>Ga0194047_10000527_pt1 | contig 25663 bp, 25 predicted proteins | sample JunL225m_MetaG_2_FD_160070 | JGI IMG/M metagenome (GOLD analysis project Ga0194047, IMG submission 160070) | Anoxic zone freshwater microbial communities from boreal shield lake in IISD Experimental Lakes Area, Ontario, Canada - Jun2016-L221-5m | ecosystem: Environmental > Aquatic > Freshwater... | reverse complement strand
TTCCTGAAGAAGTGCCGATTGATCCAGCTTGAAGATCATAGCAAGAAGCGGCGCGGTAATGCATAAAACAAAAACCGCGATAAGTATATGATTGCGATATTTTTGCATGTTTATGGCATCAAAATTTCTGGTACAAAAACGGAGTGAACGTCGATGATGCTATGGAACAATAGGACAGCACGGTGATAATAAGCATTCCGGCAATCTCGCACAGTGCCAGGGTGGTTGTATTTCCGCTCTGTTTCAGCCGGTCGGAGACGGTTTTTACTGCAGGTGTTGCCGCAATGATTCCTGCGATCAAAACAATTAATTCCGTGCTGTCGACATAAAGGCCCAGACCGTAGAGAGCTCTCGTTTTGCCGGAAAACCCGGCCAGTGCGACAAAGAATTCAAACGCTTCATGTAACGTAGGGAGCCGGAAAAAGACCCACGCCAGCATAACGACAAAAACCAGATAAACATGCTGCAGGGGCAGCCACCATTTTTTTAACACCTTCGACAGCCAGAGGCTTTCCAGTGCCAAAACAACCCCATGCAGCATGCCCCAGACGATGAAATTCCAACCGGCGCCATGCCACAGGCCGCATATGGTGAAGACCGCCACGACACTGAATAGCGTACGGTAGTTGGTTGTATACGTCCCCTGGGCGATCTTCTGTCTGATCCTGTCGGTCATCAATGCATAGCTCAGAGGGATAAACAGGTAATCCCGCAGCCATGTTGACAGCGAAATATGCCACCGCCGCCAGAACTCGGTCAGCGACCGGGCGATATAAGGATAATTGAAATTTTCCTGGAATTTGAATCCGAACATGCAGCCCAGGCCGATTGCCATATCGGTATAGCCGGAAAAATCGAGATACAGCTGGAGCGTATAGGTCAACAATCCCAGCCAGGCTACACCTGCTGATAGTTCAACCCCTGGAATGGAAAAAATCTGGTTGGCGGTAATCGCCAGGGTATCTGCCAGAATTACTTTTTTACCGAGACCGGTAACAAAGCGTCTGACACCAAATGCGAACTGTTCAACGTTTAACTTTGGCTCCGCCAGGTCTGCGGCGACCTCTGCATACCTGATAATCGGCCCGGCGATTATTTTGGGAAAGATTGCCAGGAATAGGGCGAAGCGCAGTGGATTCCGTTCCGGCTCGACTTCTTCTCGATAGACGTCGAGAATATAGGCAATGGCCTGGAAAGAGAGGAAAGAAATACCCAGGGGAATATAGTGGGATGGTATTTCCGGGACAGTGCTGTTTCCTGCCAGCTTGAACATGCTCAGGATAAAGCCTGCATACTTGTACCAGACCAGCGGTGCCAGATTTGCAATCAATGAGAGCCAGATGATACACCGGCCACGGGTGGTTTCCCGGTGGGCGGCCGCCAGGATCCCGAACAGGTAGTTTGCGACTATGTAATAGAGCAGCAGGAGAAGAAAACCGCCCGCCCCTTTCCCCTCAGCCCAGGCGCTGAAAAAGAGATTGTAGCTGGCATAAAAGAAAAGGCTTGCCAGAAGCAGCAAACAGGTCCTCCCTTTGCTGCCCAGCGGCCAGTAGCAGGCCAGAAGGATCGGCAAAAAGAGAAACAAAAAGAGCGGGGAGTAAAAATTCACCGGTTCACACAGTTTGGAAATGTAATGGGGGATCTCCTATTTTGTACCGATCATGATTTCGAGTCGACTCTTGAAGAGCTTACGGAAATTTTCCCGGTTCAACAGTTTCAGGTCATTGCGGTTGAAGCCTCGATTAAGCCGGATAGATGTTGCAATGGTGCATATGATTGCGGCTACTGAGACCATGAACGCTGAACCTGATAAATAATGCGGCAACCATGCTTTTGAGGTGGTGCGGCACAAGGTAAACACTCGTGTGAGGGGAGCCCATCCATAATGCCTGATCGCAACTGCAAGGCCCTCTTCGCAGTTGCGGATGAGCGTCTGGTCGCTGATGGTCTTGGATGTCTCGTGGAGCCGATACGTTGACAGTGTCCGGGGCAGATAATGGCAGGGGTAGCGCCTGCCAATCCTGATCCAGAGGTCGTAATCCATGGGAAAATGGAGCGACTCGTCCAGGCCTCCGACTGCTTGGAAAGCTTCCTTTGCAAAGAATGTAGAAGGCTGGCAGATGAAGTTGTACCAGGCCAGTTTGTCGAATTCGAACTCTTCGGTCCGGTATTTGCCGATGATCGAGCCTGTCTGGTTGCAGTAATCCGCATCGCCGTAAAGAAGTCCGGTTTCCGGATGTGCGCGGAAATGATCGGCAGCGGCCTGCAATGCCCCCGACAGGAAGATGTCGTCGGAGTTGAGCCAGGCAAATATCGTACCCTCCGCCATGCGGAAACCTTTCGCCAGCGCTGCAGTCTGTCCGTTGTCCCTGGCGCTTGTCCAGCGATAGGTTATCCCCTGGCAGGCTGTTGGCCACTCACCACGTTGCAAGAGTCCTTCATAATGCCTGATGATCTCGACAGAATTATCCTTAGAACCGCCATCCATGATTATGTAGTCTATATGAAAATCACCCGCCTGGCTGAGGACGCTTTCGATGGTCTCGGCCAGGAATTCTCCCTGGTTGTAGGACGGGGTTACGATGGAGATCACGGTCCGTTCACCGCTCATTTTAAAACTCCTGCGGATGTGGTTGTCAATAGCCCGCAATGCTCAAGTTGGTGTGGCCGCATTACGAAGTAAACTTCAACGTTTTGCTGCATTGATCGGCAATCAATTCCATCAGCTGATAGAGGGTATCACATCGGTAAGGTGCGAAGTCACCCTTAAAAAGGGGCAACCGGGCGGACTCGATTTTTTGCGCCAAATCTTTCAAGCGTGAAAGCACCAGCTTCGGCTTGATGCCGACTTCTTCAGCGAACAGTTCCCACTGTTTTTTCCGGATTGCTCGTGGATCAATCTCCCCGCCTATCCTCATGGCCATGCCTTCCGCCAGGCCGTAGTGGGCATACACCCTCGTTGACAACAGGTCGTAGAAGGGGGCCAGCATCGGTCCTCCCGGCAGCAGTAACAGGGAGATATTCTTGCCATGAGCGTCAGAATTGCCGATCAGATAGTTGAAGATCACCCAATTAACGAGGGACAGCACATCTCTTCCCGATCTGACGCTATTCGAACGCAGCAGGTTGAAACAGGCCATAAGCGATGGACCTCCTTCAGTCTCATACTTGAACTCGGGAGGGATACGGAGTGCCTGGCAGAAGTCTTCCTGATGCAGCCTCCGGGTGGTATCACCGGCAACCAGACGGTCGAAACGTTTGACGACCAAGACACGCGTCTCATCATGCTGATGGATGAACGACGGCGGGACATCCAACCCTCCTATTCTGGCAAGAGCCATGCAGTACGCTTCGTTTTCGACAGTACCATCAAGATCATCAATGGCAGGTTTGATGATGTGGTTGCTCGGTGCGGAGCCGTACCCCAGATGATAGTTCTGGCCGTCGAAATAGATCGGAAGCTTCTTCTGGGCACCGGCCAGCGAGAGCCGGATGCCCTTTTCACCTGCGAGGAGGGGGCGTTTCGGCAGTTCTGTGATGATTGCGTTCAGCTCGTCCAGCGACAGTTCCCGATATGTTGCCGGCTGCTCTGATAACTCTCCGGTATCCGGAAAGAGTGATACTGCTCCGGCACAATCGCCGCCGATGAGTTCCAACAGTCCATAGTCGTTGTTGAAGGAGACACCAAGATTTCGTGCGATCAGTGTTCGCATCTTTTCTTCCGGTAGCAGGTTGGCGAAGAACGAATGGGATTGATCGTCCAGATAGGGTTCAGGGCGCAACGGCAGGGATAGGGACAGCGGGATGCGTGACTGCTCCAGCCAAGTGACTTCATACGAGAAGCAGAAGTTTTTTTTGTCGTCCAGCCACAAATGACCGACGACTTCATTATCAATCCGGACACGTAATGGTTCAGACATCAGGCTTCTCCCGATGTTGACCATGTCCGGGCGGAGGCGTTCAGATCAATGCCCAGACAGTGCAGCACCTGAAGCACCTTATTCAGGCGGACAGTCTCTTTGCCATTCTCTAGAGCGGACATAAAGGCATAGCTCACACCGCAGACCGCTGCTGCCTCTTCCAGGGTGAGGCCATCGCCTTTTCGCTTCAGCCTGATGATCCGTCCAATATCCTCAGCACTCGTAATTTTCATGGCATTTCTAGTATTCATGATCGTGTATATTGCATGTGCTATCGCAAAATGCAAGTAATAATATATTCGATCGTATATTTTGTGTTGCAGGAGGTATATTTTTATCTGATTCGTTCTAATTCACGGCTTGTTCCTTCTCCCTGAGGGAGAAGGTGGCCGAAGGCCGGATGAGGGGGAAGCAATGCCCATATATCCAGCATTTCCCCCTCACCCTACCCCTCTCCCTCATGGAGAGGGGACTAAAAACCATTTTAGCCGCGAATTAGAACTAATCAGGAATTTTTATTACATTATCAACGATCGTGCATAAAACCGGGTTTTCAGCTTAGAAGTTAATGTTTGTCTCTTCAGTACTTGAAACGCTCAATTACTCACCTATAAAACCCAGATAATTATCGCGGTTGATCACATCCCATGATGCATCCGGGTAGGCGGTGTGCCATTCCTTTGGTGGACGTGGTTTTGTTTTGCCCCATTTCATTTCATACCCATACAGTTTTCCGTTGCGTTCCTCGACCAGATCCAGCTCTTGTTTCGTATATGTTCGCCAGAAGTAGTTGTTTGCCGATATTTGCAGGTATTCCTGACGCTTAAGCCGCTCGATGACCAAATAGTTTTCCCAGAGTTCGCCGACATCATTGCGCAGTTCGAGAGGAATAAACTACCCCGCCGCAAGCAGCGGGGTATTGGTGACATTCAGAACAGTTCAAGCTGACGATCAACGTGGATCATTTGATAGGTTTGCCCTTGGCTTTTCACGTAGGCCCCTATCTTATCTTCGTTCCCATGTTTGCCAACAGTGCTGGCAAAGTATCCGTCGGTCCAGAATTCACCGCCCCAAAGTTTCTTCTTTACCTGTGGGCATCGTTTTAAGATTTGCCGTGCCGTCAAACTCTTTATCATTGTAACAATTTTAGTGACCGAATAGGTGGGCACCGATTGTACCAAGAAATGAACATGATCAGCATCGGCACCGATTTCAATGAACTTAATTTGGTACCGGCGCTCAATACCAAGGCACACTTCTTTGAGAACACCATCAACTTGTTCATCAAAAACCACTCGCCTGTATTTGGCAGGAAACACCAAGTGGTACAGCAAAACCGTTACATTGTGGCTTTTATGTATGTAATCGCTCATACAGCCAAACTACCAAAAACCAAGCAACGCCGCAAGCGGCGGGGAATTTACCCGAAGGGATTAAAGTTGTTGATAAGGGCATTGCGTATCCCTTTATCGACAAAATAGTACGCAGCTGGATATACATAATAAAGCAGTCAGTTAATTGACCTAATTTACATAATTATTGATTGCCGCAAGGGAAGAGATTTATGCATGACGCGAAGGATTAACGGATTGTCTCTTATCATTTGCAGCTACTAAGTGTCTGTGATGTGAAAGCAACTTGAAATTTTCTGAATATCTTGCTCAGTCAGACCACATTCCGCATAATGGCTGCGCCAGTTTTTGAACTTATCCCTAATTTGTTCAATGACGAAATTCGCCTCTGTATTCCGAATACCGAAACCAGGCGCAGCCGCCAGGACATTCTCTACTGTGGCAGACCTGCCATGGTCACTTATATGGAGAGCCAGGGACCAGGAATTCGTGTTTTGTGGAAATGGGACCACGTCGTACAGGGGTGACAGTTTCCACTGCCCATTACCGGCATAGACCATACCATGATTACGCATATGGTCGTCAGTGTTGGAACAAAAGATGTTGAACACCATACGTCGGTATAACTCTTTGCGGTCTCCATCTGGATCCGGGCTGAACCGGGAGATAGCCTCAACAATATCCCTGTATGAATGGCGGCCATAATCGGATTCGTGGGAGTCAGTCATGGTCAATACAGAGTGGAATGGAATGCGGCTGGAGCCAATCCTGTCAAAACGCTCGATCAGGTAGACGCTTTTTCCCAATACTTCCGTAATAGCGACAGGAGGTACATTCATCCCACATGCAGCAGCGAGTTTCATGGTGGCAAACTCTCCTCGACAGAGGTTCCATCCATCTGACTTGAGAGAGAGCTTCGCCAAATAAAGCCGGTCGTTCCAGATGACAGTGCCCTTTGGCCGTGCTCCGCCGAGAGATGGGCCGTATTCAAGGAGCTTCTGGAAGTCAGGATTGCCCGGATCATCGGCGTTGTCGACTGCGCGCTGTATCTGCGCCAGGTCAGGAAACCGGTCCGGGCCGGCGGCGATAAATTTACTCCCGTCCCATGCACCAACGCCCGATTGCGGATTGGCACCAAAGGCAAGTGCGCCAACCCGGTCCGGGCCAGACGAGACGATGTAATCAAATTCATCGAGACCCGATGCAGGATATTTCTTGTCCAGGAGATACCGTCCCCATTTGTCCGGACCGGCATCACGAATACCGTTGAACACAGAAAAATCCGCTTTGGTCCGATAAACAACGTCCTTACGGTTCGGCGGCGGAAGCGGCAGCGTAACAGGGTCCACCGGGATGGCGTCAGGCCGTTCGATATAACGCGAGCCATAGGAGAACTCGCTGGAAGTGTAACGACCATCCACGGAAGTTGTCAAAATGCCGGCCGGAACCGGTTGTCCGTCGATGTAAATGAACACAATTGTTTGTTTGACGGTGGCCATCAGAAGTCCAGGTCCCTTTTGAGCTTAGTGGTGCGTTCGCCTCTCTTATTCACCTGCCGCATTTCAATACCCATGCCAATGGCATCTTTTTCAGGTGCCAACTCATTGGCAATGTTTTTTCCAATATCCAACACCGACAGTGCTCGTATAAATATGCCCATACTGACAGTAGGCGAGCCTTTCTCAAGATTCATCACCGTAGGCACACTTACCATCATCCTGGCAGCCATGTCGCGTAATGACACCTTCCTTCGTTTCCGGGCTATTTTCACGTATTCGCCGAGCAAGGCCAGCTCTTTTGCTTCAGGCTGGCTTATTCCGGATATTGCAAACGTTTTAATTGCCATATGTCACCTTTTTGTTAAATTGTACATTTACATAATAGCTGTTTTGTTAAACTGTAATTGAATAAAAATATTTATGCAACGTTTTTGTCCTGCATTGGTTTCAGTAAACTAACCCCAGACAGTTTTTTAGGTAAAAACGGCTTCCTTGTGGATAAGAGCCGTGAAGTTTTCCACCATCAAATCCGAATAACCCTTCTAATAAGGCGCAAATATGCTAACCCTGTGCCTTCCCGCGCTTGCATTCTACTTCAACCTGCAGAGGTATTATGCTACAGTTCCAATGATGGTCAGCACAAGGAGGCATCGAAATAACGCGATGAAAGTGTGGCTTCAAACCCGTGATATCATGGTGTTGCCCATAGGGGCGGTTGCTCCCGATAGCGCACAGTCGGATTTAGTTGATGCAATCAATTCGGGGAGATATAGACCAGACTAATGATTGGACCATATTGGCCTGCTACTTGCTTCTTGTTTTAATCCAATCGCCTAAAATGGTTATCAAATATTTAGTTCTAATTCGTCTCCCTTCCGAATTCGTGTGATATCTGTTATCGAAAAACAAATTGTCTGCATAAATAGATTCCATCAAAGTACTGCCAGGGATCACAGAAATACCTTGCCGCAGTGCAGTCTCCATTTTAGCTATTATTGAAGAATTTATCTTATAGTTGGTCATCATGAGACATGGGAATATATAGCCGGCGTTGATGTTTTTCAGTTCGCATTCCCGCATAAAGTCAACCAAGTAATCCATTGATCGATAATTTAGATTAGGGTCAAGTGGCGTGCTTGGATCAAATGATATGTTTGCCGTAGAAAGATGGGCAATTACATCTCCGCTTGAATTGAAGCTGTCGCGTGTATATGGTGCTTTTGGTATTACCGGCTTGAAATCTAAAATTGCTCTGAAAATGTCTGCAGTTTTTATTGTTAGAAGATCATTGATATCACGCGTCACAAGAAAGAGATTTAGTAAGGTCTCACTTCCATCAAATTCTCCGACAAAATTTTCATATTCGGGGGCTACTATCACAAAATCGTCTTTTCTGATCAATGGTTTTGCACTGTCTAGCATATATTTCAAGCCAAGACCACCATGCAAACCCATATTGACAACTGGTAAGCCGAGCGCCTGACTCAATCTGATGCTGTCGATGCTGAAAGGCAGATTTGATCCCCCAATGAGAATTAAGCGCGGAGATGGAGTGTTTCTGAGGAGCTCGATTTTGTCAATCTGAGCTGCAAGATAGGCGTTTTGGGTTATGTGGAGACAACTGTAAAAATACAATAACGCAGTTTGTGAAAAAAACAGTATACAACAAAACAAAAATATTTTTCTGGCAAGAGAAATCAAGCCATTTTCAGAACCGGCCATAAATAAACGCACCTTCGCCATATCTACGAAATAATAGTATGAACATTATGAAAACATAGTAGAAGAGCCATCTCTTTTTACCTACAAGCAGACTATTGATTCTGCCTGATATTTTAGGCGAAAGAATAAGAATAGAAGTAATAATTGCCACAATTAAAAATATAGCAATCTTGCTACTTTTGTTAATTTGAAATGATATGTCTGTGAGCTCTTGCCATGATATGTTCAATAAATTGGTAACCACATACCATGCATCACTAACACTTCCAGCTCGGAAGAATATCCACGAAAAACTAACCAGATTGAATGTCACAAATATCTGCCACGTCCTCAATAAATTGTTCTTTTTAAATCCAAGCCAGTTGTGAAGTTTTTTCTGATAAGGACGGTAATAAGTAGATACTGCCAAATATAGACCATGTAAAAGCCCCCATATTATGAAACCACAATTTGCGCCGTGCCAAATACCTGAAGCCAGAAAAGTTACAATAAGAGCCATCGCCGTACCCGAACTTCCAAAGTTGCGCCAGTACATTTGGAGAGGTTTAAAGATATAATCCAAGATCCATCGCGAGAATGAGATATGCCAGCGTCTCCAGAAGTCAGCAATAGAAGTTGCAGCATAGGGGTTGTTAAAGTTTTCGGTTAAGTTGATGCCGAACATCCTCGCCGTCCCTCTGGCCATGTCTGTATAACCGGAAAAATCGAAAAATATCTGAAAGGCATAGGCATATGTCGCAATGATAAGCGTCAACCCTTTATAGTGGTGGACGTCATTGTAAACCATATTGACATATAGGGAAAAAAGATTGGCTACCACGTCCTTTTTGAACAATCCTAAGGAAAAGAGCAATATTCCTGAACGCATCGTAGCATAATCAAAATTATATGATTTTTTAAGCTGCGGCATCAGGTCGCTACAGCGCTCTATTGGACCTTGCAGCAATTTTGGGAAGAAAGCCAGAGACAGGGCATGATATCCAAAATGCCTTTCCGGTTCTTGATTCTCTAGGTAAATGTCAACCAGGTAGGATATGGCTTGAAAAGTGATAAAGGAGACTCCAATAGACACAAGCAGATTGACATCGGTGGAATCTGCCTTGAAGTATGTCAAGAAAAACGGCAGATACTTCATAAGTGACATGATCAGCAGGCAAGCAACTGTTCCTGACCAGAAAACCAGATGTTTATGAGTGGTTTTGCCAAGTATAATTCCACAGAAGTAACTGACAATTGTGATAAAAGCTAGAATAAACGGGAGTAGAGCCGAGTTGAAGGAGGAATAAAATCCGTAGCTGGCAATAAGCAACACCAGCCAACGATATTTGTCAGTAGAAAAATAAAACGACAGATACACAATCGGCAGGAAGAGAAAATATGAATAGGAGTTAAAGTACATGCAGATTGTCTTTTCCAGCTAGATTATCGCGTTTCGCTTGGGGCATCTTTCGTGGTCTTCGGCCTTCTATTGAAGAGTTAGCAGATGTTTTTCCTTTACGGAAATTGCATTTTGTTGCGGTAAAGACGTTGGGTTGCAGGGAACAAAGTCTTAAGCAGACCACCAATCACGTCGCTTTCGCCTGCTCGTAAACCTCAATATATTGGGGTACAACTACTTCCGGCGACCAAAGCTGCTTTGCTCTTTCCCGAGCTCTAACAGATAGTTTTACATGACGCTCTTCATCGCTCAATACCCATGCAATGCCTTTTGCCAAGTCATCAATGCTGAAAGCTTCCGCAAGATAACCTGTCTGCTCATGTTCCACAACATCGGGCAACCCCGTAATATTAAATGCAACAACAGGACAACCACACGCCTGTGCCTCTGTTCCAACCTGCGGTAGGTTCTCTTGTCTTGATGGCACTACGGTTACGTCTACAGCGCTATAAAGCATTGCAAGTGTGGTGTCGTCATGTATATGGCCCAACCAGTGAAGCGGTATGCCTAAATTTGGTGGGTCTTGAGGTTCACTCTGACCAAAGATAACACCATGCACATCAGGAATGCTTTGCCCTGCCTTGGCAAGAGCAGGTTGTAACAAGTCCCATCCTTTACGGGGGTCATTTCCTCCTTTTAACGCCCCGAACAATACCAATTTAGATTTCTCAGGTAAATGGAGCAACTCTCGAGCAATATTTTTTGGGTAAGGTTTAAAGATTTCCGTATCAAGGACGTTGGGTATAACGGTAACCGGCCAATTGTGCATGAGTGCACTTCCTTTGACACAATCTGCTAACCAGCGACTCGGGGTAACAATGTGGAAAGGATTCTTCCAAGAGATATTTTTGCGGTTCCATACCCAACGATCAATATCTATGCCCTTATGTTCCGGGTCTCTATTGTCCTTGCTGTAACCATGGCGGAATCGAGCATTTCGATCATCTGCAGTATAATTTTCTGCCCCGCAAAATGCCCACATATCATGCAGTGTCCAGACAACGGGCTTATTTATTTTGCCAATTTCTTCGATGGTCAAAAAGCCGCCACAAATCCAATGGAGATTGATAACATCAGCATTTAGTGCATTAATCTGTCGCGCTGATATGCTGCCCAGCCAGGCTGAAGAGTGAGAAACTGGATTTGTGGTTTGCTGCATTATTGTTGGTAGGTTATCAAGTATCGCCGGTAGCTTTGCTATAACTTTCTGCAGTTTAGATGCCGGTCCCCGTACGAGCGGTTCATCAGATTGCCTGTTCCCGACCAGCATTGATGACGGAATATTTGCGGCCAGTAAAGCGGTGTGGAGGCGGTAAGAGGCCCTCGCAGCACCGCCTGAAAGATCAGATTTCGAAACAATGAGGGGTGTCATTTTCTATAACTCCAACCTGGCACAGGCACTCTAAAATAATTGAAAAGACCGATAGTGCGAATCTGTTCCGGGACATATTCAATTCCAAAGTGACATCAATTCCATTTGTAAGACTTGTCAGCGTCGGTCTTATTTTTTGTCAATCGGCGAATCAATAACAATATGACTGATAGCAGTGTCCTGGGTGAAAGAAGATAGCGCAAGAAACCCAAACGGCTCCCGATAATTGTGCTAATTTTTTCTTGAAGCGGGGTATCGGGTGCCTTGATAACTTCGAGTATTGAGTGGACTATCCATACTCCGGGAACATACCCGAAATGTCTTCGGGCGACCAGCATGGTTTCATGATAGGTAAGTCCTCTCAGTGATAGCGTCTTGTTGTCCGCATACATCCTGCTTGTTGCGAGATAATCGTTGAGAAAGTCTATTCGCTTCTCGAACACCTTCCCAAACCTGATCCACAGATCATAATCAAGACAGGTATGGAGATTCTGGTCCAGAGCACCGACAGCCTGCAAAGCCTCTCTGCGGAGAAAAGCAGAAGGTTGGCAGATGATGTTCCTTTCCGCCATTCGTTTTAGGTTGAAGGGTTCACTTCTGAATTTTACGGTGATAGTCCCATTCCGGTCCGTGAACCAGGCGTTTCCATAAACCATGACGGTATCGGGATTGGCTATAAAATGTCCAACAACCTTGGCAACTGTTCCCGGCAGATAAGTGTCATCGGAATTAAGCCAGCCAAGAATTTCCCCCCTGGCAATCGCAAACCCTTTGTTAACGGCATCGGCCTGACCACCGTCTTTTTCACTTTTCCAGCGAAATGTTATCCCCTTGCAGGCAATTGGCCATTCGCCACGTTGTAGAAGTCCCTCGTAATGCTTCATGATCTCTACGGAGTTGTCCGTCGAACCGCCATCCATAATGATGTAATCGATAGCAAAATCGCCGGCCTGGTTGATGATGCTTTCAATAGTTGCGGCGATAAATTCTCCCTGATTGAAGGAGGGGGTGATGATGGAGATGAGCGGGCAGTCGGAAGTGTTCAGATTGTTTATTTGATCTGGCATAAAAGACACTTATTCAGGAAGAGGCACTAACGGCCCGGAGGTATACTTGTTAAAGGAGGATATGATCAGATTTGTCAGCATGGCGAGTACGAACCCGTTTTTGACAGCCAGAGTAATGATACCGATAATCTCTTTACAGAAAGGCCAGACCCATTCGCGGTCCTGACTGGAGGGAATCTGTCTCAGAATACGGAGTCCTGATCGAATCAGGTGCCCGGCACATTGGGCTGCGACAGAACGGTTGCCTCGTGTAAGAGTTTCCTCAAAGGCCCATATTTTTCCTAGCCAATATCCGATCTGGAGATGAAGATCACCATAGCCAACGCTCATTGATTCATTATGCTCGGAAAACTGACCGACTATATTTGGCGCAATGGCTGCAGTATCCGGTTCAAGCATGATGCCTGAAAGATAGATAATAATGTCAGGGCCAATATTCCGATCGATCATATAATAATGGCGTATTGGTGACTTGCCGGCAAATTCCTGGGAAAAATGAACCCACTTCTGTAAGTGCTCAGTTTTTACAATGCAACATATCGGGCTGAAGGGCACAGTATGATAATGAAGTTTGCCAGGATAGCCGAAATATGCCAGCACAGCATCATATACGGAGAATAAATCAATATTGGTGACAGGTTTGAAAGGATATATCCGGTCTACATCATAAATATATCCATATCCCATGATAAAACTTTTCCCCTGATCAAGCATCGCTTCAAACATCTGATAAAAAAATGGCGAAACCAGGTCGTCATCATACATGAAGGTGACATATTCCGTTTTAACCTGTGATACCCCAAAATAGGCTGTTCTTTGAAATCCTACCCTGTCATGACGAAGGATCGAAACCTGAGGATTGTTACCGTAGGTTTCCTGAAGAAGTTCATAACTGCCATCGTCGCTCATGCCGTCAATTACCAGTACATGCGGAGTGACCCGTTCCGAACGACATACAAGACAGGACTCAACCGCACGGCAGATATACTGACGGCGATTCATGGTGGGGAGTATAAAGGTGATTTCTGCACTCATAAAAGAACTCAACCTCTTTTCACGTTCAGATCATTAAGGTCATGTTCCATCATGATGGCGACAAGTTCCTTGAATTTGATCTGCGGATCGAAGCCGAATGCCTCCCGCGCCTTGGTGATATCTGCTCGCAGTATGCTGTTCTGGGCCGGCCGAAAAAACTGCTGGCTTGATTCGACGTATTTCTGCGGGTCGAGTCCAGTGTAGGCAAATGCTTCATCGACAAATTCCTTGACCGAGTGAGCTTCGCCGGTGCCGATCACGAACGTGTCCGGGTGGTCAAGCTGCATGATCTGCCAGGCGGCTTCCATGTATTCTTTGGAATATCCCCAGTCAATATGGGCGCTCAGATCGCCAAGAACCAGTTTGTCCTGCATGCCCGCCTTAATCTTTGCAACCGACCGGGTGATTTTTCGGGTGACATATGATTCGGTGCGACGCGGAGATTCATGATTGTAGAATATCCCCACACTGACGAACATTTTGAACGCCTGACGATACATGTGGCAGAGGCTGTGAGCGAATACCTTGGCACATGCGTAGGGGTTCATGGGATTGAAGAGGGTCTGCTCGTTCTGGGGGCATACGGTGGCAAGGCCAAACATGTTGGAGGTCACCGGCTGAAAGAATTTAATAGAGGTGTCGATCTGCCGGACAATTTCGAGCAAACGACCAACCGCCGCGCCGGTCACATCGAAATTGTACGCCGGGATCATGAAGCTGATGCCGGCATGGTCCTGATCCGCTTCATTGTAGATTTCGTGAGGCCGGGTCTGACTGATAATGTTGTACAGCGAGATCGGATCGGCGAGGTCGCCATAGTGGAGTTGGATGCGATCGAGGATCGGATCAATATTCTGAGTATTACCGGTGGCCGAGCGGCGAATGACGCCATGTACCTCGTAACCCTTTTCCAGAAGTATTTCCGCAAGGTAGGAGCCGTCCTGTCCGTTAACGCCGAGGATGAGTGCTTTTGTCATAGAAACTCGCTTAATTTCAGTGTTTTGTGGTCACGAAGCTTTAGTGGGATGTTTTTGAACCAACCCCATTCGGCACTCTGATCGTCCAGGGTTATGGTATCTGACAGGGGGCGAACAAGATACAGGAAGCTGATCGCATGAAAGCCCCCTTCAGCGTTTTGGGCGGTCTTATCGAAAAACTCTTCATAAAACCCCAGGCTCTCGATGATCTCAACCCCGACGCCCAATTCTTCACTCATCTTGCGGTGTACAGCCTCTTCGAGCCGCTCGTTTCTTAAAAGTCGTCCGCCAGGCACCCAGAATTCGCCCTTAAGTGGCTCATTCTTGCGTTTGATCAGCAGGAATTCCCCCTGTTCGCTCTGTACCAGGCAGTCAATACAGACAACCGGCATGGTTTCCATGACCCTCTTGTATTCAGCCTCGGAGAGCATCATATATCTTGCCCCCTGATAATCCTGAATTCAGGGAGGGGAACGATGAATTCACCACCATTTTTCAGCCATTCGCTTTCCCGCCGGACAAATTCATCCACAAAGCTGTACGGCAGTATCAGGAAAGCATCCGCATTGGCGCGACCTTCCTCTTCAGAGACTATTGGAATATCGGTCAGGGTGTATGCCCCCCACTTAAGGGAGTTCTTGTCTGCCGCCGCAGTGATAAGGGTGTTGTCCAGTCCGTAATACTGCAGGATTACGTTGCCCTTTGTTGACGCACCATAGATGTAGACCTTTTTGCCGGCTTCTACACAATTCCGGATATAGTCGACACAAAGTGTACGCTGCTTCTCCAGTCGGTCGCGAAACGCGTAAAGATCCGCCTCGGAATACTCTTCGGTATAATCAATGCTGCCCTCTTGGAGATGGCGGGCAAACAGCCGGTAACTGCCGCCGTTAATGGTGTTTTCTTCAACTTTGAATATCTCAAGGCCGTTGTTCTCGAACAGAAATTTGAGGGACTTATAGGTGTAATATTCCAAGTGCTCATGACAGATGTTTCCCACATCATTCTGCTCCAGCATCGGTTTGAGGGTCATGAGCTGGGCGATAAAAATCCCCTCCGGATCGAGCACTGCGGCAGCGTCGCGGATAAACTGGTTGGGATCTGCCATGTCATAGAACATACCGATGGCAGTGATGACCTTTGCTTTTTTCAGTCCAAGCCGGTCATATGCTTCCCTGCTCCAGAAATCATGGATTACATGGTCGGCATTGCACCTGAGCTCTTCGACCAAATTGTCGGCCGGTTCGCACCCCATGCGGATGGCTTTACCCGACAGATTGCTCAACAAGGTGCCGTCATTAGCGCCGATATCCAGAAAAACATCGTCAGGTTGAACATCTGCCAGAGCACATGCTGTTTCAGTTATACCCTTGAGATCCTGGCGGATGGTGTCGTTGATACCGGATTTGTACCAGTAATGACGGGCATATAGCAATTCCTGGGGTGCGGTATGGCGTAGCTGGAACAGAGAGCAATTTTCACACAGCACTATATCAAGCGGGCACTTGCCGTTACGCCCCTTTTCTGCAGGGGAAGGGGGGAAATCGTTGATGAACTGTTCTCCGATGCTGAGGATGTCCTTCAAACGATCCGAGCCGCAAAGGCGACAGGTTGTTCGGGTAATATTTTTCATGCAACCCATTATTATGTTTCTCCATGATATGATTGTTCAGACGAAAGAGTGGGGGAGTATACCTCTTTTGCATATAAATTCAATATCAAGAAACCATTGAGGATGAGGGTTGAGAGATGAGACCCCCATGCATCAGGTTTTACTCGTTCCTCTCATTCCTCAACTTTCATCCCTCATCAGATTAATTACCGCTTTTACTACTTCATTAATCTGTTCATCAGTCAAGGCCATGCCGCTCGGGATGTAAAAGCCCCGTCGTGCCAACCGTTCAGCCACCGGATAGGTTTCTCCGCTATACAGCCCCATCTTTTGCAAGACCGGTTGTTCATGCATAGGCCAGAAAAAGGGCCGGGTACCGATCCCCTTTTCGCCCAGTCTGCGCATAGCTTCCCTGGCGTCGAACGGAACAGTATCTCTCAACACCATCCCAAAAACCCAATAAATGTTTTCCGCGTATGGTGTGCCAGTTGGCATCAACTCTAACCCCTCAACGTTCAGCAGCATTTCAGTATACTTTTGCCCCATCCGGCGCTTGCGCTGTACGAACTCATCCAACCTTTCAAGTTGGGCAACTCCAAGGGCTGCCTGCATGTTGGTCATACGAAAATTGAAGCCGAGTTCGTCATGAACGAAACGTTTTTGCGGCTGAAAACAGAGGTCACGGAGGGAGCGGCAGCGTTCCGCCAGAATCTCGTCATCAACGACGACCATCCCACCTTCTCCGGTGGTTATATGCTTGTTAGGATAGAAGCTGAAAGTACTGAGATCGCCAAAACTGCCGCATGGACGCCCGCGATAGGTCTGGCCGTGCATCTCGGCGGCGTCTTCAATGACCTTCAGCCCGTAACGTTCAGCCAATTCCAGCACCGGGTCCATATCCACGGGAAGACCATAGATATGGACCACCATGATGGCCTTCAGTTTTCTGTTTCCCTTAATCTCAATCTCAACCTCAATTTTTTCCTTCAACTTCTCCACATCCATGTTCCAGGTGACCGGATCGCTATCCACCAACAGTGGAACACAGCCGTAACGCACAATGGCGGCGGCGCAGGAAATGATGGTAAAGGCCGGCATGATGATCTGGTCACCCGGTTCCAGGCCGAGCGCAGCCACTGCGGTCTCCAGCGCCGCAGTACCGTTACAGACGGCAATACCGTACTTTCTTCCGACGGCGGCAGACATCTGCTGCTCGAAGCGTTTGACGAACGGGCCTTCGGAGGAGATCCAGCCGCTGTCGATGCATTCGTTAAGGTATTTTTTTTCATTGCCGGTTAATAGCGGTTCGTTTACAGGAATCATAGTAATATCCTTGTTGAGTGATGAGCTTAAACCGTTGAGGGTTGAGAGAATTAATCCCCAAATTTCAGCAGTGTTCTATCTACAGGTGAAAATCGTATTTTATCCTTGTCCCCAACATATGGCCCCTGTTTTACTTCTATCATTTCAAGCTCTTCAAGAACCTCAAAACCATGGCCACCACTGGCAAGCAGGATGGTGTCGCCGGCCTCAAGAATACGGCTCTCCAGGTAATTTTGGCTGTCATCATAAAAATCAATACGCAGTTTGCCATTCTTTATGAAAAGCACTTCCTGGGTAAACAGAATCTCTCTTGGCACCGGGTTATGCACGTGAGGGAGAATCTCTTTGCCGACCGGATGGTGCATGTATGCCAGTTGTTGAGGAGAATCGTCCGGCGTAAAGAAGTGGATACCCGGTTCTCTGAAACGAGGGGAGATGATGATGGCGAGTACCTGTTTATCGATGGAAATGGTTTCTATCATATTCTCTAGCCTCCCCAAAACTGCTGATAGAAATCAAGAGGGAGAGGTCTGTGCGGCTGAACCCCCTTGAAATAAGGGTATGCAAAGACTCTGTCGGGTTGATATGCGGTGCAATGAAGACAATCTTTATTGAGAGTCTCTTTTCCGAATGATTCAAGAAGCATCAAACGTTTTTCCCCGAACCATACATCCGAAAGAGTGTTTTTGTCCACATGTCCGATCATGAGATTTCCTTCAAAATCAGCACACCCACAGGCAGTAATTCGACCGTCCCAACAAACACACATTTCAATGCGGGCGAGAACACAGGGGCTGACCTTTTGATTTTTCGCCGTTTTAACTATCAGATTCAGTTTTTCATCGCTTTCAACAACACCCGTATAATTTTCGTATGTCCATATGTGGCTAATAAATACACCCTGCTGACGATATGTGTCGAGTTGTCGCTTATAATCGGAAAGAAAGTTCCTGGTGTTTGTGCGAAAAGCGAAATGGATATGTGCAGATCGCTTTATTTTGGCCCGGAGTGATAATATACGTTCCATTGCCTGAGATACCTCTGCAAACCGATCAACTCCGTACATCATTTTGTAGGTATCTGCATCCAATCCGCCAATACTTATCACGATGCAAAAGAAAGTTTCAAGGAACAGACAGACTTCCTCGTCTGAATATTTTTTCAATGCGATGGCATTAGTCGTAAGAGTTATCTGGTTTATTTCCGAATGTGTTTTAAGTATTTTGATTCGTTCCAGCAAGTGCGGGTCAAGTAATGCATCTCCCATAATTGGTGTCAAAGAAACGGGGCCACCGCCCATAATCACGTAGTCAGTTATTACTTTTTCAAACCGGGGTAAATCCATAACTCCTTTCTTGCGCTCCATTTTTGAATAAGCACAAAAAACACAGGCTGCGTTACACATGTTTGTGGTTTCTATCTGAAGAACAAGAGGGTACTTCTGAGTCAGTTCCTGCAATTTAATAATAGTAGAGGATGAATAATGACGTAAAAAGAACAGATGTGCATATGACAACGCTTCAGAAGGGCATTTTACAAACTCAACTGCAAATCGAAGGATCTTTTTGATCAACTTAACTATCATAAAAATCATTGCCGTCTCAAATTCCCAAGGTTTTGAAGCATCAAAAAAGGCAGCTTCCAGTAGTTCTCAAGACTTATTCTAACAAAACAATCGTTATTGCATGAACAATTTCCGGCGATTATGGAGTTGTATTGATGTATTGCAGCCTCATTTTGCCAAATATCATTGAAAGTTGAGTTGCGGATATTGCCGAGAGGCGGAAGCATGGGGCAGGAGCGAACATCGCCATTGGCATCAATCAGGCAGACCAAACTTCCGGCGCGGCATGGTATTGCCTGACGGGACTCGCAATTTGTTTGAAGAAGAATATCCCGATAGAGCCTGTTATAAATGCGTCTTTTTAAGGAGGCGTTGGGAGCGTCCAGTAAACCGTCAAGTGTCTGCTCCAAATCTTTTCTAGCAGGTACAGTAAAAGCGGGGTCTCGCGGGTTTCCTGCAATAATATTGAACTCCAGCCTTGAATGGAATTCACTCTGGACAAACTGTGCCAGTGCTGGCAGTTCCTTCCAATTGTTATTGTTGACAGTGGTATTAAAGGTTATTCCCAAGCGTGGAAAATCTGATGCAAGGGCTTTCAGTTTTTGTGCGGTTTCAAGAACTTTTGTAAATGATCCTGCGGTACGAATGGCGTCGTGCGTTTCCTGAAAACCATCCAGTGAAAGCATAATACTGAGGGTGAGTTCCGGACAGGTTTCCAAAATTGATTGGACAGCAGTGCAAATCGTACCGGGTGCGAAACCATTGCTGGGAATACCGATGCTGGTTACCCTGTTGTTTTTGACAAACAGTCTGCAGATATCAGATAAGTCATTGCGTAGAAAAGGTTCTCCCCCACCTAGTGCGACTGACTCGACAGTGCCAAGACCAAGAGAGAACTTCTCGATTTCTTCAAGTGTCAGATCGTTCTTTGGGTCACCCCATACATCATCGGCACAATGAAGACACGCCATATTGCAGCGGGTAGTTATGTGAAAAATCACAAGGAGAGGTGAAGTAGGTCTCCTCCCCGGAAATCCAAACTTGAGCAGCCTCGAAATTTTATTGAATGGCCTCATACGCTTAATGTACCGTCCGGTATTGTAACTACTGTTTTATCCATAAAATAAATCACGGTGAAAGTAGATGTTTGGGTATATTATTCAAGTTAACAATTCTGCCACCATTCACATTCTCACCCAGTTTTTTGAAAAAAGGGTGGTAGAGCCATCTGTAGGATCTGCTTAATGGTGTGGTCGAACCGGGATAGAAGGCGATCAGGTCTACCGCTGCCTTTTCTGCCAGTTGATGCGCCTTCCTGATATGCTCCGGTTTGTCATTCCAGCGGAAAACAACATATTTCCATTCAACTATCGGAGTCGTTTTACCGCGCTGCCGCTTCAATTCGCAGAGATTGAGCATATTCTGATATGCCTTCTCAAAACTGCCTCCAACCTGATATTTGCCGACAGTTTCCTGGGAAACACCGTCCAGTGAGATGTAGATATAATCCATCAACAGCGCAGCTTCAAGTTTGTCTTCCCGGTCAAGCAACTGGCCGTTGGTGGAAGTGATAATCCTGATGTCGGGGTTGTGTTTTCGGATGATGCTGATCTGGTCATATACGTTTGCCGGCAGGAACGGTTCGCCCAGGTTGAAGAAATAGAGGCTTTTGATGTTGTGTTCCCGTAGCAGCAGCGCTACCTTATCCACTTCATCAAGGGATAAGTTAAGCCTTTTCTTCCTTAACTGCAGTAATGACTCACGCTTGCACATATGGCAACGCAGATTACACAGTGCCGTGTTTTCGAGCATGATGCCCTTGTGAGGAAGCCGATAATTTGTCAAAAAGTTATCTATATTGGCTTTAGGCGCAGTCATCAGATCTTCGCAGTGGGCGCAGATGGGGATCGGGAAATTGCCAGCTGCAAGCGTTTCTCTGAAATTGTGAGCTATGGCGCCGTTAAAGATCTGTTCAAAGGTTTGGTCGTTCAGATCGCCAATCCGTCCCAAACCATCAAAATCCTGGCAGTTGCAGGAGACGGTCAAGTCGGAATTGATGCAGATATTGAAGTTTGATTCCCCGGCCAACGCGCGGCAATAAAAGCTCTCCTTGCGTTTTGATGCCTTGCGCTTCAAATAGTCCTCTGTTCTCTCATGAAGGAGTTTGGGCGGCAAAAATTCTAGTAATAAATTGAACATAAGTCTTTCACCAAAATTTTGGATAGAGCAATGCTTTAGTCATCATAACGCCGGTCCGGAAAAGTGGTCTGTATAAAAAACAGATCCCATGCGTCACAAACCAATAGGCAATGCATGAAGCTATAACCGCTCCCATACCGCCGTAACGTGGAATCAACAGATAATAGAGTGTAACGCTCAAGAGGCAACCGATTACATCAATTATGAGGTGCAGGCGTGTCCAGTTCATGGCGGTCAGGAAATAACTGCGGGCAATCATGAAATGTATGAACGTGCTTACCCAAACAAGTCCGATCAGCATCGGTACAGCACGGCTGTAACTGGCGCCGAAGAAAAAGGGGATCAACCACCCGGCCAGAACGGTTACAGGCACGGCAATGCAATAACCGGCAAAAGCCATCAGGTTGTAAAACCGTTGCAAACGAGAGTAAAAAAGTTCTTCATTTTGATTCTTGGCCTCAATGATACTCGGGAAGAGAGTAGCAGCGATGATCGTAGGGATGAAGTAAAGAATTTCGGTAATATATGCCGCTATCGAATATATCCCCAGTTCCGTGTTTCCAGCCATATCACCGATCATGATCTTGTCAATACGCATATATATAAAGATCAGTAAATCAGAGAATAGCAGCGGCCAGCTATTCCGCAGCAGGTTGACGGACATCGCCCAGCTAATACTCCAAGATGATATTTTGAAGCCATACGCCCTGTATGCAATGATAAGTCCAATGGAACCAAGTGCTACGTCGGCAACACCAGCCCACGCAAACGCTGTAACCGGTGCCTTGAGAAGTATTAAACAGACTTTGACAACAGTTATGGCTAGGAAGGCAGATATTCTTCCCCACGCAGCATATCTTGCAAGGACCTGAGATTGAAACCAGAGATCAATAGTGCTGAATGCGTGAAAGAGTGTTCCAATTGCTGTTATTGCAACAATAAGGTGGGTTGCCTTGTCATCGGGCCGCAGAAGATAAATTGTTATCATAATCAGGCCGAACACGACAACACTTCCAATAAGCTTTAAAATAAATGTGCTGCCAAGGGTTTTGTTGCTGTCGGAAGGATCATGGACAATATTGCGGATTACTATTGAGTCGAGACCCAGTTGGCTGATTATTGCAAAAAGCCCTACAAAAGAAGCCGCGTAACTCAGCTGTCCGATGCGGTCCGGTCCCAGGTATCGCGCAGTCCATGCCCCAACTGTAAATCCAAACAAAATACGGATTATTTTCTCTGAAAACAGCCATCCGGAAGTGCCAATTATTTTCTTGAGTTGTTGTTGCCCTTCAATCCGTTCTCGAAGCGCTTTCGGCAGATATTTGGTCCAGGATGCGTTCATTTAATGGCGGAAGAGTTTAAAGCAGATGAGGGATGAGGGATGAGAGATGAGAGATGAGTTAAAACCTGATTAGGGTTGAGGGATGAGGGATGAAGGAACCTTTTTCGTCTGAAGATGATTAGTCGCATTAGGCCACGGGGAGTACAGTTGATGGCGTGGACAGTAATTTAACGACTTCTGCGCGGACGTGCAGCGCAATATTCAGGCAGTGACGACAGATGTCTTCGTCAGGCATGAAGAGCGGCAGCACGCTTAATAACGGGTATTTTGACGGCAGGTAGATAGAGTCAAGGAGGTCAGTATCATCTTCTGAGATTAAAGTATCGACTCCCAAGTCAGCAAGTTTTCCGACTAGCTCGCGTATGCTGTGGGTTTTAATAAGGTTGACGGAATTTTCAATCAACAGCGCTTTAAGAAATTTCTCAACTGCCTGCTGGGCGTTTTGCAAGCATGGGTTGAACAGTGAGCTGTTCAGCAGAACCTCGGATGATTTAAGGTTTTCCTCAGCATATTTGAACCACAACTCAGTGTCTTTTTTCATAAATGATTTCCCCCTTTTCAATTTCAAGAAGGAAACTGGTGTCCGGGTCGATTGGCATGGACACAGGTACAATATCTATTGGTATGAGACGCGCAATAGCGCGCAGTCTACGCCGAAACGACATCGCCTGGGTCAGGTAATCATCAGGTGAAGTTGAATATATTGCTACATCAAGGTCGTGTGGATGCTCAGTAGTGAGAAAAGATCCGAAGATAATGATCTTCTCGACGGTGACATCATCCACAAGAGCAGTGATCAAGTCCTCTTTTACCTTGAGCTTGTTATAAGCCAATGCGCCCATTTAGTGTATCTCCGGAACTTCCTCAAGTTTCATATCAGCCGCCTCCCTTTGCGCTCAATCAACTCCGTAAAGCGAGTCGGGGGAGAGAGTGGAATGAGGTCTAGAGGCACATGAATCTCATCTTCAAGATGTGCCGCCAGTTCATACAGTTTCCAACCAGGAACTCCGTCACAGGCAAGATCAACATCCCGAGCTGTCTCGGGAAAGTCTTTGGCACTGCCAAACAAAATCAAACGGGTTGCGCCATAATCTTTGGCCAGAGACGTATTCTTTTCAATTTGTACCAGGCCAAATACCATAACAAATACCTCCAGCATCTAATAATCTGATTCGTTCTCATTCGCCGCAAGACCCTTCTCCATGAGGACCCAAATGCGGGCCTAAAGGAGAAGGTGGCCGAAGGCCGGATGAGGGGGGGGGCGGTGCCATGAAATTGCAACATTTTCCCCTCACCCTAACCCTCTCCCTCATGGAGAGGGGACGAAAAACCTTTTTAGCGGCTAATCAGAACGAATCAGGTCTAATAATTTCAAGACTTACCGCACCTTTATACTACTCAACAAGATAAACTTCAATCGTAATAGATGGCTTGAAACCTGATGAACAATGAGGGATTAGAGTTACGTGGTTTTTTTTATTAACAGTTGTGGAAGATATTCACTGACCAAATTTTCAATTATATGTGCTTGAAGTTGATCTCTACTCCGTTTTATCGGATCTCGGTCTGGTTGTGTTGATAGCCATTTTTTTACTTTCACAAATTCAACAGGCGATACGGTATGTATCCTGGCCATGTAACCCGAAGGCGATACAATTACGCTGGTGAAAGGCAGCGCTCCCTGTAGTTTCCCGGCACTTGATGCTTTTACCGCTATAAAATTGTTCACATCCGTTGTCATGCGGGATGGATTTGATTCGTTTTTTGTGTTTTCATTTGATATTTCGCGGTGGATAATATCAACTTCGAAACCCTTGCTATTTACAGCGGTATAGCGTTGGTCCTCACGCATCTCAAACGTGCTATCTACCTTTTTTAACAAGGTTATCATTGAAGTTTCGTTGAACTTCATCTGAGCTTGAAACTTGAGTTTTTTATCAATGGCCCACAACAAATCTACATCATATGTTTCCAGTACCGCCTCTTTTTCAATTCTCACCCCGGCTACTGCTTCGTATGCATATATGGCATGTGTTCCAATTACTTTGAAATGCTCCGCAATACCTGCCCGTGAAAATATGTTCAGTATATCGATGAGCATTTGAGGAGCGCGGCCTACTAAGACGGCGCGATTAAGCCGCCTGTGCAGTTCCAGTTCTTTTAATAGCTCGCGAATTCGTGAGTCGATGGTGTTTTTTGATGAAGTGAATTTTTCATAAATTACTTCTGTCTCACTGGAACGGGGGCCAATGCTTTTTTGCGAATTGTCGGTTTGTGTTCTGATTAAATATTCAATGTGTGTTTTGCCATGTTTTTTCCAATACATTCCACCTCGAAAGTTAGCCGCCTTTTTCCTGGCTTCCTCAAGTGCGGTGAACACTGATAGAGCGTTGATATACTGCCGTCTCGCACTATCTCCGATTTCAATTAATCCCAATGTGTTCCGTGCGTTTATCATAAAATGATATTTATACGGAACATCCGTTTTTGTCAACGGATTAAGCTACTAAATGGCTTTCAGCACTTCAATATATCGCTCCCTGAACTGGTCAAGACGGTATTCCGGTCCCAATTCCTGAGCTTTCCTGGGGGTTTTTAACTCGGAAACGAGGGCGTCGGCCATAGCGTTGCAATCACCGTAGCGGACAAGGGAACCGTAATCACCGCTGTTCAAGGTTGAACGGATACCGTCCACATCGGTCCCGACCACTCTGGTTCCGGTTGCGACCGCCTCAATCACCGTTATGCCGAACCCTTCAAAAATGGACGGTACAACCACGCATTGGGCCTGGTTGTACAAGGCATTCAACTGGTCATCCGGAACAAAGCCAAGGAAGGTGACATTGCGCTCCAGATTCAAACGACTGACCAATGCTTTCATCTTATCCAGATGGCCCCCGCTTCCGCCGATAATCAGGTGTGCATCGGGAATCTGCTGCACGACGAGCGGCATGCTCCTGATGAGGAAGTCCACTCCCTTGCGCGTGTCGATACGGCCAATGTAGAATATGGTGTTGGGTCTTTTTTCCTGGTTGGTGCAGTGAAATTTCGTAGTGTCAACAGCGCAGGGTATGACAGTAATTTTTTCTTCCGGAACATCGTAGTGCTCTACAAGCACCCGGGTTGTATCATCGCAGTCAGAAATGATTTTATCAGCTCGCTGATAGGTCAGCTTCTCGAAGGGGTAGAATATCCGCTTCCAGAACTGAGATTGTATATATTGATAATGCTGCCAATAGGT
>Ga0194047_10000526_pt1 | contig 25722 bp, 23 predicted proteins | sample JunL225m_MetaG_2_FD_160070 | JGI IMG/M metagenome (GOLD analysis project Ga0194047, IMG submission 160070) | Anoxic zone freshwater microbial communities from boreal shield lake in IISD Experimental Lakes Area, Ontario, Canada - Jun2016-L221-5m | ecosystem: Environmental > Aquatic > Freshwater... | reverse complement strand
GTAGTCGATTCTTACAAGCCGGTATTGGTTTTGGTGGCGGATGTTTACCAAAAGACATAAGAGCGTTCATGGCGCGAGCAGATGAATTAGGCGCAACACAGGCTCTGGAATTCCTGCGCGAAATTGATTCAATAAATCTGCGTGCTAGATCACGCGTTATTGAACTCGTTCGTAAAGACCTGACCGATGATTTGAAAGGTAAACGTGTGGCAGTTTTGGGCGCCGCATTTAAACCGGACAGCGATGATGTTAGAGACTCCCCTGCTTTAGATATCTCGGTTCAAATACAAGCCGCTGGCGCAACCGTAGTTATTCATGATCCAAAAGCCATGAAAAATGCCGAGAAAAGATTCCCAGTCCTTAATTTCGCAAATTCAATTGAAGATTGCTTGAAAGATGCCGACATCGTTCTGCATTTAACGGAGTGGAAGATCTACCGAGAAATCAATCCAGTTGCAGTTAAATCATTAGTTAAGAACGCGATCATTATTGATGGTAGAAATTCGTTAGACAGAGATGCTTGGCAAGCAGCAGGGTGGAAATTTAGAGCCTTGGGTCGCAGTAGTTCGAATTAAAAACCTGTTCGATTATTTCGCTTGGTATTTAGCGTCTTACCTTTTTCCAGAGATTCATCTCGCGCAGTAGCCATTAGTTCGCTAACTTTCTTTGCGACGTTGGCATCACTAACTCCTAAAATTCGAGCTGCGAGTAATCCAGCGTTCTTCGCATTTCCCACGCCAACTGTTGCCACTGGAATACCAGCAGGCATCTGAACTATTGAAAGCAAAGAATCCATACCGTCTAGATACTTAAGCGGAACAGGTACGCCAATTACTGGAAGTGTGGTCGCTGCTGCGATCATTCCAGGAAGATGCGCTGCGCCACCTGCGCCAGCAATAATTACCTTAAATCCCTTTTCGGCCGCGCCCTTTGCAAATGCAAACATTTCTTCTGGTGTGCGGTGAGCAGATACAACATCAACCTCGTAGCTAACTCCACATGAGTCGAGAGCTTTCGCTGCTTCTTCCATGATCGGCCAATCGGAATCCGAACCCATAACAATTGCTACAGAATTACTCATCGATCGCTCCGTTCAGATAGTCGATTGCGTGCCGAACTTCCTGTTGTAATTCTAGAACGTTATCGCCGCAAAGTGTTACATGGCCAATTTTACGTCCGGGACGAACCTCTTTGCGATACTGATGAAATTTAAGTTGTGGCGTGCGTGCCATCAAATGTAAGTATGGGCGATACATATCAGTTTTCGCAGCGCCAATGATATTTCCCATGACTGCAAACTTTGTAGTCATCGAAGTATCACCAAGTGGCAGATCGAGAATGGCTCGCAAGTGCTGTTCAAATTGGCTGGTATGTGATCCTTCAATACTCCAGTGTCCAGAATTATGTGGGCGAAGGGCCAACTCGTTTATGTAAAACTTTTCGCCGACGATAAACATTTCAACCGCCAGCACGCCCACCAAATCAATAGCGCTTGCGATTTCTAGCGCTGCACTTTGTACTTGGGCCGACAGCGCCTGCGAAATATTCGGAATTGGAGTCACGGTCATGGTGCAAATTCCATCGGATTGGATAGTTAACGTAGCTGGCCAACTCGCAGCTTGGTTGTGAGGTGATCTAGCAACCATCACCGATATTTCATAATCAAATGGCAAAAGTTCCTCGAGCAGTAATTTGCCATTTGAAGAAGCTAATTCATCAAGTTCGCTCTGGTTATTAACCTTGAAAACCCCGCGGCCGTCATAACCACCGGTCGGCAACTTTGCAATCAATGGAAAGGAAATTTCGCTGGCCCCGCCAGAATATTCTTGCCACTTTGGATTCGGCAATCCAATCTCCGCTATTTTTTTGCGCATAACAATCTTGTCTTGGGAAAAAGCGAATGACTCTGATTTGGGATAAACCTTCACTCCGCTTGATTCAACCGCTTTGATGACGCTCTGCGGAACCAGTTCATGCTCAAAAGTTAGAACATCGCAATTTTTTGCAAATGCAAGAACGGCATTTACGTCGTGATAATCGCCAATTACATAATTCACGATCTGTGCCGCAGAGTCTTGCGCGCTCGATGTGAAAACAGTTAAATCAATCCCTAGATCATTTGCGGGCACCGCCATCATGCGTGCAAGTTGCCCCGCACCAATGACGCCAACCTTTGGGAAATTCACTAGTCGAGTTTACTGGTCAGATGAACAACATCTCCAACCGTAACCAATTCACCGCTACCTAATACAAGTGCGCCCGAACTATCGATCCTGGTTGCAATTCCGCCTAATTGTTTGCCATCCGGTAGCTCGATCTGCACGTTTTGGCCAAGCGTCGCAGAGAGTCGGGAATAGGCTGCAATTAAACTGGAGAGGTTTGAACCAGTTTCCCACTCCACAAGTAGCGGGGTGAGGCCAGCCAAAATTTCAGCAAGCAGAATATTTCGATTCAATTGTTTGCCAGTCTCCAAAAATATTGATGAGGCATGTGCAACTGGTAACTGTTCTTGGGTTGTACTCACATTTATACCGACGCCAACAATTACACCATCATCAAATGTTTCAACGAGCAGTCCAGCAATTTTCTTTTCGTTAAATAAAATGTCATTTGGCCACTTGCACTTAAAATTGGAATCACCTGTTATTTTTATAAGTGAATTAGCTACGCTCATTCCAACAAGTAGTGGTAGAAATCCCCAATTTTTTCTTTCACATTTTGGTGCCAAATAAAATGAAAATAGAAGTGCGGTTGATTTTTGGGCAGCAAAACTCCGCCCAAGCCGGCCACGTCCCTGACTTTGATACTCAGTAGTAATTAAATCTCCGGGTTTTGGATTACTTGTTCGTAATAAATTTTGTGTTGATTCGGTCTCATCAATTACCGATACCCGCCAGTAGCCACCGTCAAGTGCGCTTGTGATCTCGTGTGCGCTAAGCAATTCTGGTTTCATGCGCGACGCTCGATTCATATAGGGAGTCATTTAGGGCGCTAGAACTAGTACCGTATGACCGTGACTGATGATATTCGTACTACAGCCGGAAAGATTGCAGATCTGCGCCGTCGGAGATTACAGGCCGAAAATAGCGGAAGCGACGCTGCAATTGCCAAGCGCCATGCCCAGGGAAAGCTAACAGCACGCGAGCGCATCGCACGACTTGTTGATGCTGGCTCGTTTGTTGAAATGGATGCTTTCGCTAGACATCGCTCGACAAACTTTGGAATGGATGCCAATCGCGTTTATGGCGACGGTGTTGTAACTGGATATGCAACGGTCGATGGCCGCCAAATCGCAATTTACGCGCAAGACTTCCTAGTCTTTGGTGGAAGTTTGGGCGAAGTTGTTGGCGAGAAGATTGTAAAAGTTATGGAGTTCGCGCTTAAGGCCGGTATTCCAGTTGTTGGATTAAACGATTCAGGCGGCGCCCGTATTCAAGAAGGTGTTGCTTCACTTAGCCAATATGGCGAAATTTTCAAACGTAACGTGCGCGCATCTGGAGTTATTCCGCAAATTTCTTTAATTCTTGGGCCTACTGCTGGTGGTGCGGTTTACTCACCTGCAATTACCGACTTCGTTGTAATGGTTAATGAAACTTCACAAATGTTTATTACTGGCCCGGATGTAATCAAGGCGGTAACTGGCGAAGAAGTTGGCATGGAAGAACTTGGCGGTGGCCTGACGCACAACACCAAAACTGGAAATTCACATTATCTAGCTGATAGCGAAGATGATGCGCTGGATTTCGTGAAGGCACTTCTCTCCTATTTACCAAGTAACAATATGGATCAAGCGCCAGTGCTCGCTGCAACCGCAAGTAGCGATGTTGCACCAAGTGATCGCGCCCTCGACTCACTTATTCCAGATAACCCAAATAAGCCTTATGACATGAAGGTCTTAATTGAAGCGATTATCGATGAAGCAGATTTCCTAGAAGTTCACACCCTTTTTGCGCCGAACATAATTGTTGGCTTTGGCCGCGTTGATGGCCATTCGGTAGGAATCGTTGCTAACCAACCAATGAATTTGGCCGGAACACTTGATATCGATGCAAGTGAAAAGGCAGCGAGATTTGTCCGTACCTGCGACGCTTTTGGAATTCCAGTTATCACGCTGGTGGATGTTCCAGGCTTCTTGCCAGGTACCGAACAAGAATGGAACGGCATCATTCGCCGTGGCGCAAAATTACTTTATGCATATGGCGAAGCAACTGTGCCACTTATAACAATCATTACTCGCAAGGCTTATGGTGGCGCCTACATTGTTATGGGATCAAAGCACTTGGGTGCTGATGTGAACTTGGCTTGGCCAACCGCGCAGATTGCAGTTATGGGCGCCCAAGGTGCGGTAAATATTCTGCACCGCAAGGAACTTGCTGATGCAAAGGATGCCGATGCAAAGCGCAGCGAACTCATCTCTGATTATGAAGATACTTTGCTAAATCCTTATATTGCCGCAGATCGTGGCTTCATCGATGCTGTTATAGAACCACAGGAAACGAGAAATCAAATTGGAAAGGCGTTAGCTGCGCTTCGAAATAAGCGAGTTAATTTGCCACCGCGCAAGCACGGAAATATTCCGCTCTAATGGCTAAAGCGTTATCCAAGAAATTTACAATCACATCCGGCACGCCAAGTCCGGCTGAACTAGCTGCGCTCGAGAAGGCGATACCCGCTCCCGTAGAACAGAAAATTGAAAGTTCAAGCCTTTGGCGCAAATCACAAGTTCGCCAACCATTGCCAAGAAAATGGGGACAGAGCTTCTAATGTCAAAGAACAGACAAGTCGTTCTTGCATCAGCTTCGCCATCGCGAAAGCGGTTGCTGGACTCGGTTGGCATTCGCGCACAAGTTTTAGTTAGTGGCGTCGATGAAGAAGATCCAAAACTAAACGCACTTGCACCTGCAGAACTTGTTGTGGCACTTGCGATTTTAAAGGCTCACACCGTTAAGAGTCAGGTTGGCCAGAACCACTTGATAATCGGCTGCGATTCAACATTTGAATTTAACGGAAAATCGCTCGGAAAACCTGGCACACCAGAAGTTGCGATTGCTCGCTGTAAAGAGCTCCGTGGAAACTTTGGACTTCTACATACTGGCCATTGCATTATTGACACCGAGCAAGGCATCGAAATATCGGATCTTTCAACCTCAAAAGTTTACTTTGCAGAAATGACCGATAGCGAAATTAAAGCGTATGTAAGTTCGGGCGAACCACTTGAAGTTGCCGGTGGTTTTACCTTGGATGGTTTGAGTGCTCCTTTCGTTTCACGAATTGAAGGCGATCCTTCTGGAATTATTGGACTCTCACTTCCACTGTTGCGCCGGGCTGTTAACTCACTTGGACTGCGTTGGGAAGAACTTTCTGGAATGTCGGTGCCAGCATGAAGGCAGTATTAATCGCCAACCGAGGCGAGATTGCAGTTCGCGTTGCACGTGCGGCACGCGATCATGGAATTAAATCAATCGCGATCTATTCTGATGAAGATCGCACCTCACTTCACGTTGCAACAGCGGATGAGGCCTATGCACTTGATGGGTTATCCGCTGCGCAAACTTATTTAGACCAAGCCAAGATCATTGCGATTGCCAAGAAATCTGGTGCGGATGCAATTCATCCAGGTTATGGCTTCCTCTCGGAGAACGCTGATTTCGCAGATAAAGTAATTGCAGCTGGCTTAATCTGGATTGGTCCCCCACCTGCGGCTATTAGATTGCTTGGCGATAAAGTCTCCGCACGAAAGATCGCTGCAGAAGTTGGCGCACCACTTGTTGCCGGAACAATTGATCCAGTTGATACTGCAGAGGAGATTGTTGCTTTCGCAAAAGAGCATGGTCTTCCAGTTGCTATTAAGGCCGCACATGGTGGCGGTGGACGTGGCTTGAAAGTTGCGCACACCATTGAAGAGATTCCAGAATTATTTGCATCGGCCGTCCGTGAAGCGATTACCGGATTTGGTCGCGGCGAATGCTTCGTCGAGCGCTACTTGGATAAGCCACGACATGTGGAGACTCAAGTATTGGTGGATTCACACGGTAACGCCGTAGTAGTAAGTACGCGCGATTGTTCATTACAACGTCGCCATCAGAAGCTTGTCGAAGAAGCTCCGGCACCATTCTTATCGCAAGCACAAATCGATGAGCTCTATAAATCAAGTAAGGCGATAATGAAATTGGCTGGTTATGTTGGCGCCGGAACTTGCGAATTCTTAATTGGTTCTGATGGAACCATCTCATTTCTAGAAGTTAACACCCGTCTACAAGTAGAGCACCCGGTTAGCGAAGAAGTAACTGGTATCGATTTAGTTCGCGCACAATTTCGAATTGCCGATGGCGAAGCGATCAGCCCAATCGATCCAGTCATTCGTGGCCACAGCATTGAATTTCGAATTAATGGTGAAGATCCTGGAAAGGGTTTCTTGCCATCACTTGGAACAATCACAAAGTGGGAAGTTCCAGATGGCCCAGGTGTTCGTATTGATGCTGGCTTTGACCACGGGCACACTGTCGGCACCCACTTTGATTCACTTCTTGCGAAATTGATTATTACCGCAGCAACTCGTGATGAAGCTATCGCTCGTGCACGTCGTGCTCTGCGAGAATTTGAAATTGGTGGACTTGCAACCGCACTTCCATTCCACCGCGCAATCGTTAATGATCCAAATTTCACCAAGGAATTTAAGGTTTACACCAGTTACATTGAGAACGAATTCGATAATCAAATTGAACCATTCTCGTTTAAGCAAGGTGTTGCTGACTCAAAGGCGGCTTCACAAAAGATCATTGCCGAAGTAGATGGTCACCGCTTTGAAGTATTGCTGCACACACCAGAACCTATTCAAAAGCGCCATCGTGTAAAGAGTAATGCGGTCGGAAAAATTGCTGGTGATGCACTCGAAAGTCCAATGCAAGGAACTGTCGTTAAGATTGCAAAGGCAAATGGCGACCGAGTCGCAGTAGGTGACTTGATTGTGGTTCTTGAAGCGATGAAGATGGAACAACCACTCATTGCGCACAAGGCCGGCACAATCGCGCAACTCCACGTCAGCGTTGGCCAAAGTGTTGCGAGCGGTACCACTCTCTGCGTCATCGAGGATTAAGAACCGATTCCAACCGGCCTAATTGCGCGGTAAGTTTCTCCTATGAGCGATAAGTCGAATATGGAAGATCTTTACCAAGACCCAATTGCAACAGCAGAAAAAGCAGCTGCAAAGATCGCCGCACTCACTGGCAAAAAATCTCATGACGTGGCACTTGTTATGGGCTCAGGTTGGATTTCTGCGACCGAAGCTTTTGGAAAACCGTCTCATGAATTTCCAGTTACAGATCTGCCTGGTTTTCCGGCGCCAACTGTTGAAGGACACGGCGGGGTAATTCGATCATATGAAATTCAAGGTGCCAATGGCACCATCAACGCCCTGGTATTTCTTGGACGTACGCACCTTTATGAAGGCAAAGGTATTGAACCCGTTGTTCATGGTGTTCGCACTGCCGTTAAGGCTGGTTGCAAAGTTGTTGTTCTAACCAATGCCTGTGGTGGCATAAATCGTGGTTATAAAGTCGGTCAACCCGTAATTATTCGTGATCACATCTCAATGACGGCTACTAGCCCACTAATCGGCGCTAACTTCGTTGATCTGACCGATCTTTATAGCAAGCGCATCCGTGAACTTGTGAAGAAAGAAGATCCTTCGCTTTCTGAAGGTGTCTATGTTCATTGGCGTGGCCCTGCATATGAAACTCCTGCTGAAATAAATATGTTGCGAACAATGGGCGCTGATCTTGTTGGTATGTCGACCGTTCCCGAGGCAATTGCAGCACATGCTCTTGGCGCCGAGATTCTTGGCATCTCACTTGTAACAAATGCTGCTGCTGGAGTAACTGGCGAAAAATTAAGTCATACCGAAGTTATGGAAGCTGGCAAGGCTGCCGCTGGACGCATGGGTGAATTGCTAGGAAAGGTCTTGCATAAACTGTGATCGATTCCGATCTAATCGCAGAAGTGCAGGCTTGGATCGCGTTAGACCCTGATCCAAAAACTGCAGCAGTGCTTCAAGGTTGGCTCGACACTGGAAATGAATTAGAGCTTCGAAAATCCTTCAATGGCTTTCTCGAATTTGGAACAGCTGGCTTGCGCGGCCCAGTGCGCCCTGGCCCATCCGGAATGAATCGCGCTGTTGTTGGAAGAACGGCGGCGGGAATTGCAAACTATCTAAAATCACGCGGCCTCAAATCAGTTGTTATCGGACGCGATGCCCGGCATGGCTCGGCCGAGTTTATGCAAGAGAGCGCCGAGATATTTTCTGGTGCGGGTTTAGAAGTGCATTTATTGCCTCGTCAACTACCAACGCCTTTGCTTGCATATGCCGTAAATAAATTGGGTGTTGATTGCGGCGTCATGGTTACGGCCAGCCACAACCCAGCCGCAGATAATGGTTACAAGGTTTACCTTGGCCAAACGGTGGATGGGATTAATTACCGTGGTTCCCAAATAATTTCCCCTACAGATGCGAGTATTTCACTTGAGATTACCAAGATAGTTAGCGAGCAACCACGTGGTTCAATTTGGGTGACTGTTCCGGAAAGTCTAATAACTAGTTATTTAAATGAAACTGCAGGACTTGTAAAGGAAGCCCGGGAACTAAAGGTTGTTTACACCGCGATGCATGGTGTCGGCACCGAAACTCTTCAGGCGTTATTTTTAAAGAGTGGCTACCAGCAGCCAATTCTCGTAAGCGCACAATGTGAACCAGACCCGGATTTTCCGACTGTTGCATTTCCCAATCCAGAAGAACCCGGTGCAATTGATCTGGCACTTGAGGTTGCAGTTAACCACGGCGCCGACTTAGTAATTGCAAATGATCCAGATGCCGACCGTTGTGCAATTGCAGCCCAAGATCCAATACACGGCTGGCGCATGCTGCGTGGCGATGAGGTCGGAATAATTTTGGGTTATTACATTGCAACAGTGCGCACTGACCTAATAAAGAACGGTGCATTTGGAAATTCAATTGTTTCCTCTTCGGCGCTTAAGAAGATTGCTGGAAAATATGGAATTCCATTCAGCGAGACCTTGACTGGCTTCAAGTGGTTAGCAAAGATTCCAAATCTTGCCTTTGGTTATGAGGAGGCGATCGGTTATTGCGTCGATTCCAAATCAGTGAACGATAAGGATGGGTTATCTGCAGCGCTTGTGCTCGCAGAATGTGCTGGGTCGCTCAAACACTCTGGCCGCAACTTATTTGAATACCTCGATGAAATTTGGAATGAAATTGGGTTTCATCGAACCGAGGCGATTTCGATTCGGGTAGCGAATATTGCGCAGACCGAAGATATTTTGGGCAAAATTCGATCAACTCCCCCAGCAGAAATTGCCGGCGTTAAGGTCGAAAAAATTGATGACTTATTGCGCCCCTCTGATGATTTACTTCCAACAAATGGGCTACGCCTTTGGCTGGCCGATAACATCCGAATAATCATTAGACCAAGTGGAACTGAGCCTAAACTCAAGTGCTACATCGAATCCGTGCGGCCAACTGGATCGGAAATAGAGAAATCCGCCGCCGAAGAAATAGTACTAAAATTGAAGAATGAACTTAGAAAGTTGCTCGCATGATCGTTGATGGTAGCGAGGGCTCGCTTAAGCAGTTTCTGAGAACGCTGCCACCAGTTGATCAGGTTGGCGCGGAAGGCAGAGCAGCAATGCTCGCAACTCGAAGCATTAAAACTACAAGTAAAAATTGGGCTATTGATCTTGCTATCAGAATGGTAGATCTAACAACTCTTGAAGGCGCAGATACGCCAGGAAAAGTTCGCGCACTTTGTGCAAAAGCGGTTCGCCCAGATCCATCAGACCCAACTGTTCCAAGCGTTGGTGCGATCTGTGTTTACAACGATATGGTGAAGATTGCGCGAACCGAACTAGACAATAACGGTGGCCAAAACATTCCGGTAGCTGCTGTTTCAACCGCGTTCCCATCCGGTCGAGCAAGTATGGAAGTCAAAATTCGTGATACGAAAGATGCGCTGGAAAATGGCGCGGCTGAAATTGATATGGTGATTGATCGTGGCGCATTTCTATCCGGGCGCCTTGGCGAAGTTTTTGATGAGATCAAAGCAATTAAAGAAGTTTGTGGCGAGAGCGCTCACCTAAAAGTTATTTTGGAAACTGGCGAATTAGTCACCCTTGATAATGTGCGCAAGGCTTCCTACCTCGCGATGCTTGCCGGCGCTGACTTCATCAAAACGAGTACCGGAAAAGTTGCCCCAGCAGCGACAGCTCCCGTTGTATTGGTCATGCTTGAAGCAGTACGTGATTACTACAAAGAGACTGGTATTCGAATTGGTGTTAAACCAGCTGGTGGAATCCGCACAACCAAAGATGCCATGAAGCAATTAGTTTTAGTAAATGAGACCGCCGGTCCAGAATGGCTCACCCCGAGCCTCTTTAGAATCGGCGCAAGTGCACTACTAAATGATTTACTCATGCAGCGAATGAAAATGCGCGATGGGTATTACGCTAGTCCTAATTACGTGACCCTAGATTGATGAATGAGAGACAAGTGAGCAACTTCGAATACGCCCCGGCTCCAGAGTCGACCTCGATCGTTAACATCAAATCTGAGTATGGTCTCTTTATAAATGGAAAATTTGTCGCACCTAAATCTGGAAAGCGCTTTGCTACTATCAATCCGGCTACCGAAGAAGTTCTTTCAAAGGTTGCATATGCTGATTTAGCAGATGTAAATCTGGCCGTAAACGCAGCGCGCAGCGCCTTCACCAAGACTTGGTCAAAGATGCCGCCAGCAGAGCGTGGTAAGTATCTATTTAGAATTGCCCGAATTTTGCAGGAGCGGGCTCGCGAGTTCGCAGTTCTTGAAACTCTCGACAATGGAAAGCCGATTCGTGAATCTCGCGATACTGATATTCCACTTGCCGCGGCGCATTTCTTTTATCACGCAGGCTGGGCCGACAAACTTTCACATGCCGGCATGGGTACAAATCCAAAGCCAATAGGTGTTGCTGGTCAGATAATTCCCTGGAACTTTCCGCTACTTATGCTGGCTTGGAAAATTGCGCCAGCACTCGCGACTGGAAATACCGTCGTTCTTAAACCTGCTGAAACAACTCCACTTACTGCGCTGCTATTTGCAGAAGTCTGCCAACAAGCAGGTTTGCCAGCCGGTGTAGTAAACATAATTACTGGCGATGGCGTTACCGGATCGCATTTAGTAAACCACCCAGGTATCGACAAGATCGCATTCACTGGATCCACAGGAGTCGGCAAAGCAATCGCGCGCGCCATTGCAGATACCAACAAGAGCGCAACTCTCGAACTTGGCGGCAAAGCTGCAAACATTGTCTTTGAGGATGCCGCAATTGATGAGGCTGTCGAAGGAATTGTTAATGGTATTTTCTTTAATCAGGGCCATGTCTGCTGCGCAGGTTCTAGGTTACTGGTGCAAGAGAACGTCCAAGATGAAGTTATCGAAAAGCTAAAGCGGCGCATGAGTTTGATTCGTATTGGAAATCCGCTTGATAAGAACACTGATCTTGGTGCAATCAATAGCGCGGCTCAGTTGGCGCGAATTAGAGAAATTTCAGATTCTGGCGATCTTGAAGGCGCCGAGCGTTGGAGCCCAGAATGTGAATTACCAAAGGCCGGCTTCTGGTATCCCCCAACAATTTTCACTGGTGTCTCCCAATCGCATCGAATCGCGCGTGATGAAATCTTCGGACCAGTCCTATCGGTTCTAACTTTCCGCACACCACAAGAAGCGATTGAAAAGGCGAACAACACTCCTTACGGATTATCTGCTGGAGTCTGGAGCGATAAGGGCTCCCGAATTCTTTGGACCGCACAACGTCTTCGCGCCGGAGTTATCTGGACAAATACTTTCAATAAATTCGATGCCACTAGCCCATTTGGTGGTTATAAAGAATCAGGCTGGGGACGCGAAGGCGGCCGACATGGTCTTGCAGGCTATTTGAAGGCAGGAAACTAATATGAGAATAGATGTTAAGAAAACTTACAAACTCTTTATCAATGGTCAATTCCCACGCAGTGAATCTGGTCGCGTCTATGAAGTAAAGGATTCCAAAGGAAAATTTCTGGCAAATCCAGCGCAAGGTTCGCGCAAGGATCTTCGGGAATGTGTTGTTGCAGCCAGAGGTGCATTTTCCGGTTGGAGCAGTGCAACTGCTTTTAATCGCGGCCAAATCCTTTATCGCGTTGCTGAAATTATGGAGGGGCGCAGCGAGCAATTTGTAGCAGAACTCGTTGCTCAAGAGGCAATTTCTGCAAGCGCAGCAAAGCTTCAGGTTGCAAAGGCAATTGATACTTGGGTTTGGTATGCCGGCTGGACCGACAAGATTTCATCAATAAGTGGTGCGACAAATCCAGTTGCAGGCCCTTATTACAACTTCACGATTCCAGAAGCACTTGGCGTTGTCGCAGTGTTCGCTGATGGCAAACCCTCACTGCTAAATATGGTGGCTGGCTTGGCACCAGTTATTGCCAGTGGCAACACAGCAATATTGATCGCAAGTGAAAAATATCCATTATCTGCCATCACTTTGGCAGAAGCGTTGGCAACCAGCGATCTTCCTGCCGGAGTTGTAAATATTCTCACTGGGAAAGCCGGTGAATTGGTTTCGTGGGTCGGTGCTCACATGGATATCGACGGTGTTGATGCATCCGGACTTGGTAAGAAGCAACTCACTGAACTAAAAGTTGCCGGCGCCGAAAATCTTAAGCGCATTCACTCCTTCAATGAACTGAATTCACCACTTCGGATAACTAGCTTTATGGAGAGTAAGACGGTCTGGCACCCGATTGGGGTTTAATTACTCGCTAGCAATCGCAGCGTAAGCCGGCTTTACAACTTCATCAATTATTGCGAGTCGCTCCTCGAATGGTATGAATGAACTCTTAAGTGCGTTTATCGTGACGCGTTGTAGGTCTTGGAAATTCCAGTCAAAAGCCTTAACAACTTCTTCCATTTCATGAGACATTGAAGTCCGACTCATTAACCGATTATCAGTATTTAACGTAACCCGGAAGCGAAGTTTTGCTAGAGCGCCAATTGGATGCGAAGCAATATCTTTTGCAGCGCCGGTCTGAAGGTTTGATGTCGGACAGAGTTCCAGCGGAATCCGGCGATCACGAACGTAGGCGGACAGGCGACCGAGCTTGGGTTTTGCGCCCGTGAAATCAATATCTTCAATAATCCTAACTCCGTGGCCCAGACGTTCGGCGCCACACATTTGAATTGCCTGCCAGATCGAAGGAAGGCCATAAGCCTCACCAGCATGAATTGTGAAGTGGGCATCTTCTTGCCGCAAATAATTAAAAGTATCTAATTGATTTGTTGGTGGGAAACCATCTTCTGGTCCTGCGATATCAAAACCAACAACACCTAGATCGCGGTACTTAACAACTTTCTCGGCAACGATTTGTGCCTGATCATTTTGACGCAGCGCGCAGAGCAAAGATTCGACGCGGATTTTAAAACCTTCGGCTGCGGCATCCTTTACACCGAGTCGATAGCCCTCTGATGTTGCTTCAATTACCTCATCAAGTGTTAAACCTTTTTGCGTGAAAAGCTCTGGCGCCCCGCGAACTTCGGCATAAACCACGCCATCGCGTGCAAGATCAAGCGCACATTCCCGAGCCACCCGGATGATCGCTTCCTTCGTTTGCATTACCGCAATCGTGTGTTCAAAAGTTTCTAGGTAGCGAACCAATGAACCTGAATTACATGACTCTTCGAACCAATCAGCAAGTTTCACTGGGTCTTGGGTTGGGAGAGATTGGTAGCCAATTTCGTTTGCTAATTCAATTATTGTCTCTGGCCGCAAGCCACCGTCTAAATGATCATGCAGTAACGCCTTAGGTAGGCGTTTGATCTGTTCGGTCGTTGGGCGCTTAGTTAGTGTCATCTCATCCTTCTATTTTCTCAATTATAAGTGGCAAGCGATCGACCTTCGCGCCAGTTGCACCAACTTCAAATGAATTCTCAAGTGCTTCCAGTGCACGTGCAAACCGTGGACTCTCATCGGTGTGCAAGGTATAAATGGCCTGCCCTGCTGTTACCGCATCACCTGGTTTTGCATGAATTTCGATTCCGGCACCGGCTTGCACAGTTTCACCTTGGCGCGAGCGACCAGCGCCTAATCGCCAGGCAGAGACGCCAACCTTCATGGCATCCATTGAAGTCATCGTCCCAGCACTTGTTGCAAAAACTTGAGTTGATTGCTTTGCAGTTGGAAGTTTGGCATCAGGGTCGCCACCTTGTGCCCGAACCATAGCTTTCCAGCTGTCCATTGCAGCACCGTTCTTTAGGGCATCTGCCGGGTCCATCAGCGGTTTGATTCCAGCGGTATCCAACATTTCACGGGCAAGAATTAAAGTTAATTCAACAACATCACTTGGTCCGCCGCCGGCAAGAACTTCTACAGATTCGCGTACTTCAAGTGCGTTTCCTGCGGTCAGTCCAAGTGGCACATCCATAGCAGTTACTAAGGCGCGAGTTTTAACGCCAGCGCGCACACCAAGTTCAACCATTACACGAGCAAGTTCGGCGGCCTTCTTTGGATCTGACATAAATGCACCAGAGCCAGTTTTAACATCAAGGACAAGTGCACTAGTACCTTCAGCGATCTTCTTGCTCATAATGCTTGAGGCAATTAGTGGAATAGCTTGTACGGTCGCTGTTACATCTCGAAGTGCGTACAGCTTTTTATCTGCAGGTGCCAGATCTGCGCCAGCGGCACAAATAACCGCACCACAATCTTTAAGCACCCTCAGCATCTCTTCATTAGATAGTGATGCGCGCCAACCTGGAATTGATTCCATCTTGTCCAACGTTCCACCTGTATGACCAAGGCCGCGACCAGATAGTTGTGGAACTGCGCCACCGCATGCCGCAACAAGTGGTGCTAGTGGCAGGGTAATTTTGTCGCCAACTCCACCAGTTGAATGCTTATCGACAGTCTTACGATCAAGTGCTGACCATTCCATCCGCTTGCCACTCTTGATCATTGCATCTGTCCAACGAGAAATTTCGCGAGGTTCCATTCCGTTTAGCAAAATTGCCATAAGAAGCGCCGACATTTGTTCATCGGCTACGGCGCCGCGGGTATATGCGTCAACGATCCAATCAATTTGTGGATCGGTTAGTGAGTGCTTATCACGCTTGGCAGAGATAACTTCAACTGCAGAAAATGCTTCGGTCATTTATTTAAATCTTCAGGTCCAAATGCCCATGGCAACATCTTTGACATCGCGGTTGGTCCATCAGGAGTCATCAACAACATATCACTTCCACCATGTTCAAATAAAAGTTGGCGACAACGGCCACATGGTGAGAGGAAATTTCCATCGCCATCAACACAAACTGCAGCGATCAATTTCCCGCCGCCGGTTGCCATCAAATTGGATACCAAACCACATTCGGCGCAAAGCCCCAGGCCATAACTGGCATTCTCGACATTGCAGCCACTAACAATTCGCCCATCGCTGACAAGTGCGGCAACGCCTACTGGAAACTTGGAATATGGCGCGTACGCCTTAGCCATAATCTTCTTTGCTTCTGAATGAAGCAGATCCCAATCAATGTTTAAACTCAATGTGATTCACCTCTTGTGTAAGGAACTCCATCAGCGGCTGGTGCCCGCACGCGGCCGACCAGACCCGTAACTGCAATTATTGTTGCAATGTATGGAACCATCAACATGAATTCTGATGGGATTGAGACTCCGATAATTGAAAGGGTTGAACCTAAGTTATCTGAGAAGCCGAATAGCAGCGCTGCGGCAACGGCTCCCATCGGGCGATACTTACCAAAAATTAACGCGGCCAAAGCGATGAAACCCGCGCCTGATGTCATCTCTTTACCAAATGATCCAACCGAACCAATTGTGAAGTAGGCGCCACCAATTCCAGCAACGAGGCCAGCAAGCAATACATTTCGGAATCGAAGGCGATTTACATCGATACCAACGGTATCCGCAGCGGTTGGGTGTTCACCAATTGCTCTAGTACGAAGTCCCCAACGAGTCTTGAAGAGTGCAAAATTAATTAGGCCGACAATCAGGTACATCAAATAAACAATAATTGATTGTGAAAAGAGGATTGGGCCAATTATTGGAATCTTGGAAAGCAATGGAATTTTTATGGCTGAGAAAGTTAATCCATAGTTCCAAGTTGCGCCATAAGGAATTAGCAGCTTTTTGTAAAGGAAATCGGTTAAGCCGATTACGAAAACGTTGATTACGAAACCCAAAATAACTTGGTCAACGCCAAATTTGATCGCGAAAGTTGCCAGGATTAGCGAGATCAGCGCACCAGCAATCGGTGCGGCAATTAAACCCCAAACCACGTTATGGCAGAGGCTGGCAACAACCGCTGCGGTAAATGCCGCGGAAAGCAGTTGACCTTCAATCGCAATATTGATGACGCCCGATCGTTCGCAAAGTAAGCCAGACATTGAACCAAAAATTAGTGGCGCTGCGAGCAATAATGCACCTTGCAGCATTCCGGTTAGTGGAATGAACTTGCCAGCTGCTGCCCAGTCAATGAAAGCCAAAATTAAGAATCCTGAGACAAGTCCTGCGGCAAGGGCAATGGTCTTGCCATTCCTAAATCGCAAATATGCCCAACCACATAGCGCAAGAGAAATTAGAGTGAAAATTTGAGCGCCTTGAGAAGATTTAACAGCCCATTCGTGGAACCAAACCCATTCTTTTCCTAAGACAAAACCAAAGGTAGTTTTTTCAGAACTTGCTTTAAGAAAGCCAAACATCAGTAGTTCAAAGAGTGAAAGTGCGATTAAAACATAAATCCCACGCAAGCGCCGGCGTTCGGCGATCGATCTAATTTGGCTCATCCGTTCCAACCCTTTGAAGTTAGCGCCGCACCGGATTTAATATTCTTAAGGCGGAAGACAAAACGAACAAAGTTCGGAGCCGCGATAAAGAGCACGATTAGAGCTTGAGTTACCAGGACAATATCTAGCGGTGTGCCAGTGTTCGATTGCATTGTGCGGCCACCAGTTCGAAGAGCACCAAACAATATTGCGGCCAATACCGTTCCGAAAGGTTGGGCTCGGCCAAGTAGGGCAACGGTGATTGCATCAAAACCAAATGATCCAGCAATATCAGCATTTAGCGCATGTTCACTGCCGAGAACGTGAACCGCCCCGCCAAGTCCAGCAAGCCCGCCGCAAATTAACATTGTTGTAGTCATCACAAAAGGAACTGAAATTCCGGCGGTCTTAGCCGCAGCCGAGTTAGCGCCAACCGCTCGAAATTTAAATCCTAGTGTGCTTTTAGATAACAACCACCAAACGAATACTGCTGCTGTAAGGGCAATAAATATTCCAGCGTGAAGTCTTTGATTGGCGCCAGCAATTAATGGCAAGCGGGCGTTAACACCAACTTCAGGTGCAATTGGATCAATGCGAAAGGGCCTTAAAAAAGTTTTTGTTTTTAAAATCCAAAGAATGAAATAGCCAGCAACATAATTGAGCATGATCGTGACAATAACTTCATGCGCGCCAGTTTTTGCCTTTAATAAACCAACGAGACCACCCCAAAACGCAGCAAGAATAACGCCAGCTATCAAAGCCGCAATCACGTGAACTATGGCAGGTAAATGAAAATGGAACCCAACGTAGGAGGCGCCGATTGCCCCAAAGATAAATTGGCCTTGAGCTCCGATGTTAAATAAACCTGATTTGAATGCCAACGCTACCGAGAGCCCAGTAAGAATTAATGGTGTTGCAGTAACGAAGGTTTCTGAGAGTGGATAGAAACCTTGAAAGAAACCATGGCCTCGCGCCAAATTTATATCGAATACTGAACCCTGAAATAGCGCGAGAAAGGCGTTTCCTACTGTTGATCCGGCGCCAGATAAAAACTTCCCGGGTGAGCCAATATTTTTAAGTACCTTGGCATCAGAGAAAGCTATCAAAACCGATGTAAGTAGAAATGCGAGCAAGAAAGATAGAAGCGGCAGCTTCAATACATCAGAGACTCTCTTCAGGAATGATTTCATGCGACCGAAGCCTTTTTAGAAGATACGCCAGCCATAAGCAAGCCCAGCTCCTCGCGAGTTACGGTTGAATCAACAGTTGCAAGAATCTCACCACGATACATAACTGCAATTCGATCAGCCAACGCCATTACTTCATCTAGTTCGGTGCTTATGAGAACTACTGCTCGGCCAGCATCGCGCTCGGCCAAAATTCGTTCATGCACAAATTCAATGGATCCAACATCCAACCCGCGCGTTGGTTGAGATGCAACCAAAACTTTCACAGGCCTAGAAAGCTCGCGGGCCAGCACAACTTTCTGCTTATTGCCGCCTGAAAGTGAAGAAACTGGATCTTGAATAGATTGAAGTCTAATGTCGAACTCTTTAACCCGCTTTTCAGCGTTAGCCAAAACTTCAGTTGCTGAAATCGAAATACCCTTAGAAAACGGCGCGCTGTCGTGCAAATCTAAAATCAAATTCTCTGCGATTGAAAACGAGCCAACCAAACCGTCGAGCTCGCGAGATTCCGGGATGAAGGCAATTCCTTCGTGGAGTGAATCGTGAATAGAAAGTCCAATAAGTTCTTTTCCGGATAAAGAAAGTGAACCTTCGACATGATCCTCCAAATTTATTATGGCTCTTGCGAGTTCGGATTGACCATTGCCTTGTACGCCGGCAATCGCTAGAACTTCACCTGCTCGAACCTCGAAGTTGGCCTTATTTACTACCGCCCTGCCAAGCGCATCTCTGATGGTTAACTCTCGCGCCACAAGTATCGGTTCACCGGCTGATTTAGAACTCTTGTTTGCAGTTAGGTCTACTGGCCGGCCAACCATCAGCGAAGCTAGTTCCTCTTGGGATGCCGTTGGAAGCGAGGTGCCAACTACTTTGCCGCGCCTAATAATTGAGATTTCATCGGCTACCGCTTTAACTTCACGTAACTTGTGCGTAATAAAAATGATTGCCGTGCCTTTTTCGCGCAACTTACGCATGACCTTTAATAGTTCATCGGTCTCTTGCGGAGTTAAAACCGCGGTCGGTTCATCCAAGATCAGTACCTTGGCATCATAAATTAAGGCCTTTATGATTTCTACCCGTTGTTGAACACCAACTGGCAACTCCTCCACCAGCGCATCTGGATCAACTTCAAAACCAAACTCTTCAGAAATACGTTTAATATCGATCCGAGCTTGTTCTAAGTTTAAAACCCGATTTGACTTTAATTTTTCGTGGCCGAGAATAATATTTTCGGCCACCGTGAAAACCGGAATCAACATAAAATGTTGGTGGACCATACCGATGCCAGCAGCAAGTGCGTCACTTGGTTGGGTAACTTTGATTGGTTTGCCATCAACAAGAATTTCGCCAGAATCTGGCGCAACCAAGCCATAAACAATATTCATAAGGGTGGATTTGCCGGCGCCATTTTCACCAAGGATGGCGTGAATCTGCCCGGCCTCGACTTTTAAATCGATGGCATCGTTAGCAATAAGCGCACCAAAGCGCTTGGTAATTGCTCGAAGCTCTAGAGACACAACAAGATCCTACCTAAGTTGGCGACAAAAAAGTAGGAGGGCTGAATTCTCAGCCCTCCTACTTAGAAGGATTCAATCAGAAATTACTTGACTGAAAGTTTTCCTGCTGCAATATCGATGCCGATCTTACGTACTTCGCTCTGAAGAAGAGCTGGCACTGTAGAAGATAGATCATGATAAGGAGCAATTGAAACGCCCTTATTTGCGAGTGTTCCAACGTAGGAATCATTTGTGAACTTGTTAGCAGCAACATCTGCCGCTACTGATTTAACAGCATTTCCCAAGCCTTTTGCCACTGTTGACAAAAGTACTGAGCGAATCTGTGGCAATAGGTCATAAGCATCTGTATCAACCCAGATTGTTAGTGACTTCTTGCTCTTTACAGAGGCAAGGGCATATGAAAGTCCAAGTGTTCCGCCAACCGGCAGGATTACATCCGCGCCTTGTTGTTCGAAGCCATTAGAAATTGTTAGCGCCTTGTTGCCATCGCTGAAGTTACCAACGAATGTACCGGATGCTGGCTTTGCTGGATCCCAGCCAAGAACCTTTACAGACTTGTTCTTCTTCTTGTTGTAGTAAGCAACACCTTTAGCAAAGCCGTCCATGAAGATGGTTACGGTTGGATAAGGAGCGCCACCATAAGTAGCTACTTTGCCAGTCTTTGACATTCCAGCGGCAAGATAACCTGCTTGGAATCCTGCTTCGTCAGTTGCGAAGGTTAGACCCTTAACGTTTGCTACTGGCTTTCCTGGCCATTGACTTCCGTCATCGCCGTGATCCCATGCCTGATCATCAACAACAGCGTACTTAATTCCTGGGTTTAGCTTTGCTGACTTAACAATTTCACCTGAGATAGCAAATCCAACACCAATAATTAGTTGACATTTCTTATCAACAAACTTCTTGATGTTTGGTGCAAAGTCCGCAGATGATGTTGAAGGTAGGTATTCAGCTGTTGCAACTGTTGAGGCTTGCGCACCAGCCCAAGCACCAGCGTTGAATGAGTGATCATCCACACCGCCGGTATCAAGTGCTAAACAAAGCTTTACCTTTGCCGCTTGTGATGCAGGGGCAACTGCAACTCCGCCAACCAATGCGGTTGCTGCGATAATTGCGAGTAACTTAATTGACTTCTTCAATGTTCCTCCTGAATTTCCTCTTGTTACAGAGGGGATCGTTGTTGAGGCAACCTTATCGGTGTGTACACGCGCAGCAACTTTCCACGCGTTGCGGTTTGGTAACAAACTCTCAACCCAAACTCTAACCTTGGGCGGGAAACCCTACTTTTCGCTCTTAATTTTCTTTGAAATTAAGGCAGCGCGCGCTTGTGACACGGATAACTTGGCGGCTTGCGAAGCGCTAGTGATTTTTAATTCAAGGCCATTGGTGAGTGTGTATATCCGGCCGTATACGCCAGCGCTGGCATCTATCTCATCCATAATGCTTTGATCAGCAACCGCACCACTTATTAAGTCGGTCGCAGCAATATCAAAGCGCTTTACTACATAACCAATTACACATTTTTGAGCGGCTTTGGAAGTTAAGAAGAATTGATCAGGAGACACTCCAATTAATTTAACGGTGTGCTTTGAAGTATTCAACGCGGCAACTTGCGACAGAACTTCGCCGTTTCTAGACCAAGTCGAGTAAATAACATCGGCTCCTTGCTTTACAAGGGCGCTAACTTCCAAGTTCAGGCCAGCGTTTGCCTGCTTGGTAAAGACGATGGTTTTCGCTGAAGCATACCTAGCACCCGCAATGAAATTGCTTTGATCAATCAGGTTTGTGGCATCACCGGAGTCACCAAGATAAGCAATTTTGCCAGACTTAGAACTCTTTGCTGCTAGCACTCCGGCAAGAAATGATCCCTGACCATGAGCGAAATCTAACGAAGAAACATTTAGGTATCCCAGACTGGAATCCCCGATTATTGCGAATTGACTCTCTGGATATTTCTGCGCCATGTACGCAACTGCGCCATGGAAGCTTGCACCAACAGCAATGATGGTTTTGTAGCCAGCTTTAACTAAAAACTCCAAACGATTCTCCCGATCAAACTCGGTTCCAACCGTTACAAGTTCACGAAGGTTAAAAGGCGTTAAGCCATATTTCTTCTTGGCTAGATCTATCCCGAGCGCTGCCGCGTCATCAAAAGATTTATCACCACGGCCACCAACGTCATATATGACAGCAATTTTTACCGCAGGATTTGCTGCGATCGCTGGAGTCGAAGTCGATGCCAGGAAGAAGACGGCAAAGCCTAAAAGCCAGAATTTAGTTGCGCGGAATTTAGCTTCGCGGAGTGATGCCAATTGCATCGTATGCATCCTTTAAAGTTTTCGTGGCTACCGCATCTGCTTTTTCGGCACCCAGTTTAAGAATTGAATTTAGATGTGCTGGGTCTTGCAGAAGTTCCAGTGCCTTTGCACGAACTGGCTTTAGGTAATCCACAACGACCTCGGCGACAGTAGTCTTTAAATCGCCATAACCTTTTCCAGCAAAATCTGCTTCGGAATCCGCAATGCTCTTCTTGGTTAGGGCGCTGTAGATAGTCAGGAGGTTTGATACACCGGCCTTGTTCTTCTCGTCAAAGCGAATTTCGCGTTCGGTATCTGTGACCGCACTTTTGATCTTCTTGGTATTAATTTCTGGGGCATCCATTAATTCAATTACGCCAGATTGGGAAGCGCTTGATTTACTCATCTTTGTAGTTGGGTCTTGTAAATCATTTATCTTGGCTGCAGCCTTAATTATGTAGCCTTCTGGAATTGTAAATGTTGGACCAAACTTAGAATTAAATCGCTGGCCCAGATCTCTCGTTAATTCAATATGTTGACGTTGATCTTCGCCAACTGGAACCTTATTTGCTTGATACAGCAAGATATCGGCGGCTTGTAAAATTGGGTAAGTAAATAATCCAACAACGGTGCGATCGGCACCAGACTTTTGTGATTTATCTTTGAATTGCGTCATACGTCCAGCTTCACCAAAACCAGTTAAGCACTCTAAAACCCACGCTAATTGATTATGTGCCGGAACGTGAGATTGAATAAAAAGTGTGCACTTTTCTGGATCTAGACCCAGCGCAATTAATTGTGCAACAGAGGCAAGCGTTCTTGCACGTAGCGCTTTCGGTTCTGGTTCAACAGTCAAAGCATGTAGATCAACTACGCAATAGAAAGCATCATGAGTTTTTTGAAGTTCTACCCACTGCCTGATGGCGCCTAAATAGTTACCGAGGTGAAAAGAATCATGGGTTGGCTGAATTCCAGATAGAACACGCTCTCTACCTGCTGGCACTGCCTCACTCATCATGGGCGCTATCTTTCCATTCATCCGCAGAGATGAGTAATTGCCCCGCGCGCTTGCCATTGATTGTTAATACTTTTATCCGGCCAACTGCTGGCGCAGTGAGTGGAACAACATCATTAACCGTTGGGATTCGCCCTAAATGGTGCATTACATATCCGCCTACAGTTTCATACGGACCTTCTGGAATCAGAATTCCAGTTTGGTCATGGAGATCCTCAAGTGAAATAAGTGCGTCGATTTTGAATTCACCCTTCTTCTGCTGTGGTGAAACCTCCCCGCTCTCCAAGTCATATTCGTCCTGAATATCACCGATTAGACACTCGACTAAATCTTCCATTGTCACGATGCCATCGGTACCGCCATATTCATCAAGCACAATTGCGATGTGATGACGCCTCGCGCGCATTTCAGCCAACGCCGGTAGAACACCTTTTGTGCCTGGTAGAAATAAGACTGGCCGAATTAAATCTAAAACTGTTTCCTGTGCCCGCGTGCTCAACTTTGGATCAAGCAAGTCTCTTACATGCAGGAATCCAATTACTTCATCGGTGCTTCCACGTGTTACTGGGTAACGGGAATGTGCATGTTCAACCGCGAGCGCTACTGCTTCCGCAATGGTCAGACCAACATCAAGGAAATCCACTTCGGTTCGCGGGACCATAATTTCATGTAGTTGAAGATCACTTGCGTTGAAAAGTTCTTCAACTATGTCACGCTCTTCTGCGGTCAATGCGGTATGACCCGTAACAAGATCCACTAACTCGGCTTCGGAAATTTCACTTCGTACTTCACCTGAGCGTAAGCCAAATAATTTAACAATTAGGTCGGTGGATTTTGAAAGCAGCCAGATGACCGGGCGAAATACTTTTGCGATTCCATCAATAGTTGGTGCGGCGGCAAGTGCAATTACTTCAGTCCGATAGAGCGCAAGTCGCTTTGGAACGAGCTCACCGAAAACGAGGGAGATATACGAAATGACAATTGTTAGCGAGATTAACGAGACGGTCTTGCTTAAGTTTTCCGAAAGTCCCCAATCACGCAATACTGGGATTACATAAACCCCGAGTCGCTGTGAACCGAGTGCAGCTGATAGAAATCCGCAGAAAGTTATTCCAACTTGTGCAGCTGCCAAGAAACGGTTTGGGTTTTGCGCTAATTGCACAACACGATCGGCGCGCTTGCTAGTTCCAGCAAGTTGGCGAATCTGAGATTCCCGAAGTGAGATCAGGGCGATCTCTGCAGCCACAAAGATTCCGGCCACCAGGATGAAGAAGAGCACGATGGCTACGTCTCGAAGTACATGCAGGGTCACGGGTAAAGGGTATCTGGCGAAAATACCCCGGGGTCGCTAGAGTTTGCCCACGCTCAACCGAGCGGGAAGAACCTTTATCCAATGGATCGTCGGGCACGTACCTGCCCGGAGAAGGAGCAGTTAGTCATGGCATCAGTCGTATTTGAAAATGCTTCCCGTATTTACCCGGGAACAACAAAACCTGCAGTAGATAAATTAAGTCTCACAATTAATGATGGTGAATTCCTCGTACTCGTAGGCCCATCAGGTTGCGGAAAATCAACCTCACTTCGCATGCTTGCGGGGTTAGAAGAAGTTGATACCGGAACAATTCGAATTGGCGATAAAGATGTAACTCACATTGCGCCAAAAGATCGCGATATCGCAATGGTTTTCCAGTCATATGCGCTTTACCCACATATGTCTGTAGCAGAAAACATGGGATTCGCACTAAAGATTGCTGGAATTGATAAGACCGAACGTGATCGTCGCGTTAAAGAAGCCGCAAAGCTTCTTGACCTCGAAGATTATTTAGATCGCAAGCCGAAGGCACTTTCTGGCGGACAACGTCAGCGCGTTGCAATGGGTCGCGCAATCGTTCGTGAGCCACAAGTGTTCTTAATGGATGAGCCACTTTCTAACCTTGATGCAAAGCTTCGTGTTGCAACTCGTACTCAGATTGCTGCACTACAGCGTCGTCTCGGAATCACAACCGTTTATGTAACTCACGACCAGGTTGAAGCTATGACCATGGGTGATCGCGTTGCGGTTCTGAAGGATGGCTTGCTACAGCAGGTTGATACTCCTCGTAACCTGTATGACTCACCAGCAAATGCTTTCGTTGCTGGATTTATTGGTTCACCTGCGATGAACTTGCTGAGCGTTCCAGTTTCTGGTGGCAAGGCAAACCTTGGTGAATTTTCAATTGACGTTCCAGCCAGTGCTGGCAGCTCAGTAACAGTTGGTATCCGCCCAGAAGGTTTTGTACCTGCAACTTCCGGTGGCTTCAAGGTTGTTGTTGAAGTTGTTGAAGAACTTGGTGCTGATGCCTTCGTTTATGGCAAGCCAGCTGATTCATCTATCAAGTTCGCACATGAAACTGATGAGGGCGCCCAAGTTATTGTTCGTTGGGATCCAAAGAATCCACCAAAGCCAGGCGAGACAATCTCTGTGAGCGCAATTCAAAATGCAATTCACTTGTTTGATTCAGCATCTGGACTACGTATCAATAAGGGCTAATATAAAAGTTAAAAGCCCCGGATCGGATTCGATTCGGGGCTTTTTTATGAACTTTTTTACTTAAGCGCAACCTTTAAGTTCTCATCAATTGCGGCTAAGAAATCTTGGGTATTTAGCCACGGACTATCTTTTGAGATCAGAATTGCAAGATCTTTCGTCATCTTTCCGCTCTCAACAGTTGAAACACAGACCTTTTCAAGTGTGGTTGCGAACTCGGCCAACTTTGGATTGTTATCCAACTTTGCTCGGTGCGCCAGCCCTTGGGTCCACGCGAAGATAGAAGCAATTGGGTTTGTTGATGTTTGGCGACCC
>Ga0194047_10000525_pt1 | contig 25731 bp, 30 predicted proteins | sample JunL225m_MetaG_2_FD_160070 | JGI IMG/M metagenome (GOLD analysis project Ga0194047, IMG submission 160070) | Anoxic zone freshwater microbial communities from boreal shield lake in IISD Experimental Lakes Area, Ontario, Canada - Jun2016-L221-5m | ecosystem: Environmental > Aquatic > Freshwater... | reverse complement strand
CGATGCTTAATGAGGGTATTCCTGAAGAAGAACTGACTACAGTTAAGGTAATATCTCCTGCTCAGGCAGAAAAAGTATTGAAAAAGCATGGCAAGCAATTGCCTGCCAATCAAGTAGTAGCAGTAAGTAGTGGCAGTACGCTAGCTGAGGAATCAGATCCAAGGCCTGCGGTTTTACAAATCGGGCAGCAACTTACCGCAGCCCTCTCTAAACTTCAATAAGGAATTAAATCATGTCAAATATCACTACATTCTCAGGTGCAAACCTTCCTTCAGTAAAGTCATTAGCAACAGCGTTGCGTACCATTGAAACCGATGTTGGCGGTGCAGGTACCGTTATTATCAAGATGGACAAAACAGGTCATTGGGTATTCGGTGCAGAGCAGACCGAAATCGAAAGTGACTCCACTTGGGCAGTTAATCCTTTCTCATTTGTTCATGGCTATATCGCATGGGGTGATGGCGAAGTATTGGCTGAGAAGATGGTTAGCGTAAGCCAGCCATTACCCGAACTAGAAGTAGCGCCTCCTGGTGCTAAAAAGGGTTGGGAAACTCAAGTCGGTATGTCTATCAAGTGTCTTGATGGCGAAGATAAAGGTATGGAAGCGCGTTACACCACAACATCCGTTGGCGGTAAGAAAGCGGTTCAAGCCTTAGCAGTTGCCATCGCTACGCAAGTAGAGAAGGATCAATCTAAGCCAGTTCCAGTAGTTGAGCTTGGTAAAGAGCATTACACCCATAAATCGTATGGCCGTATCTATACCCCTATTTTCAAGGTTCTTGAATGGGCAGGTATGGATGGTGAAGTTGCAGCAGAAGAAGCGCCTAAAGAGATTGAAGCGCCTGTAGAAGCTGAAGCAGCGCCAGCACGTCGCCGTCGTTCAGGAGCTTAATATGTCTATCAAACTAGACCTTACGATTGAAGAAGTGAATGGTGTTCTCGTTGCATTGGGCAAAGCGCCTTATGAAATGGCTCAACCAATCATTGATAAGATCAAGTCACAAGCCATCCCACAAGTGCAACCCGTTGCACCTGCGGAAGCTGAAGTAGTAGAGCAGTAAAAGAATAGGGGCGGTTGACATTATTCAGTTCTATGGCTCTTAGAGATTTCAGGACTAAGAAGGATACTGCCCCACCCCTAAAGTACAGTAAAGGACAATAAAAATGAAAGAATTTCCAACTTATTTTACGAGTGAGCACGCATTAAGCATGACCTTACGCGATTACTTTGCCGCTAAAGCATTGATGAGTATGTTATCTCCAGTTCAAGACATTACAGCTAGCACTCCTATTGTCGCCGCAAGATTAGCGTACAAATTTGCCGATGCAATGATGGAGGCTCGTAAATGAACGCAAATGAATTAGCCGACTTGATTGAATGTGCTTGTTGTGCTTATCAAAAAGAAGCTGGAGCCATGCTACGCCAGCAAGCAAACCGCATAGGTGTATTAGAAGCAAATCATAAGATACAACTAAACATTAATGATAAAGCACTTAAATACATAGCAGAGTTAGAGAAAAGAAATAAAGAGCTTGAATCGTTTTATAGGACAGTAAAGGCATTGCAAGAATGAGCATCCTTTGGCTCGATTACGAAACACGCTCACGATGCGATCTACGCAGTCGTGGGTCATATAACTATGCTCAGGATCCTAGCACCCAAATCATCTGCATGGCGTATGCCTTTGATGATGAGGACGTTGCTCTGTGGACGCCTGACCAAAAATTTCCTAAGCGTGTAGCGCAACATTTTTTTGACGATGGTCAGATTAGGGCGCACAACGCAGGCTTTGACCGCCTCATTACTGAGTTCGTCCTATGCCATGACTTTCTAGTGCCTACGCCGTTACTAATGCAGTGGTATTGCACCGCCGCACAAGCACGGGCTAACTGCGCTCCAGGCTCACTTGAGGATGTCGGACGCTTTGCTAGTTCGTCTATGCGTAAAGACCATAGAGGCAATCAATTGATTCGCCTGTTGTGTGTCCCCAAGGCAGATGGTACATTTAGTACAGACCCTACCTTGTTAGCAGAAATGGGTAACTACGCCATGCAAGATGTCAGAACCATGCGCTCTATCTCTATGGCCATGCGCCAGTTGTCCCTTGATGAGTTGCTTGATTACCATGTCAATGAGCGCATCAATGACCGTGGTGTGCTATTAGATAAGCCCCTGTGCGAAGCCGCAGTGCGCTATGCTAGTGAGGAATTACAAGAGATTGAGCAGATCGTTGCCGAAGTGACTGAAGGTGAGATCACTTCGGTACGCAGCCCTAAGATGCGTGAGTGGGTCTTAGCGCGTGTCGGCGATGAAGCTAAAAAACTAATGGAAGTCTATAAAGATGGCGACAAGAAATATTCGATCGACAAGTCAGTTCGAGCTAACTTACTTATTCTTGCTGAAGAAAACCCCGATGAAATACCGGCGGAAGTTGCAGATGTTATCCAATGTGCGGACGACCTATGGGCGTCTAGTGTTGCGAAATTCAACCGATTAAGGGAGTTAGCTGATGAAGAAGATCACCGAGTTCGTGGGGCTTTTGTCTTTGCAGGTGGAAGCGCTACGGGACGCGCTTCGTCCTACGGCGCCCAAGTCCACAACTTCACCCGCAAGTGCGCTAAGGATCCTGATGCCGTTAGACAAGCTATGGTTAGAGGCCACGCAATTGTCCCTACCTTTGGACGCAGAGTCACCGACGTTCTCAAAGGTATGCTTCGACCAGCTCTCATCCCAGCCCAAGGGAAAACTCTCGTTGTGGCGGATTGGTCAGGGATTGAAGCCCGAGTTAACCCTTGGCTCTCCAATTGCGACGCCGGTATTGCGAAGCTATCGCTCTTTGCACGGGGAGAGGACGTCTATAAGGTTAACGCAGCAGCAACCTTCCACGTCCCTGTCGCTGACGTTAACAATGAGCAACGGCAAATTGGCAAAGTCCAAGAGTTAGCCTGTGGCTTTGCAGGGGGCATAGGAGCGTTCGCGGCGATGGGACGCGCCTACGGCATTTTGTTACCTGAGCCTCAAGCCAAGCGAATGGTCACAGCGTGGCGTTTAGCGAATCCTTGGGCTACTCCGTATTGGCAAGACCTTGAAGAAGCGTACACAAGGGCGATGCGTAATCCTAACCATGAATTTAGTGCAGGTAGGGTAACCTATATGTACGACGGGCAACATCTTTGGTATGCTTTACCTTCGGACAGAGTTCTTTGCTATCCATTCGCTAAGTTAGAAGCTGATGGCGTTACTTACGCTAAAGCAGCATGGAAACCCGCCGTTGATGCAAAGGAATGGCCTAGAGCAAGACTATGGAAAGGTTTAGCGTGTGAGAACATTACTCAAGCAGTTGCCAATGATCTATTGCGTTATTCGCTACGCCAATTAGACGATGTTATTCTTCATATCCACGATGAAATTGTTGTAGAAACAACCCAGCCCGAAGCGATGATAAAAAGAATGGAAGAAGTGATGTGTACCGCGCCCGATTGGGCTAAGGGCATACCGCTAGGTGTAGAAATCCATGCCATGCAGCGTTACGGAAAATAAAAAGAAAAAGCCCCCTAGGTTTTAATCTAGGGGGCTAACCTCACGAAAGGTAGTCCAGATGAACTTTGTAGAATATATCACGAACCTAGCACCTGTAGGTGAAACAGCCCTCGTTGTGCGTCAAAAACCACAGTTAGATGGTAACGGGCAAATGCAAGCCCATGCCGATGGCACGATTAAATGCACTTGGCCTGCGTTCTTGCCAACTGCTAAGGTCAAGAAGGATTGGGCAATCTACGGCAATACAGGCTCATTTATTCTTGATCGCTTTGCTGATGGCAAAGTATCAGCGTCCAGCGCCAACTGCGAATACGTCCTTGTGATGATGTTAGATGACATCGGCACTAAGTCTAAAGAGCCACCGCTTGTGCCTACTTGGATTATGGAAACGTCCGAAGGTTCCTTTCAATGGGGCTACGCATTTAAAGAGCAACCAACTAAGGGCGACTTTACCGCAGCCATCAAAGCGATTGCTACGGCAGGCTACACCGACCCTGGCGCTACTAACGCAGTGCGTAACTTCCGTCTGCCTGGTTCAATTAATCTTAAGCCAGGGCGCGGCAACTTTGCGTCGGTCTTGGTAGAGTTTCACCCTGAGCGTGAGTATCTATTAGAAGAAATCTGCACTGCCCTTGATGTGGTGCCTGACCCTGCTGATACAGCGCAGAATGTCGCCATTCGCCTTGCTGACACCGGCAAGGATTCAGTCGTTACTTGGCTTAACGAGCAAGGGCTAATCATGTCTGCTGCCAATGGTGAGGGTTGGATGAGTATCGTTTGCCCTAACAACGCAGAGCATACCGATGGCAACATTGAAGGTCGGTATAAACCCTTAGATCGTTCGTTTTGTTGCTTGCATGGTCATTGCGTGGATTTTAGTTCGCAGATGTTTTTAGCTTGGGTAGCGGATAATGGTGGCCCGACTGTATCGCATGGCTTGCGTGATGAGTTGCTAGCGGAGAAAATGAAAGATACCTTGTCTAAGCTAACGCCTAATGATATTTACCGCGATACGGCGTCCGAGCTAATTGCTGAAGTTGAGCGCAAAGAACTAGGGCGCATCGAGAAAGCTGAGTGGTATTCCCGTTTTGCGTATATACAAGACGATGAGTCTTACTTTGATATGCAAGACCGACGTGAGGTGAGTCGCCAGACGTTCAACGCTTTGTTCCGTCACATCCCTTGTAAGTCGATTCACACAGGACGCAAAGTCGAGGCATCTATTTGCTTTGATGAGAATCGTCAAGTGATGGGCGCCAAAGCGCTTGTTGGTGTGACCTACGCTGCCGGTGAAGATGTTATTGTCATGCGTGATGGCGACCTGTTCGGTAACCGCTGGCGTGACGCAAGACCTGAGCTATCAGGTGCAAGTAATGACATCGCTATGTGGATGAAGCATTGCCAGGAGCTTGTGCCTGAGCAAGCAGAACTAGATCATATCTTTGATGTGATGGCGTTCAAAGTACAAAACCCTAAAATCAAAGTTAATCATGCGATCCTTCATGCAGGGGATGAAGGTTCAGGCAAGGATACTTTTTGGGCGCCGTTCATCTGGGCCGTCTGCGGCGATCATTTAAAAAACCGCGGCATCATGGATAACAATTCTGTGAATAGCCAGTGGGGTTATCAATTAGAGTCAGAAGTGTTGATCATCAACGAATTAAAAGAGCCTGACGCTGCAACGCGCAGACAATTAGCTAACCAACTCAAACCTATTATTGCTGCGCCGCCTGAGATGTTGCCTATTAATCGTAAAGGCCTGCATCCTTATATGATGGCAAACCGCCTGTTTGTGCTGGCATTTAGTAATGATCCTGTGCCTATTAGCCTGGCATCACAAGATCGCCGTTGGTTCTGTGTGTGGTCTACCGCACCAAGAATGAACAGTGATCAAGCTAAAAAGATTTGGGATTGGTATAGATCGGGAGGGTTTGCCTGCATAGCAAAATGGCTTATGGCTCGTGATGTATCTAAATTTAACCCTAGCGCGCCTCCAATAATGACCGAGTTTAAGCAAAATCTAATCGAGCATGGCATGAGTATGGCTGAGAGCTATTTAGTGGATATGCTGCGTGAGCGTAAGGGTGAGTTTATTAAAGGTGTAATTGGTTCACCATTTCATAGCCTATGTGATCGCTTGGCTGGATTGGCACCATCGGGTGTTAAGGTGCCACAGGCTGCGCTACTTCATGCACTGAAGGAAGCCGGATGGATTGATTGTGGCCGCTTAGCGTCGCACGATTACCCAAGTAAGAAGCATATCTTCGCTGCGCCTGATGTGCATGAAACTTTTAAAAAATCAGAGCTTCGACGTGCAGTAGAAGAAAATCCATCGCCACATCTTGTGCGTGTGAAATAAGAGAGCGTTGTCCTGCAAAAATCGGGATCGTTGCCCTGCAAAAAACGGGATCGTTTGCCTGCAAGAATTAAAACAAAATCATAATCGGCGAGTCATACGCGCGGGCGCGTACGCGGGCGGGCGCATGGGCGCGCAGGCGCGCGCGTAAGCCAGGGCGGCAGCGGGCGCGCGCGCTTTACGGCGGCCAGAATAGCCCAGGGCGCGCGATTGCGGCGCGGGTAATACTAAGCCAGCAGGGCAAACAATCGCAGCGCCTGGGCGCTTTTATGGCCCTCTGGGCGCGGGCAATAAAAAACCCGGCATATAGCCGGGCGCGTTAATTGTAGCGGGTTTATAAATCAAATATTTCCGCTATTAGTAGGGCCAGCAGCAGGCCGCATATTATAGGGATCATAAGCGCGGCCCCTTCTCTATTTCGCCGCGTACTAAGCGGGCAAAAGTAACGGCAGCCGCCCGCGTATTAAAGCGGCGGCAGGCCTGCGATTCTATGCCGCTTAAATAGGTTGTATAGGTTACGCGATACATTACAGGCCCCCTAATATTTGATTAATTACGTTGCGCGCCTGGTTGATATCATGCCAGGCGCTGCGCCCGTCATTGTCCCGCGCATTAAGCGCAGCATTATGCAAGTACATATCCGCGGTAGTTAAGCGGGTTTCCAGGGTTTGCCTTATTAGGCCCTGATTAAATGCGCGGTTATCGTCCAGCACCTGGGCCAATACTTGTAAATCACTTGTAGAATAGTTCATTTTTTGCCTTTACTTTAATTTATCGATTGAATATTAAAAACCCGCGCCGCTTTCTTGGCCTGGGTACCATGCGCCGGGAATCCGATAATAGCGTCCCGGTTACTAATCGCGCATAATTTGCAGCTCGCGCAGCTGATCCCGTCGCGAATGGTTGCCGGGCATACTACAATTTTCCGGCCGCCTGGCGTCGTCGTGTTTTCTTTTTGATCAATAGGTAAAACCGTAACGACCGGCCCCAGGTTAAGGGCTGCCAATTGATCCGCATGGGCTGGCGTGTTCGCGCTTAAATTGATCGTAAACCCCCAGTCATTCGCGCCCTTGATATAGGCGCTATTCCTGCCGTTTGCCGGGTTGTAGTGCGTATAAGTAAAGCCGCGGCGGCCTTTATTTGCCTTCACTAGATCGCCCAGGGCTGCGCCGTCAATCTCTAGGCCATTGCCTGGCAGATCGCCCGCCTGATTATGGCGCCATAATTGATCATCCGGCAGCGCTGCGATTTTGTCGCAAAAATCCGCGAAGCAGTCGCCACGATCGCCGCGGGTTACGGCGGCCCAGTGCAACGCCAGCGGGCCGGATCCAGCATAGCAGCCCTGCGAATTATTGAATGGGCAGTCAGGCGGGCAGGTCGCTGCGCTGGTTGTGCTTACTGGTATTGGCCCGGTTTTTACATTGCTAGATTTTGGGGTTAAATGGTAATTAATCATAAATTGATCACCTTCACAATGACGCGATTATTAAGAAAATCAACGCTGCAGCCCTGCTCTAGAATTTTGGCCTTGATGGCATCTTCTGTCATGGCCGCGGCCGCCTGGCGCATTGTGCGCGGCGTGATTTTGTAAGGCTTATCCCAGGCGCCAATATTTAGGTGCATATAGTAGGCCGTATCAAAATAATCCGTCATTGCGTCGCTGCGATCATAATATCCGGCGGCCTTAAGCGCCTGGGCGCATTCCTGCAGCACCTGCAGCGCTTCGCCGCTATAGTGATCCTCTAGCCAGTAGAGATTAACCTGCATATGGCCCTTATCATGGCCCGGCAGCTCAAAAGTTTTCCCGGTCTTATCCCTAAAATTAGCGATTAGATCAACGGGGCCAGCGCTTATCGTGCAGGCGATCGCCATATGATTATCAACGCGCAGGGAATACTTAAACCCGCGGGCCTTTAGGGCCTTATCCATTGCGGCCTTGATAATGCTTTTCTTTTCCTGATTCATATAAGCCATGATTAACCCCTTTTTTGTTGGTTGTTTAATTCCTGGGCGATATCGTCGCCGCCTATAGCGCGGATCCAGCCGCAGCCATTCCAGGATCTAGCATTAAATGAATAATCTAGGTCTATCCGGTTTTCGCCCCAGCTTACAGATATTGCAGCGGCGCCGGATTGAATCGCGGCCTTAATCTTGCTTAAGATTTGCGCCTTAGAAGGGCGGCGGCCTGGAAAATCAATATCAAATATTTGTGATAATTGGCTCATTTTAAAACCCCCCATTCAGAAGGCCCCAGGCCAAAAAGGCGCCTAGAATTGCGCCCATGATCGCGGCGCCCAGGTAATCAAGTAAACCGGGTTTTTTTGTGAGAGTAGACATCGTTTAGTTTCCTTTAGTTTATTAACAGGTCGCGGCGGGTTTGCCGCGCCTGGGCGCTTCGTTTAACCTTCAAAAATAACTGAATCGCGGCGGCTATACGCTAGTAAATCGTCGATACCTTCATAACCTAATCGAACGGCGCGAATATCGGCCACGTCGCGCATTGATCCAGCGCCGGGCAATTGATTAGATAAATACATTTCGTTTAGCAGCTGCGCGTCAATTGTAGAATCTTGATCCAATAAGCAGCATAAAGACACTTCGAGATTGTCGCCTTCGACATCTTGCAAGCGCTGAATTAAAGCTTTAATTAATTTGATATGCATGGTTTTTTACCTTTACTTTAGTTTAGTTTTCTGTTTTCCCCTAAGGGACGTCCAGGTTATCACAAAAATATAGGAATGTAAAACAATTGTTTACATTAAAACAACAAAACGGCAAAACCTAGGTCAAATTGTCAAAACCTAGGTCATTGTTTAGGGTCTAAATGACCTATATTAGGGGCTTATAAAATAAGGGTTTAAAGCTTAGTAGGGTCAAATTGTCATTTTTTTATACCTATGAGATGTTAATCACATATTTATATATCTATAGCGGCCAATGTTATAAGGCAGCGACCTAAAACGATATGACAATTTGACAATTTGACCTAGATTTTGCCGCGCCCGCTGCGGGAATTCCCACGCAAAAAGGAAAAAGCCGTCAACAAAATACAGATGACAATTTGACCCTACTTTTATTAGACGACAATTTGACCCTACTTTTATTAGATGACAATTTGACCTATGTTTAAGGCCACGCGCCCGCCGGTTAAATATTGATGACAATTTGACAATGTGACCTAGGTCACGCGCCCGGCTGCCACAATTGACCGGCAACAATGGCCGCGCCCTGGCGCCTGGCAGCCACGCGCCCAGCCAAAAAAGCAAAAGGGAAAACGCCCGCCGCGCCCTATACGCGCCCGCCCGCTAGCCCTTATTCTATATAGCTCTATGCTTTTTATCGCCCGCTAAGCCTTATAGCTAGGGGCTACCTAGGGTTTACCCACCCCCCTAGGGCCTTGCGCAAAACTGTTGTGGCTGGGGAGGTATCACGAACAATTTTTTTATTAGTAGCCAAACGCCCATTCCCTTTTTATTTTTAAATTTTTTTGTTACACTTCCCTCATGTTTGTATCCTTTCCTTATGAACCTCGTAAGCTGCAAGCTACAGAGTCACGGCTTGAAGCAATCAAGAAAGCCGCCAAACTCGGCCTTAAGGGAGATTCGTTGGCGTTAGCAGCCGGTATGCTCCCCACCGAATATCGTCAGTTAGTGCAATTTGATCCCATCGCTGAATGGGCAGAATTAACAGGCAGAGCCGAGGGTGAATATGAAGCTAGCGAACTATTGCATCTTGCTGCAAAAGAAGGCGACGCCAAAGCAGCGCTTGCCATCTTGCAAAATGTCCACGGATGGGTTGCCAAACAGCAACTATCCATCGACGTTGAACAACGCATCTCAATCACCGCTGCTCTCGAGCAAGCGCAATCTCGCGTCATCGACGCCCTCACAGCTAGTGAACCTCAAAGCGTAGAATTTAAAGAACTACCAACTAAAAAACTTAAAGCCGCCTAATGCAAGAACCACGGTATTCTGCCGAAGATGAAATGGAACTTATGGCGCGGCTATGGAGTCCAAGCATCAAGGACAACCCGCTAGCGTTCGTGATGTTTGCGTTTCCTTGGGGACAAGCGGGTACGCCACTTGAACACTTCACTGGCCCACGCAAGTGGCAGCGCCAGGTGTTACAAGACTTGGCAGATCACATCAAAACAAACAATGGCAAGGTTGACTTTGACGTCTTAAGATTAGCCATCGCCTCTGGGCGTGGTATTGGTAAGTCAGCCCTAGTGTCCTGGCTAGTCCTGTGGATGATGACTACCCGCATCGGGTCGACCGTCATCGTGTCAGCCAACAGCGAATCGCAACTACGCTCAGTAACTTGGGCTGAGATCACTAAGTGGTCGTCCATGTCGATCAATACCCACTGGTGGGAGATTAGCGCCACAAGGGTAATGCCTGCCAAATGGCTGACTGAGCTAGTCGAGCGTGACCTCAAGAAAGGCACACGTTATTGGAACTTAGAAGGGCGGCTTTGGTCGGCTGAGAATCCTGATTCGTTCGCCGGTGTTCACAACTACGATGGGGTAATGGTCGTGTTTGATGAGGCGTCAGGTATTGACGACTCCATCTGGGCGGTGACAAGCGGGTTCTTTACAGAGAACACGCCCAACCGCTTTTGGTGTTGTTTCTCTAACCCGCGTCGCAATACAGGCTACTTCTATGAAGCCATCGAGGGTAGCAAGCGTGACTTTTGGCAATCTAGGCAAGTGGACGCTAGGGATGTAGAAGGTACCGATAAGAACGTGTATAACCAGATCATTGAAGAATACGGCCCTGATTCGTACCAGGCGCACGTTGAAGTATATGGTTCGTTCCCATCGGAAGGCGACGATCAGTTCATCTCCTCCACCTTGGTGGACGAAGCAATGAAACGGGACAAATGGCAAGATGACTCCGCGCCCATCGTAATGGGTGTTGATCCTGCCCGGTTTGGCTCGGACTCGACCGTCATTGCGGTGCGCCAGGGCAGGGACATCGTAGAGATCCGTAAGTTCAAGGGTGACGATACGATGGTAGTGGTCGGTCATGTCATCGAAGCCATCGAGCAGTACAGCCCAGCAGTCGTAGCCATTGACGAAGGTGGCTTAGGCGCGGGTGTGGTTGACCGACTCAAAGAACAACGCTACAAGATACGCGGTGTGAACTTTGCGAACAAGAGCCGCAACCCTATGATGTATGGCAACATGAGAGCGCAGATTTGGGGGCAGATGAAGGATTGGCTTAAGAACGCGTCCATCCCCAAGGAAAAAACACTTAAGACTGACCTGATCTCACCATTGATGAAGCCTGACTCTAAGGGCGCCATTTACTTGGAGTCCAAAAAAGACATGAAAGCTAGAGGCTTGGCGTCACCTGACTCGGCTGATGCCATCGCCCTGACGTTTGCATTTCCTGTTGCACATCGGGAATCTAAAGGTATACTTCGCAAACAAACGTATCAGTCGCAAAGCGCAGCCCTTAACTCATGGATGGGGAGCTAATATGTGGAAAACGGTTTTAGCAATTTTTAACTTCGGGCGTAAAAAGCCTAAAAAGGAGCAACCATGCCTCTCAAAAAAAGCACCAGCAAAGAAGCCTTCCGTAAAAACGTCGCAGCCGAAGTCAAAAGCGGTCGTCCGGTCAAGCAAGCCGTTGCCATTGCGTACAGTGTCAAGCGTGAAGCCAACAAAGGCAAAGCTAAAAAATGAGTCTAAAACCTCTAAGTAATTGTGTTTTAATTCGTCAAGACACAGAAAAATTATCTGAGCTAATAGTTTTACCCCAAAACAAATTATTTAGCGGTATCATTGTGGCAATTGGTGAAGGTAAAAAGAATCCAAAGGGATTCCTTGAACCTATGAGCGTTAAAGATGGCGACCATGTGCTATTCGGAGAACATTCGGGGCAAAAGGTCACTATTGATGGCGAGGAATTGCTTATGATGCGTGAGCCTGATGTGATCGGAATACTAAATGGCGTATGACCAAACTTCAATGAATATCGTTGGCAAAGTAGCCAACGTAGGTAGTAATCCCACCACTACTCCAAATGAGCAGTCTGATACGCTTGCTACAATGCGCCATCGCTTTCAAATGGCAATGTCTGCGTATTCCGAAAGTCGTGAGGACGAGCTAGATGACCTTCGATTTATGGCTGGTTCTCCAGATAATCAATGGCAATGGCCTGCTGACGTATTGGCAACTCGCGGATCTGTTCAAGGGCAGACCATCAACGCAAGACCTTGCCTTACTATTAACAAGCTGCCACAACACGTCAAACAAGTAACAAACGAGCAACGTCAGAATCGACCCTCTGGGAAAGTAATCCCTGCGGACGATAAAGGCGACATTGAAGTAGCGGAAGTGTTTGAAGGTATGGTTCGCCATATCGAGTATATGTCTGACGCCGATGTGGTCTATGACACTGCGTGTGAAAACCAAGTAACGTATGGCGAAGGGTACTTCCGTATCTTGACCGAGTTTTGCTACGACAATAGTTTTGACCAAGACATTCGTCTAGGTCGTATTCGCAACGCATTTAGCGTTTATATGGATCCGATGATCCAAGACCCTGCTGGTTGCGATGCTGAATGGTGTTTTATTAGTCAAGACATGGAAAAAGACGAGTATGAACGTCAATTCCCAAACGCAGCGCCGATTACTTCGATTATGTCCCAAGGCGTAGGTGATGATTCCCTATCCCAATGGCTAAACGAAAACACAATTCGTATTGTTGAGTATTTTTACTACACACATACCCCAACTAAGCTTAACTTGTACCCAGGCAATCAATCGTTTTACGATAACAGTTCTGAAGATAAGCAAATGAAAGAAATGGGCTTAAAACCCATTAAAACCCGCACCGTTGATGTTAAAAAAGTCATGTGGATGAAAACCAATGGCTACGAAGTTCTTGAAGAACAAGAATGGGCGGGTAAATGGATTCCTGTAGTACGCGTAATTGGTAACGAATTTGAGGTAGATGGTCGCATTTATGTGTCTGGTTTAGTTCGTAATGCCAAAGATGCACAGCGTATGTACAACTACTGGGTATCTCAAGAAGCTGAGATGCTTGCATTGGCTCCAAAAGCACCGTTTATTGGTTACGGCGGTCAATTTGAGGGTTATGAGACCCAATGGAAAACTGCAAACACGACCAATTGGCCGTATTTGGAAGTTAATCCTGATGTTACCGATGGAATGGGCGCAACATTGCCACTTCCACAACGCGCCCCACCTCCTTTGGCACAAACTGGACTTATTCAAGCCAAAATGGGTGCAAGTGACGATATTAAGTCCACTACCGGTCAATATGACTCTAGTCTTGGACAAACTTCTAACGAGCGTTCAGGTAAAGCAATCCTTGCGCGTGAGCGTCAAGGCGATGTGGGTACTTTCCACTACGGCGACAACCTGACTAAAGCAATTCGCTTTGCAACTCGTCAATTAATTGACCTTATCCCTAAAATTTACGACACCGAGCGTATTGCTCGTATCGTAGGCGTGGATGGCGAAGTGTCGATGGTCAAGTTAAACCCTGAGCAACCTGAGCCGGTTAAAAAAATCGTGGATCAGCAAGGCATTGTGATTGAAAAAGTCTATAACCCTAGCGTTGGTATCTATGATGTCGTGGCTACTACAGGTCCAGGCTACATGACCAAGCGCCAAGAAGCGATGGAAGCTATGGCTCAGATTCTTCAAGGCAATCCTCAGTTGTGGGCGGTTGCTGGCGATCTATTTGTTAAGAATATGGATTGGCCTGGCGCTCAAGAGATGGCTAAACGCCTAGAAAAGACGATTGATCCTAAGCTGATGTCTAGTACAGACGAAGATCCTGCCTTGCAAGCTGCTCAACAGCAGATTGAAGCGATGGGCAAAGAGATGGAAGGTATGCACTCTATGCTTCAGAATGTCGGTCATTCGATTGAGATGCAAGACTTGGAACGTAAAGACTTTGAAGCCCAAATCAAGCTATTTGATGCTGAAACCAAGCGTTTATCTGCGGTTCAAGCTTCTATGTCGCCTGAACAGATCCAAGATATTGTCATGGGAACTGTGCATGGCATGATGGTGAATGGCGATCTTGTAACTGAGATGCAACGTGATACAAGCATGGATATGCAAGAAGAAGATCAAAGAGAAGCGCAGATGGAACAACCAATGCAGCCTCAAGGTCAACCAATGCCACCGCAAGGCGCTATGCCTGAACAAATGCCACCACAAGGGATGCCACCACAATGAAATGCTCTGATTTTGTAGGAATGTTTTTTTTAGCCCGTGATGTAACCCATTCGGTTCATTTGAATACCCGTAGCTACGCAAAGCATAAGGCTTTGCAAAAGTTTTACGAGGGTATTATTGATTTGGCTGACTCATTTGCTGAAGCATACCAAGGTCGTCACGGTTTGATTGGCCCAATTAGCTTAATGTCCGCTAAAAAAACAAGTAATGTCGTTGAATTCTTAGAATCGCAACTTGCTGAGATTGAAGCAATGCGATACGATGTTTGCGATAAAGATGACACACCATTACAGAACTTAATTGACGGCATTATTGAGCTATACCTTTCTACCCTCTACAAACTCCGCTTTTTAGCGTAAGGACTTAATCATGGCAAACTTTAAACAAATAGCAGCTACCGACCAAGTAAAAATTGGTGGGGGCAAAATTTTCGGTATTTTTGTAAGCAGCGGTAGTAGTAGCCCTACGCTTGCTGTTTATGATAGCGCTACTGCAAGTACAGATGACCCAAAAATTGCTAATACTTTTGCGGTAGCCGCAGCCACTCAATACCTAAGCTTTCCAAACGGAATCTTTTTTAGTAAAGGCTTGTATATTGTGCTTGCTAATACTGCCGCATTTACAGTAGTCTACGAATAATACAAAATTAAATCGTACTGGTGCGATACACCAGGGTTTCTAAGGAAACATCGAAATGGACGAAAGTCAAGAAGTAGTACCAGCGGAAGTATCCGCGCCAGAACAGGTAGCAACGGCTGTACCTGAAGCTGAAGTAGTTGCGCCGGAAGCAGAAAATACCGCAGAAGCGGCTAAAACCTTCTCTCAAGAGGATGTGGATGCGCTGATCGGGAAACGTCTAGCTAGAGAACAACGTAAGTGGGAAAGAGAACAGGCAGCTAGAGCGACAGAAGCACAAGCTCGAAAAGCCCCAGTAGAAATCCCGCCGATTGAGCAGTTTAATTCGCCTGACGAATATGCCGAAGTTTTGGCAGAGCGTAAGGCAGAAGAATTGCTTGCTAGGCGTGAACAAGCTAGAGCGCAGTCTGAGATCATTGAGTCCTATCACGACAAAGAAGAAGATGCGCGGAATAAGTACGATGACTTTGAACAAGTTGCGTATAACCCCAAGCTTCCGATTACTGATGCGATGGCTCAAACGATTCAATCTTCCGATGTTGGCCCCGATATGGCTTATTACCTAGGGTCTAATCCGAAAGAAGCTGATCGTATTTCTCGTTTATCGCCCCTCCAGCAGGCAAAAGAATTAGGGAAAATTGAGGCTAAATTAGCTGATAACCCAGTAGTAAAAAAGACTTCGAGCGCCCCAGCACCAATTGCTCCGATTACGGCACGATCCTCTGGATCGCCTAGTTTAGATACAACTGATCCTCGCTCTATCAAGAGTCTGAGTACATCAGAGTGGATCGAAGCTGAACGCCAACGTCAGACCAAAAAGTGGGAAGCGCAGAGAAACCGCTAACTATTTTTTAATTAGGACTTTATTATGTCAAATTCGATCTTAACCATCGACATGATTACAAGAAAAGCTCTCGAGATTCTCGAGAACAACCTTGTACTCACACGCAACGTAAACCGCCAATATGATGACTCTTTCGCTGTTGAAGGTGCCAAAATTGGTTCTACTCTCCGTATCCGCCTACCAGACCGCGCTTTGGTAACTGACGGTGCCGCCTTGCAAGTTCAAGACGACAACGAACAGTTCACAACTTTAACTGTAGCGTCACAAAAGCACATTGGTGTTAACTTCACTTCTGCTGAATTGACAATGCAATTAGATGACTTCGCAGAACGCGTATTGAAGCCTCGTATTAGCCAATTGGCATCTTCTATTGATGCTGACGTAGCTAATGCTTACAAAGCTATCTATAGCACTGTTGGTACACCTGGTCAGACTCCTTCTACTTCTTTGGTGCTGTTACAAGCTCAACAAAAGTTGAATGAAAATGCTGCTGTTATGTCCCCACGTTACGCTACTGTTAACCCAGCAGCCAACGCAGGTTTGGTTGAAGGTATGAAAGGTCTGTTTAATCCTACAGACACAATCAGCCGTCAATTCAAGAATGGCATGATGGGTATGGGCGTATTGGGCTACGAAGAAGTTAACATGAGCCAATCTATCAAGCAACATACCAATGGTGCTTGGGGTACGACTATTACCAATACCGCTACAGTTACTACACAAGGTCAAGCTACTTTGGGTCTTACCTTTACAGGTGCAGGTACATGGAACGTAGGCGACGTATTTACAATCGCTAACGTATACGCAGTTAACCCACAAACCCGTGAGTCTACAGGTAGTTTGCAACAGTTCGTTGTAACTTCTGGTACAGCTACTAACACTGGTACTACTACAGCTACTGTAAATATCTCTCCAGCTATTTACACACCAACAAATGCGTTAGCTACTGTTAACTCATTCCCTGTTGCTGGCGCTGTGGTTACTATGGTTGGATCTGCTTCCACTCAGTACGCTCAAAACTTGGTTTACCACAAAGATGCGATCACTTTTGCGACCGCCGACTTGTTGTTACCACAAGGTGTTGACATGGCTTCCCGCCAAGTTCATAACGGTATTTCATTGCGCGTTGTACGTCAGTACGACATCAACAATGACCGTTTACCTTGCCGTATTGACGTTCTGTATGGCTTTAGCACGATTCGCCCACAAATGGCTTGCCGTATCTGGGGTTAATCAAATTGCTCCCGCGCAAGCGGGGGCTTTTTAAATCAATTTTTTAAGGAATTAATATCATGGCACTTCCAAATGGCGCAGGCGGTTACCAATTAGGTGACGGTAACCTAACCGAAGTAAACATCGTAACTCAAGCAACCCCAACAGCTAAAACAGCGGCAGCCGTATTGACGCCTGCTGAATTGGCTACAGGCATTATCACTTTTAACGGTACCGCAGGTGCTTTAACCGTACCTACTGGTGTTTTGCTAGATGCTGCTTTTTCTAGTATGAAAGTTGATAGTTGTTTTGACTTTGTAATTATCAATACCGACGATACAGATGCGGCTACTGTTACAGCTAGCACTGGTTGTACTTTAGTTGGTGTTGCGGCTGTTTTAGCGGTAACGTCATGCACATGGCGCGCTCGCAAAACAGGCGACGCTACCTATGTGTTCTATCGCATCGCTGGTTAATGTAATTCCCCGCCCTTCGGGGCGGGACTTTTAAAGGAATAAATTATGCCTAATACCAAGCCCATCGGTGTTGCGTATTCTGATCCTTTGCTAGAGAGCTATGCAGTAGGTACAAGTGCTCAGCCAATCGCTGTAACCACTTCATCTAATGTAACTAGCGCTTATGCAACGACTTCAGCTACCAATGGCGATACCCGTCTTTCTTACAACAAGCTAATCTTTACCTCCACAGGTTCAGGCGAAACTTTGCGCGCTTTCACTTCTATTGCTACTGGTTCGGGTGCTGTTGCTCCTGCTGGTACCGTAAACGGCGCACATATTTCACTTGAAATTGATGGCACATCAACTGTATCTGGAGCAGGTAATGCTCTCCGTGCTACTTTGGGTGGTACATCAACTAACCCAGGCGGTACTTTAGCGGCAATTCAAGCTGATAGTAACTTTGCTTCTGGCGGTACATGGACAAACGCTTCGTTTATCCGTTTTACCAATAGCGGTACTGGTACTGTTGCTAACTTGTTTAACGTACCAGCAGCTTTGGTAACAGTTAAAGGCAGCGCAGCGTTAAGTCATAAAATCAAAATTGTAGATAGCGCTGGTACGGCTTACTACATTATGGTTTCTGATGCGTAATGCAAATTAGTAAAGAGTTTTTGCTGTCTGAAATCTCTGACCTTGAGAATGAATCTAAGAAGGCGCAAACCTTCTTGATTCAGGCTCAGGCCACCATTTCTTCGTATAAAATGTTAATTGATCGTTTAGATCAACCCGAATTAGAACCCGAAGTTATACAACCTGAGTAAAATATGCCTGTTATCTATTTGAAACATCCCATTCACGGTACTAAAGTGGCTACAATGGATCAAGAAGCAGAACACGATGAAACGCATGGTTGGAAACGCTACGAACTGGATACGCAACCAGAACCTGTAGCTGAAGTAGTAGAAGAAGTGATTGCGGCTCCTGTTAATACACTGGAAGTAAAAAGACGTCGTAAAACCGCAGAGTAAGGAGTTGTTATGGCAACCACAGCCGCCGACCAAATTAACGGAGCATTACGCTTAATCGGGATGCTCGCCGAGGCTGAAACGCCTTCTGCTGCTACTGCCCAAGATTCCCTTAACGCTTTGAATCAAATGATTGATTCATGGAATACTGAGCGTTTATCTGTCTTTTCTACCCAAGATCAAGTCTTTACTTGGCTACCTAATCTAATTCATAGAACACTTGGCCCAACAGGTGATTTTGTCGGTAATCGTCCTATTTTAGTGGACGATGCAACTTATTTTAAAGACCCGACCAACGGCATTTCGTTTGGTATTAAGATCATTAACCAACAACAATACGATGGTATTGCGGTTAAAACGGTAACTTCCACTTATCCACAAGTCATGTGGATCAACATGGATTACCCTAATATTGATATGTATGTGTACCCAGTGCCTACAAAAGCATTGGAATGGCACTTTATTTCAGTTACTGAATTAGATAAACCTGCTAGTCTTTCAACTTCATTAACTTTTCCACCAGGCTATTTAAGAGCGTTTAAATACAATTTGGCTTGTGAAATTGCTAACGAATTTGGTGTTGAGCCACCGCCTAATGTGGCTCGTATTGCAATGACTTCTAAACGCAATCTTAAAAGAATTAATAATCCTGACGATATCATGTCCTTGCCTTACAGCATTGTGGCTACTCGTCAACGCTTTAACATCTTTGCCGGTAACTACTAATGCAGACGCCGATTTTAGGCCAAGCTTATGTTGCCCGTAGCGTAAATGCCGCTGACAATAGGTGCATAAACCTCTTTCCTGAAGCCATTCCCGAAGGTGGTCAAACCGGGGGTTTTCTTAACCGCGCCCCAGGCTTACGTCTTTTAGCTACGATTGGCACAGGCCCCATCCGTGGACTTTGGACTCATTCGACAGGCGGTACCGATGCTTATGTCGTATCAGGCAATAAATTCTATAAGATTCAGACTGACTATACTTACACGCTTCTAGGCACTGTCAGCGGTACTGGCCCAGTGTCTATTGCTGATAGCGGTACGCAAATATTTTTAGCGTGTAATCCTGATGCTTACGTTTACACCGAGTCAACCAATACATTTGAAAAAATTACTGATCCTGACTTTGCTGGCGCCGCTACCGTTTGTTACATTGATGGTTACTTTGCCTTTAATCAACCCAATACGCAGATTATTTGGGTAACAGACATTTTTAATGCTACGTCTATCAATCCTTTGGCTTTTGGCGCTGCTGAAAGCTCTCCCGACCAAGTTATAGCCGTTGTATCCAATAACCGTGAAGTTTGGGTATTTGGACAGGGTACAACTGAGGTTTGGTACGATGCGGCTGTAATTCCTTTTCCTTTAGCCCCCATTCAAGGCGCATACAATGAAATTGGTTGCTTGGCTCCGTTTTCTATTGCTAAACTCGATAACAGCATATTTTGGCTCGGCGCTGATCCTCGTGGCTACGGTATTGTGTATCGTAATCAAGGTTATACAGGCAAACGTGTATCTACCCATGCCGTAGAGTATGCCATTCAACAATATGGCGATATTAGCGATGCAATAGCGTATACCTACCAACAAGAAGGCCATGCTTTCTATGTATTGAACTTTCCTACCGCCGATAAGACTTGGGTTTATGACGTAGCTACCGGTGCTTGGCATGAACGGGCAAGTTGGCTCAATGGTTCATTTAAGCGCAATCGTGGTCAATGCCAAATGAACTTTAATAGCGAAACGGTTATCGGCGATTACGAAAACGGCAATTTATACGCTTTTGACCTTGATGTTTATGCTGACAATGGTGCAATTCAAAAGTGGCTTCGTTCATGGCGCCCATTACCTGCTAATCAAAACAATCTTAAACGTACCGCCCAGCACACCCTTCAGTTGACTTGTGAATCAGGCGTGGGATTGAATTTAGGCCAAGGGCAAGACCCACAGGTAATGCTTCGTTGGTCTGATGATGGTGGTCATACATGGTCTAATGAACATTGGATTTCAATGGGTAAGATCGGTGAGTACGGCTATCGTGCTATTTGGAGGCGTCTAGGAATGACTACAAAGCTCCGTGACCGCATTTATGAAGTGTCGGGTACAGACCCTACCAAAACAGTAATCGTAGGCGCAGAGCTATTCCTAAACGGTACAAATAGCTAATGTCTAATATTACCCTTCTTCCGTCAGCTAAAGTACCGCTGATTTATCCCGACACTAACGGGATGACGACTGAATGGTATCGGTTCTTTTGGAATATCTATGGTTTTACTGGCACTGGTGTAGTCCCCGTTAATAAGGGTGGTACAGGTTTAGATACGATTGGCAACCATCAGTTAATCATTGGCAACGCTAATAATGTATTTGAGCCTACTACGCTAGTCGGTAATGGAATCACGATTACTTATGGTACAGGTACAGTTACCTTAGCCATTGGCAATTCAGGCGTAACGCCTGGCACTTATGGTTCTGCAAGCAAAGTAGGTCAGTTCACCGTTGATGTACATGGCACTTTGGTGTTTGCCCAAGATGTCAACATTGCTATTGACGCTAGTCAGATTATCAGCGGTACGATTGATACGGCTCGTATTTCAGGTTCTTACACAGGTATTACAGGCGTTGGAACGCTAACTGTAGGTACTTGGAACGCAACTACCATCGGTACAGGCTATGGTGGTACAGGTCAAACTAGTTTTACTAATGGTCAATTGCTGATTGGCAATACTACAGGCAATACCCTTACTAAAGCTACTTTAACTGCTGGTACGGCTATTGGCATCACTAATGGCGCGGGTGCTATTACGATTACTAATACTTTGCCTGACCAAACGGTTGTTCTGTCTAACGGAACAGGTATTAGCGTTACTGGTACTTACCCTAGCTTTACTATTACCAATACCGCCCCATCATCCGGCGGTACTGTCACAAGCGTTACTGGCACAAGCCCTGTTGTATCTAGCGGTGGTACAACCCCTGCAATCAGTTTGGCTACGGCTTACGGCGATACGCTCAACCCTTATGCAAGCAAAACTGCTAATTATTTCTTAGCCGCGCCTAATGGATCTGCGGGCGTTCCAATTTTTAGAGCTATTGTTGCGGCAGATATTCCTTCATTATCTAGCACTTATATTCCGTATACAGGTGCTAGTAGCGCAATAGATTTAAACGCACAAACAGTTACTAATATTGCCCATTTAGGCCTTAATTCAACTGCCGTACCTGATATTTTGTTGCGAGCTTATGGTGATAACAATTCTACTTCTCGCATAGGTATTCGTGGTTATTCAAGCAATGCAAGCAGTTCTTCTATGCGTGTTGCCAAGTTTCGTGGCACTTTTGCTGCACCGCAAGCACCGCTTAGCGGAGATAGTTTAGGTAAATTTGAATTAGCTGGCTATGGCACAACTTCTTCAAGCGGATACCCACAAGCTTCTTATGAAGGTGTAGCTACAGAAAATTGGAGCGCTATAGCTAGGGGTACAAAAGCTTTATTTTATGTTACGCCTAACACTACTATTACTCAAACTGTTGCTCTTACAATTGACCAAGACGCAAAGGCTACTTTTGCAAACACAGTAACGGCTAATGGAGTCTTGCTAACAGGTAATACAGGTACGGTGACTTCAGTAGCAGCTACAGCAGGAACAGGCATTAGCGTATCAGGAAGTCCTATTACTACTAGCGGTACTCTAACTATTACCAATACTGCTCCTGACCAAACCGTATCTTTAACGGCTGGCACAGGTATCAGCACTAGCGGAACTTACCCTAACTTCACCATTACCAATACTAGCCCATCTAGCGGTGGCACTGTAACTTCAGTTACAGGCACAGCGCCCGTTGTTTCAAGCGGTGGCACTACGCCAGCAATTAGCATGGCAGCCGCAACTACTTCTGTTAGCGGTTATTTGACATCTACCGACTGGAATACATTTAATGGTAAAGGTAGTGGAACCGTAACTTCTATTACCTCTACTACATTGACTGTAGGCGGTACATCTGCAATACCAACAATTAATTTGACTTCGGGGATTGTTACTGCTGGTACTACTGGTTCGGCTACATTAATACCTGTAATCACGGTTGATACTTATGGTCGTGTAACAAGTATTACAACTGCCGCAAACCCACAGGGAACGGTTACTAGCGTAGCTGCAACTGTACCTAGCTTTTTAAGCGTATCAGGTAGCCCAATAACTACTAGCGGTACTTTAGCAATTAGTTATTCAGGAACAGCTTTACCGATACTTAATGGCGGTACAGGACAAACTACCGCAAGTGCAGCATTTAACGCATTAAGCCCATTAACTACGGCTGGTGATGTCCTTTATGGTGGTACAAGCGGTGCTGGTACAAGACTAGCTATTGGTACAGCGGGTCAAGTATTAACAGTCAATGCTGGTGCTACTGCCCCACAATGGTCTACTCCTACTACTGGAACTGTTACTAGCGTAGCCCAATCATTTACGGGCGGTATTATTTCTGTAAGCGGCTCACCAATTACAACTTCAGGCACTTTAGCTTTAACTGTAGCTGGTACTTCAGGTGGTATTCCTTATTTTTCTAGTGCTACAACTTGGGCAACTTCTGCGGTTTTGGCGGCTAATTCTTTAGTAATTGGCGGTGGTGCAGGAGTAGCACCAAGCACGATTACCACAGGAACAGGGGTTGTAACAGCTCTCGGCGTTAATACGGGTAGTGCTGGCGCATTTGTCGTCAATGGTGGTGCTTTGGGTACGCCGTCTAGCGGAACAGTTACCAACCTTACTGGTACTGCAAGCATTAATATTAACGGTACGGTAGGTGCAACAACTCCTGCTGCTGGAACATTTACATCATTGACCAATTCGGGGCTTACTACAGGCCGTGTAACTTATGCTACTACTGGTGGTTTATTAACTGATTCTGCCAACCTAACCTTTAACGGCACAACACTTACTACAGCTAATGATGCTTCTATTTCAGGTTTAAAAGTAGGTAAAGGTAGTGGCTCTGTCAGCACAAATACGGCTTTGGGGCTACAAGCAATAAACTCAAATTCAACGGGTGCTTACAATACTGCTATTGGTTATCAAGCATATAGTGGTGGCACAAGTGACTTAAATACGGCTGTTGGATACCAAGCAGTTTATGGGTCAGGCGCAAATACTTACAATACTGGCGTAGGCGCACAAGCAATTCGGAATGTGACTTCAGGTTCTTACAATTCGGCTTTGGGGGTCAATGCTTTAATTACCAATTTAACTGGTAGTTACAATGTGGCTGTTGGAGTTCAAGCACTTCAAGCAAATACCGCATCTAACAGCACAGCCGTAGGTTATCAAGCTGGGTATAGCACAACTAGCGGTGGTATAGATGCTTTAGGTTATCAGGCTGGTTATACTAATTCAATAGGGGCTAATTTAGTAGCTATTGGCACTTATGCTTTGCGGTACAACACAAGCGGTACTAATAATTCAGCCGTTGGTGTCCAAGCATTACAAGGAAATACGACTGCTAGTTCTAACACGGGCATGGGCTATCAAGCTGGATTAAGCAATCAAACTGGTGCTGAAAATGCTTTCTTTGGTGCTGGTAGCGGTCAAAATACTACTGGTTCTGACAACGCTTTTATAGGTGCTTACGCTGGTAGATTAACTACTTCAGGTGCTTACAATACAGCATTAGGTGCTACAGCCCTTTACTCCAACACCACAGCATCTTACAATACCGCTGTAGGATACCAAGCTGGTTATACACAATCAGGCGCAAGTACAGGAAATTCTTATTATGGTTATCAATCAGGGTATGGCGTAACTACAGGTACATACAATGTAATTTTAGGTAGTTATCAAGGTTCAGCCGCTCCTATATCTGCTACAGGCTCTAACTTTGTAGTTTTAAGCGATGGTCAAGGAAATATTGTTGCTTCTACTAAAACAGCGCAAACCTTTGCATTACAAGGTGGAACATTAAGTGCTGGTACTGGCATAGCTTTCCCAGCAACCCAATCTGCTTCTACTGATGCAAATACATTAGACGATTATGAAGAAGGTACTTGGACACCGACACAAGGCGGTAATCTTACGGTTGTTGGAACATTTAGCTCTAGCGGCACATATACAAAAATTGGAAGAATGGTAGTAGCAAGAGGACAAGTATTAGGAAGTACAAGCGTAGCTTTTACAGGCGGCGCACCCGCAATATTAGCTGGTTCGCTACCATTTTCGGCTGCTGGCGGCCCTGTTGTTGGAAATGCGGTAGATAATAATTTTAATCAAGGAATTGTTTGTTTTGTGTCAGGCACAAATATTTACGGAAGTTCAGCAATAACAGCGACTGCTGCAATTTCGTTTGGCGTTACTTATTTTGTTTAATTAGCGTGGATTCGCTATTCAGAAAGGATTTACAATGGCATTAACTAAAGAAGTAGTAGTAGACCAAATTACCGTAACCGAAAACCTTACAATCCTTGTGCGTGAAGTTACTCGCATCATGGAAGATGGTGTAGAGATTTCTAAGCAGTATCATCGCACTTCATTTGAAAAAGATGCTGATGTAAGCGGGCAACCACAACAAGTACAAGACATTTGTGCCGCAGCTTGGAAATAATATGTTTAATTACAAAATTTTAACCAAATGATGACACTTATTCTTTTTAAGCATAAAATGCTTAACAAACCCTTCACCGGAGCTATCTATGGCCGTTAATCTTTCTCCCCTTGCTGGCGCTGGCTGGCAATTTTTTGACAATAGTGGCAATGTACTAACAGGCGGTAAGTTATATACTTATGCTAGCGGCACAACAACGCCCGCTGTTGTCTACACTTCTGTATCAGGTTTAACTGCCCATACAAACCCTATTATTTTAGATGCGGCAGGGCGTATACCAGGCGGTGAAGTTTGGTTAGATAATGGATACGGGTATAAATTTTTATTAAAAGACGCTAATGATGTTCAAATTGGGTCTTACGATAACATTCCTACTCAAGCGCCTCCACCTGTAGTTATTGTTAATGACGCGTCATCCATAGCGTATGAGGAAGGGTATACCCTAACCGCAGGATCTTTTGTAGTTGGCGATATCTATTTAATTGTTTCCACAGGCACTACTGACTTTGTTGCTATCGGTGCTTTAACTAATACCGTTGGTATTCATTTTACGGCGACTGGTGTAGGCAGTGGAACGGGTACGGCTAAATTATCAAGAACCGTTGAAAACAAGCTTCAAGAAGCTATTTCTGTAAAAGATTTTGGTGCAACAGGTGACGGATCAACTAACGACACTATAGCTTTTCAAGCTGCCGCCGCCGCTATTAACGCTGCTGGCGGTGGAAAACTAATTATTCCTGCTGGAACATATATTGTTGGATTGCAATATTTTACTGCTGGTGTTGGATTTACTTATTTTACAAATATTTTAAATTTTGCTGATTGCACAAAACCTGTAATTGTTG
>Ga0194047_10000524_pt1 | contig 25803 bp, 21 predicted proteins | sample JunL225m_MetaG_2_FD_160070 | JGI IMG/M metagenome (GOLD analysis project Ga0194047, IMG submission 160070) | Anoxic zone freshwater microbial communities from boreal shield lake in IISD Experimental Lakes Area, Ontario, Canada - Jun2016-L221-5m | ecosystem: Environmental > Aquatic > Freshwater... | reverse complement strand
GGCATCTTGATCATTTGGGTGTAAAAAACATTCGTGCCGACCGCGAAACATGGGCTATGGTGAATGCAGGTGTTAAATATCTGGACAATCGTATTCGCGAGGATTACGAGTGGGTTTTGAAATACGACCCAAAACATGTTGACGAAAACCATTTGAGTTATCTTCAAATTCAATATCTGTATGCAAGAAGTTATTTCAAAGACATAGCTGTGGATGGCCGCAATCAGAAGGCTTTTGAATATTATAAAGGTCAGGAGAAAAAGTACTGGTTGCAAAACAGCCGCTATATGCAGGGAATGATTGCGCTCGCTTTGTATCGATATGACGACAAACTTACGCCTAAAGATATTTTGAAATCGTTGAAAGAAAATTCGATTAGCAACGATGAAATGGGTATGTACTGGAAAGAGAATTACGGAGGCTATTATTGGTATCAGGCTCCGATTGAAGCACAGGCTTTGCTTATTGAAGCGTTTGACGAAGTGGGTAACGACAAAAAATCTGTAGATGCCTTAAAGGTTTGGCTCCTGAAATCTAAACAAACTCAGGATTGGAAAACTACCAAAGCTACTACCGAAGCTTGTTACGCCCTGTTGTTAAGAGGCACCGATTGGCTGGCAACAGAAAGCAATGTGGAAATAAGTTTGGGGGATGTAAAGATTGACCCAAAGAATTTGCCCGATGTAAAACAAGAAGCAGGTACAGGTTATTTTAAAACTTCGTGGAGCGGCAGCGATATTAAACCTAACATGGGTAACGTTACTATTACTAAAAAGGATGAAGGGATAAGCTGGGGAGCTTTGTACTGGCAATACTTTGAACAGCTTGATAAAATAACACCAAGCAAAACTCCGCTTAACTTAAAGAAACAATTATTCCTTCAGAAGAATACTGATTCTGGACCGGTAATAGAACCTATTAATACAGGCACTACTTTAAAAGTGGGTGATAAAATTAAAGTTAGAATAGAGTTGAGAGTGGACCGTGATATGGAATATGTACAAATGAAAGATATGAGGGCTTCGGGTTTCGAACCTACCAATGTCTTTTCTCAGTATAAATATCAGGATGGATTGGGCTATTACGAGAGCACTCGCGATGCTGCCACTAATTTCTTTTTCTCTTACCTGCCCAAAGGCACGTATGTATTCGAATATCCAATGGTGGTAACTCACAACGGAGATTTTTCGAATGGAATAACTTCTATACAATGTATGTATGCTCCCGAATTTGCAAGCAATTCAGAAGGTATAAGAGTGAAGGTTGTGAAATAAATAAAGGTCTGAACGATAAAAAAAGGAAAACCATGAAACTTTTTCATGGCTTTCTTTTTTTCGAATTCACTTGTAGCTTTTATTTTAGAACAGTAGCTTCTTCTATTATTTCTTCGAAGAAATAGCCCGAGCCGAAATCTTTATCAATGGACAATATTCCCTCGAAACTAACCTTGTCTCCAACTTTTAGCTGCTGATCGGTTGTCAATACAAGGTCTGATTTTCCAACAAATTTAGTTCCATCCGTGATATGAACCCAATTTTTACCCAAAATATTGGAGCTATACTTGGTTACTTCCCCTTTTATCATCACCTTTTTACCAGCATATTCTTTTCTGTTTTCAAGTAAATTAGCTATAGAAGGGATGATTTTAGCTGGTTGACTTAGCGCCTTTTGTCTTTTCTTGGCTTGAGGACTTGAGGCATCTTTTAATTTCGCTTCTCTATCTTCTGGAGCGGGACCTACTGATAATTTTGCTAAAAAGTAGATTTCTGGGAATGTTCTTTTTAATTCTTTACTATAAAAGTTTTTCATCAGTGAGGCATCATCGTAATGATAAGTCTGTCCTACCTTCACCTGCACTTTTACAATGGCTAACCACAATTCTGTTTTACCTTCCATTACCCTGAGGTAAATATACCCCCCAGCATCCAAAACTTCTTTTAACACTACAGTATGAACAACAGCAGCTGGTTGATTCGCCTGAACAGTATCAACTACGGGTAATGGGAGAATTGTTTTTTCATTCACCTCTAAACTAGTGCTCACGGATGCAAGAAATAGTATTTGATCAAACGTCCGGTTTAATTCTTTACTTGTGAACTTCCCCATTGCCATACCACTTTCATAGTAAAAAACATCCCCGCTTTTGGCAGTAATGTTTGGCAAAGCCATCCAAAGCACAGAATCTTTTTCTTTCACCTTTTCTTTAACTTTTAAATAGGTATATGCTCTTGTTTGAAACACAGAGTCAACCGTGACCTTGTGAGCATAGTTTTTACTTGCTCCTTGGGCATGCAAGTATTGACTTAACGAACAAACAAGAAGAATAACGAAAAAACGTTTCATAGAGTAATTAATTAAAAGAATGTGTAAAAAACTAAAATTAGAGTTTAAATATAGCTAATAAATTGGTGGATGAAGAAAAACTTGAACAAAAAACGATTCATATCCATTTAAAAAAAACTGCAATTTTGCAACGCTTTTTGTATGTGATTAATTGTTACTTTTGCTCCGATATCTTTATCATTTTGCTTATGCAAAGGACTCTTAAATTTATTGTACCAAAAATGATTGGTATCATGTTCCTTGAATGATAGCTATCATGCTTACTAAACCAAAATACTCAGACTTTTGCACGCGAATTATCGAGAATACAACTAACATCTAAAACATGAAACGAATTACTGACATTATTTTCTCATCAAAAACTACCATCATTTTACTTATAATACTGGCTGTAGCTATGGGAGCTGGCACCTTTATTGAAGACAAATACGATACAATGACCGCTCGAGAAATGGTATACAACACCAAATGGTTTGAGCTCATTTTTATTCTCCTCGCACTTAACTTTATAGGGCACATCAAAGTATTTAATATGCTACGCATTGATAAAATAGGAGGCATTATTTTTCACTTGGCATTCATCGTTATGATTATTGGAGCAGGAGTAACTCGCTTTTTTAGTTACGAAGGCAATATGCATATTCGTGAAGGAGAGGCATCAAACATCTTAATCAGTGCTGAAAATTACATGCATATTTCATTTACTGAGAAAGGCAAGGCATTTGAAAGTGATTTTCCTGTAAACTTTGGGCCATATTGTAAGAATTCTTTTGAAAAAGAAGTCCCAACAAACGAGAAAGGGAAAGTTACCGTTTCATGCAAAGAGTACATAAAAAGTGCTGTTGAAAGTGCTGAAGAAAATGTGGCAGGAGGCAAAGATTTGTTAGAATTGATTGTACCAACTGACAACGGAAGAAAAAGAGTGTTTTTAGCTCAAGGGGATGCTTTAAACATGGGAGCGTTTGTTGTCGCCTTCGACAATAACAATTACAAAGATGCTATTACTGTAACGATTAAGGGTGGGCAAATACTAATGCACTCTCCTTATGAAATGATGAGAACTACAATGATTGGACAAGTGAGTGACACGGTTAAGAAAGACACCACGATTCTTTTCAAAGACCATTGCGTTTACAATGTTCAGAATTCCATTTTTGTGTTCAAGCAATTTTTCAAAAGTGCAGTGAAGAAAATTATTCATTCTGACAAACCTGAAGATGCCGGTTTTGATGCCATTAAGTTTAATGTTGCTATTGATGGTAAGATTCATGAAGCAGACGTAATTATTGCAAATGGCCAAGTGATGGAAGATAACAACTTTAATTTTGACGGTTTAGAACTTAAATTGGGATACGGAAAAAAAGAAATTGAGTTGCCTTTTTCAATTCACCTCAACGACTTTATTCTTGAGCGTTATGCCGGTTCAGAAAGTCCATCATCGTATGCAAGTGAAGTGACAGTAATCGACACAAAAAACAATATCAAAATGGACCATCGTATTTTTATGAATAATGTTTTGGATTATGGAAATTTTCGATTCTTCCAATCGTCATACGACAGAGATGAAAAAGGAACGATCCTTTCTGTGAACCATGATTATTGGGGAACATTGGTTTCATATACTGGATATATACTTTTGGCGTTTGGATTTATCCTGACTTTATTTCATAAACAATCTCGTTTCCTACGCCTTCGCAGGAGTATTGTTGAGGTTCGTAAAGAACGTAAAGCCTTAATTACTACGATTGCGCTTATTATTGGATTTAGCACGTTTGGTTTTTCACAGATTAAATCAGAATTGCCAGGAACGATAGATGCTGCCCATGCCGACAAATTCGGGCATTTGCTAACACAATCAATTGAAGGCAGATTTGAGCCTATTCACTCTCTTGCTTTTGATGTGTTGCACAAAGTTGCCCGAAAAGACAAATTTACCGTAGAAGGAAAAGGAGAGATGGATGCAATGCAGGTGTTTATGGACATGATTATTGAACCTGATTTTTGGAAACAACAAAAAATTGTTTACATCAAAGAACAATCCGTTAGAGATGCCATTGGAATTACTTCCAAACAGGCTTCATTTATCGATTTTTTTGATGATAAAGCTAAATACAAATTACAACAACTTGCTGATGACGCTTTCCGCAAAAAACCTGTTGACCAAAACAATTTTGATAAGGAAGTTATCAAAGTGGATGAGCGGGTGAATATTTTAATGATGGTTTTCCAAGTAAGTATACTTAAGATATTCCCTGATCAAGAATCACCCACGAAAAGATGGATAAGTTGGGATGAGAAAGGTGCTATTGAACCTTTGAAAGGTATGCTGAATGTTATCAACGATGACCTAAAACTTCGTATATTGAATTACACAAACATTGCTCAGGTGTACTTTGAAGAAGTGGTTAACGGAATAAAATCAGGCAACTACACCAAAGCAGATAAAATACTTGGCTACCTTTCAAGCATACAGCGTCAAAGTTCTGTAGCAACAAGTTTTTTACCTTCAGAAAGCAAAGTAAATGCAGAAGTGTTTTATAACAAGGCGCAAATATTCATTGTTGTGAAAAATTGTTATGGAGTGCTAAGCATACTATTATTGTTACTTGCGTTTATTGATAATGTAAGATCTAAGAAGAGCAAAGTAGTATCTGGATTACTAAATTTCTGTATTGTTCTTTTAGCCGTTGTCTTTTTATATCAGGCTTTTGGAATGGGATTACGCTCCTACTTACTTGGATACGCACCTTGGAGTAATGGTTATGAGGCCTTGATACTTGTCGCATTTGGAACCTTGTTAGCAGGGTTTAGCTTTGTTAGGTATTCGAAAATAACATTGGCAGCCACCTCGCTTCTAGCCTTCTTTGTATTGATGACAGCCGGTCACAGTAGTTACGACCCGCAACTTACTAACCTGACACCAGTTTTAAAATCGTATTGGCTCATAATTCACGTAGCGGTGTTGACAATCAGTTACGGATTCCTCGGTTTAGGATTTATTCTTGGCATCATGAATATGTTCATCTATTTATTCAAAAACAAAGAAAACAACGAACGACTCGACTTATTGATTTTCGAACTTACTTATATAAATGAAATGAATCTTACTATTGGACTTTTATTGGCTACAATAGGGACATTCCTTGGAGGTGTTTGGGCAAACGAGTCGTGGGGAAGATATTGGGGATGGGATGCTAAAGAAACATGGGCATTGGTAATCGTTATTACTTATTCTTTATTACTTCACTTACGATTCATACCTAAAATGGGAGGAAAATTCACTTTCAATGTAGTTTCGATTTTTGCATTCAGTAGTGTACTAATGACCTTCTTTGGAGTAAATTACTTCTTATCAAAAGGTATGCATAGTTACGGTGCTGGAGATCATGCAATATTCCCTGTTTGGGCTTGGATTGCTATCTTTTCATTAGTAATGCTTATGGTAATAGCGAAATGGAGGGAAAACAAAATAAATAAATAAGAAAATTAATCAGTATAAATATCAATTAACAATAACCAAATGAAAAACATATTAATCACCTCTGCCATAGTTGCATTATTTGCATCGTGTCAATCTTCAACCAGCAATTCGGGAAACACCCCTGCTGGAGTTCACACGGCTGTTGTACAAGAAGTACTTCAAGCTAGCCAATACACCTACCTTCATGTAAAAGATGGGGACAAAGACCCTTGGTTGGCCGTAGCTAAAATGGAAGCAAAAGTTGGCGACACTTACTATTTTAAGGATGGTTTGCAAATGAATGACTTTAATAGCAAGGAATTAAATAGAACATTTAAAGAAATATTATTTGTTGACAATGTAAGTACAACACCTAACTTACCAGACAAAAAAGCCGCAGCTCCTGTCGCTCCTGCTAACGAAATGGCTAGCATGAATCCTGATACGGCACCCACTACGATGATAGCAACTGATCATACTGTAAAAGCACTAGAAGTGCTACAAACAACTCAATACACTTATATACGTGCTAAAGAAGGAGAAAAGGAACTTTGGTTAGCTGCCACCAAAATGGAAGCTAGTGTGGGTAAAACTTATTATTTCAGAGGAGGATTGCCAATGAGTAATTTTGCTAGTAAAGAATTGAAAAGAACCTTCGATGTGGTGTTGTTTTTGGATAATATAAGCGACAATCCTCCAAATTCATCACAAACTGCAGCATCAGCTCCTCCTCAAAACAATGTAACTAAAGGATCGACAGTGGATACTGAAAAGAAAAAAGTTGACATAAAACATTCTAAAGATGATGTTACAATTGCTAAACTTTTCGAAAATAAAAAGACGTACACCGGCAAGACTGTTAAAATAAAAGGTCAAGTAACTAAATACAATGCTGGCATCATGAAGAAAAACTGGATACATCTACAGGATGGAACTGATTTCTCCGGTAAATTCGACTTAGCCATCACCACTGATCAAGAAGTGAAAGTTGGAGACATGGTAACAGTAGAAGGAATCATTAGCCTGGATAAAGATTTCGGTTTTGGATATTTTTATGATGTAATTATGGAAAATGCAACTGTTAATAAATAACCATTAAATAAAAACAGACATGGCACCTAAATTTATCCTTGGAACACTTTGCGCAGCTAGTCTTACATTATTCTCCTGCAATAGAACTGAAGAGAAAAAAGCTGACGCTCCTACGGAACAATCTACAATGGCACCTCAGGCAGCTCAAGCTCCCGAAAATAAAGATTTGATAATGTTTGAGAAAAAATTTGAGGCCGATTCTTCGAATTTTGAACTTCGTGCAATGCTTGCAGCCAATTATTATACTGCTGGACAATTGCAAAAAGCGGAATACCATTTTTTAAAAGTTTACGAACATGATAATAAAAACATGGTTGCACTAGCTAATCTTGGGAATATCTATTACGACAGTAAACAGGATGATAAAGCAATTGGATTTTATGAAAAAGCTTTGGAATTGGACCCAAAGAACATTGACATGAGATGCGACCTAGCCACATGTTATATGAACATCAATAAACTCAAAAAGTCTATTAAACTTTTAAAAGAGAACATTGCGATGAACCCAAAACATGAAAAGTCTCACCATAACTTGTCTGTAATTTTGAAACAAAATGGCGACTTAAAAGAGGCTGATGATGAGATGAAAATATATGAGAGTTTGAAAACCAATAAAAAATAAGGGGTTGAGAGTTTAACCTATTCGTTCGTTTATTTATAAGCACAAACAAAAAAGGCTACCAACATGTTGGTAGCCTTTTTTGTTTCTTGATGAAAACAATCTTAAACTAAAGATATATCGAATTGAACTAAATCGATGAATTCTTGAACACGCTCATCAACTTGATTTTGTGTGAGGCCAACGAGGTTTTCGGTACCGAATTTTTCGACACAAAACGAAGCAGTGGCTGAACCAAATATAATTGCTCGTTTCATATTATCAAACGAAATATCTTTGGTGTGGGCCAAGTAACCAATGAACCCTCCCGCAAACGAATCTCCAGCACCTGTAGGGTCGAATACCTCTTCCAAAGGCAAGGCTGGGGCATAAAAAACTTGCTCCTTATTAAAGAGTAAAGCTCCATGTTCTCCTTTTTTGATAATCAAGTACTTTGGTCCCATGGCAAGTATCTTTTGTGCTGCCTTCACTAGCGAATATTCGCCTGAAAGCTGACGAGCTTCTCCATCGTTCACTGTAAGTACATCTACTTTCGAGACGATTTTTTTCAAATCGTCCAAAGCAATATCCATCCAAAAGTTCATAGTATCGAGTACAATCAGTTTGGGACGATTTTTCAACTGTGTTAGCACTTGAAGTTGAACCTGAGGGCTTAAATTACCAAGCATGAGGAATTCACAATCTTGATATTCGTTAGGAACAATCGGGTCGAAAGTTTCCAAAACGTTCAATTCTGTAATCAGGGTGTCGCGACTATTCATATCATTATGATACTTACCTGCCCAAAAGAAGGTTTTTTGGTCTTTTTTGATTTGTAGCCCATTCGTGTTAATATGGTGGCGATTGAGCATGGAAATATTTTCACTTGGAAAATCGCCCCCCACAACCGATACTAAATTGATATTTTTGGTAAAGTAAGAAGCTGCCAAACCAATATAGGTAGCGGCTCCTCCAAGTATTTTATCGGTTTTTCCGAAAGGGGTTTCTATGGCATCAAAGGCAACAGTTCCTACAACAAGTAAACTCATATTTTTAAATTTTTTTTAAATTTTTGCACAAATATATTGCATATTTGGATAGAACATACTACTTTCGCACTCCTTTTTGAAAAAGGTCATTCTTCCTTAGCTCAGTTGGTTAGAGCATCTGACTGTTAATCAGAGGGTCGCTGGTTCAAGTCCAGCAGGGAGAGCAAGTAATAACAAGGGTTTCAAACTATCATGGTTTGAAACCCTTTTTGTTTTTAAATACCTTCGTATGTACTCCTATAACTAATAATAAATCATCCAAGTGAGCAAACAAGCTGTGTCGGATTTATGGTTTCCCGAGCCATTTTCCTCTTCGTTGGCACCAATATACGGTTCGTTCCTTCCAACTTTCTATTCTACAGGGCCAACTTTCTATTCGTTTGGGCCGCTGAAGAGTTCTACGGGGCTGCAAATCTATTCTACGGGACCAACGAACGATATATTCTTCCAACAAACTCTTCGGCCGGGCGGCCGAACAATAAATTGGCGCCAACAAATGGTTCGGCCGGGCCGCTGGACGGTTTTGCGAACCAATTTTTTAATTCTACGGGGCAAATTTATTAAAATGCGGCCCAACATTTTCATTCTGCGGCTCCGCAGAACCATTCGGCCAGAGTGCAGAACTCTAAAAAACTTCAAATATTTTAAAAGAACAAATCAAAAAACAGGTTTTATTGATTATTGAAATTAGAAGCGTCTGAATGAACTCAAATTTGAATTAAAAATTAACATCGCATTAACTAACCAGTTTGAATTTTCAATTTTAACTGCAAAGAAATTGCATACTTAACACTAGGTATAGCTAAAAATAAAAAGGCAAGTAGTTCGAAGAATAATTTTACATTTGCATTCCTAAAAAACCGGAGAGGTGTCAGAGTGGTCGAATGAGCAAGCCTGGAAAGTTTGTATACTCGCAAGGGTATCGCGGGTTCGAATCCCGCCCTCTCCGCTGAAAAAACTATTCCACTCATGAAAAATAAATTATCTCTCGACCAAGTTTTATTACTTCTCATACTTTTGGTTGCAACCGTTCTTCGTTTTTGGAACTTTTGGCAGATGCCATTTATGCACGATGAGTTGAGTGCGATTGCTCGAACTCACTACTCCAACATTTTTGACGAAATTTATTTTGGCGTTGCCAAATACGACACTCACCCTGCAGGTGTACAACTCTTTATTTATTACCTCACCAAAGCCTTTGGCGAAAACGAAATGGTAATAAAGTTTCCTTTCATTATTTTCGGATTACTTTCTATTGTTTTGTTATTCAAACTATCTAAATTTTGGTTCAATGCTTCTGTAGGGCTTATAGCAGCCGCTTTTATGGCAGTGATGCAATATTTTGTAACCTATAGCGACATAGCCCGACCTTATATCGTGGGGGTGTTCTTCTCGTTACTCATGGTTTGGTTTTGGAGCAATTATTTTTTTAATGCCTCATGCAACAAAAAACGAAACCTCATTGGATACGCCATCACCACGGCATGTTGCGCCTATATCCACCATTTTGCTTTATTGTTTGCCATCATAGTAGCCATAACAGGTTTGTTTTTTCTGAACCGAACAAATTGGAAAGGCTATTTATTGGCTGGCTTAGGCATCCTTGTGCTCTACATTCCACATTTTCAAATTCTGTTCATTCAATTTGGCAAAGGCGGTTTGGGAGGAAGTGATGGATGGCTTGGCAAACCAAATCCTGAATGGTTACTCTATTTCTTTCGCTATACCTTTCATTATTCTTATTTGATGTACGGCCTTGGTGCTGTAGTATTGGCAATCACTATCTATTTTCATTCGGATGAAATAAAGAAGAAACAGAAATTCAGAATCATTGCGATAGTGTGGTTTTTAGCCGAATTTTTTATACAATATTATTATTCGCTTTACATCAATCCTGTTATCCAATTTTCAACCGTCATTTTTGTTTTTCCCTTCTTTATTCTTTTTTTCTTTTCGCTTGCAGGCAATTTGTCATCAACATATAAAATTGCAACCATTGCTTCCATATTGACCATCGGCAGCTTTAGTTTAGTGGTCAATCGAAAACATACGGATGTATTTTATCATCAGCCATACCAAGAGCAAGTACTTAATACTTACAAAACACTTGACTTAATAGGTGACGAAAAAAAAGCTACCATCGAACTGATGATTCCTCCACTTTACAAAGAACATTATTTCAAAAAGTACAATCGCGAATTTAAATCACTTTATTTCGACCCATTCGAAGGTAAGGTAGACACCAAAGCATTTAGAAAACTAGTGAATGAGCAGACCACCGATTATTTTATCTTTGGTTGTCCACCCTTGGAATACCTTCCTATCATCAAAGAAAAATATCCGTATTTAATAACAAAAGAAGAAGGTTTTACATATTCCTATTATTGCTTTGCAAAACAAAAACCAATCAACGAATTGCACGAACAAGTAATATATAGTAAGAAGATGGAAGGTTTTGTAATCGACTCGGCAATGGAATTTGGAAAAGAATTCAAAGAGAAATTGAAAAAGATGGTAAACAGTCGACATGTAATATTGAATACAAGCGCCCGATTACTCCCTGCCGACAAAGCATCCAACCCTTCACTAGTAATCGACATACAAGACAATGGAAAATCGATTAATTGGTTTGGAGCCGATTATGCAAACTTCAACACCAAAGCCGATTCATCCAATACCGTTTACTTATCACGCGATTTAACCGACTTTGATTTTAAAAACCATCCCGATGCTGAAATAAAAATCTATATTTGGAACAGAAATAAAACTAAATTGGTAATCGACAATTTCAATATTGAAGTAATCAGAGCTAATCCTTTTATCTATGCCTTATTCGAACCTCTTGATTAATTGAAATAAATGAAGCGATTTACTCTTTTTTTTCTGTTAATTAACCTCGTTCTTTCATCGTTTTATCTCGACTCGTGGCACAATGCCAACACCACTTCTCGAGTTCTTCCCGTACTTAATTGCATTGATAAACGAACCATCACCATTGACGAATATGCCGACCAAACAATGGATAAAAGCAAAGTAAACGGTCATTATTATTCTGATAAAGCCCCCCTTCCCTCTTTTGTTGTTATACCTTTTTATGCTGCTTGTCGTGCCTTGGGAATTGTTCATTTCAAAACAGATTTCAATGCCTATTCCCGACCAGTATTTCTTCTCGGTAGTTTTATTTGTGGAAGTCTTCCTTTTGTGTTGATTTGCTTTCTATTTTTTAAATACATCCACCAAAACACTGATGAAAAGAAAGCCGCAATGCTTTCAATGGTTTTCCTGTATGCTTCTTTTGTATTTGTTTTCAGTGGAACATTTTTTACACATGTTTTTTCAGCTGCCTTATTATTGATGTCGTATATCTTTATTAAAGAGAAAAAGCATTTCTATTCTGGATTATTCCTCGGCTTAGCTTTCCTGTCTGATTACACTGTCCTCTTTATCATCCCTATTTGGGCGATACAGATATATTTAAACGAACAGAAGTTCAAAGAAATCATTTCCTTCTCTCTTGGATTGGCGCCTTTAATTTTGTTGTTCTTACTGTACAACAAAATAACTACAGGCTCACCATTCGACTTATTGTACAACCATTCAACCTTTGACGAATCATCGAAACCGAATGCAAACTTAGGATTTTCGCACCCCTCGATTAAAGCACTTTATGGACTTACCTTTTCTACCTACCGCGGCATCTTGATTTATTGTCCGATGCTTATTTTAGCTCTAGTTTATTTTATCAAATCAAAAGAATGGGATAAAGTAAACTGGACAAAGAATTATTTGTTCATCATCGCGATTGGTTATTTTTTGCTCATCTCTTCGCATTTAGTTTGGTGGGGAGGTTGGAGCTATGGGCCTCGTCAACTCATGCCTTTAGCTGTGCTCTTATTGTTCGAAGGAGCGATATTTATTTCGAAACAAAAAATAAATCAATTAGCATTTTGGGGCTTAGGAAGTATCGCCTTACTTTTTACATGGATGATAAAAGGGACTGTGGTTTATTCGGTGCCAACCGAAATGACAAGTCCGTTTCGCGACTATTTCTTTCAAAATGCACAAAACGGACTTACCAATCCAAACAATATACTGACAATGTATTTGCCTATATCCCCTGCAATGGCTGGAATAGTATGGCTTTGCCTAATGTCTGTAACCTTATGGTGGTTCGTTAAAAAACCAACAAGAGTTTAATTTTTTTCAATAGCATCTACTCCCGGAAGGCTTCCACTTTCAATGTATTCGAGCAAGGCTCCTCCTCCTGTGGAAACATAACTTACCTGCTCAGCCAGATGATATTTGTTGATGGCTGCAACTGAATCACCTCCTCCAATTAATGAATAAGCTCCAAGTTTGGTTGCCGCTACAATTGCCTCAGCCATTGCTTTTGTTCCGTGTTCGAAATTATTCATTTCGAATACTCCCATGGGGCCATTCCATAAAATCGTTTTCGAAGCTTTGATAACATCCGCATAAATTTTTTCGGTTGCAGGTCCAATATCTAACCCCATCCAGCCATCTGGAATTGTGTTAATATCTACAGTTTGTTTGTTTGCCTCGTTAGCAAAAGCATCCCCCACAATGGTATCAATAGGGATATAAAGATTTACACCTTTTGCGTTCGCATCCTTCACTATTTTAAGTGCGATATCAAGTTTATCCTCTTCCACCAACGAACTTCCCACCATTCCGCCTTGCGCTTTTATAAAGGTATATGCCATTCCGCCTCCAATGATAAGGTTGTTGATTTTATCTAAAAGGTTTTCAATGATAAGTATTTTCCCAGAAACCTTGGCTCCTCCCATAACAGCAGTAACAGGCTTTTCGGAGTTATTGAGCACTTTGTTGATATTAGCCACTTCGTTGGCCATCACATATCCAAACACTTTATCATTAGGAAAAAAACGTGCTATTATTGTTGTAGAAGCATGTGCGCGATGGGCTGTACCAAAAGCATCATTAACATAAACATCACCAAGTGATGCTAGTTCCTGAGCGAACGATTCGGTGCCAGCGGTTTCTTGTTTATGAAAACGTAAATTTTCGAGCAAAAGAACTTCGCCCATTTGCAACGCTGCTGCAGCCGAAGTAGCAGGTTGTCCTATACAATCGGTTGCAAACTTTATTGGTTTACCAAGCAATTTACCTAGATGAGACACAATATGTTTCAACGAATATTTTTCTTCGAAAACATCTTTTGGTCGACCTAAGTGCGACATTAAAATAACGGCCCCTCCATCGTTCAATATTTTATTGATGGTGGGTAATGCGGCACGCATACGTGTGTCATCAGTAATTGCAAATTGTGCGTCAAGCGGAACATTAAAATCTACTCGAACGACTGCTTTTTTTCCTTTGAAATTATAGTTATCTACGGTTTTCATTACTATGTTATTTAATTGTTATTAAAATGAGGTCTGCAAAAGTAAGGTTTCTATTGAATTGAGAAAAAGATTTTTGAACCTTGATTGAGTTCAAACAGAAGAATTCTTTTGAATGATTAGCTTCGTATTAATAAAAGATAGCAATCAGTGGTGAGGTGTTTGAGCTCAGACAATGGGCTCCCGTTATTTCATCTCAAAATACCTCGAACTCGGCACTTTTTTTGTTTAGCTTCGTAATTAATTTGATACTTTTACGACTCTTTAATTAAATAATCATGAAAAAACTATTACTTCTTTTGTTTTGCTCGGTTACAGCTTTTGTAAATGCGCAGTCGCTTACACCTCAACAAACCAACAAAATCAATAAATTATTTAAACACAAAACCGAAATTTATTTCACGTTTCAGATTGCTGACAAAAGTGAGATAACAGTTCTTACTAAAATCATTTCGATAGATAATGTGAAGAATGGCAAAGTATGGGCTTATGCCAATCGGAATGAGTTTGCCAAGTTTATTGTACTAAATTATAAGTATAAAGTGCTCACTAACCCGAGTCAACTAAAAAAAGTAAAAACCAAAAACATCAGCTCGCTGCATTCCGAAAAATCGGTAACAGCCTACCCTACTTATCAATCATACGAAGCGCTGATGGCGCAATATGCCACCACCTACCCTTCGATATGCAAACTAGTTGTGATAGGCACTTTGCCTAGTGGGCACCGTTTGCTTGCACTTAAAATTTCTGACAATGTAAATATTCACGAAAACGAACCTGAGTTTCTATACACCTCAACCATGCATGCTGACGAAACTGCTGGTTACATTGGGATGCTTGATTTAATTGACTATTTACTTACCAACTATGGAAGCAATGTTCGCGTTACTTCATTGGTAAATAATGTGGAAATATGGATTAATCCTCTAGCAAATCCAGATGGTTGTTATGCTGCTGGTGATAATACTGTGAATGGGGCTACACGATACAATGCGAACAACGTTGACCTTAATAGAAACTACCCCGATCCACAAGCTGGTCAACACCCGGATGGTAATGCCTGGCAACCCGAAACAGTAGCTTTTATGGCGTTTGCGGATTCGTTGAACTTAACCATGTCGGCTAATTTTCATGGTGGAAGTGAAGTAGTAAACTATCCTTGGGATACCTGGCCTACTTTGCACGCTGATAATGATTGGTGGGTTAGAGAATCGCATCGATTTGCTGATACTTCACAAGCCAACGCACCGGCAGGATATTTGACTTCGGTAAATGCGAACGGAATCACAGATGGATATGCATGGTATCAGGTTACAGGTGGTCGTCAGGATTACATGAACTTTTACAAACAATGCAGAGAATGCACCATTGAGTTGTCGAACATCAAATTGATTGACCCTACCGATTTTGCTACCAAATGGAACGAAAACTACCGTTCGTACCTCAATTATATTGAAGAAAGTTTGAATGGAATAAGAGGTGTGATTACGGATGCATGTACCAATCAACCGATACGAGCAAAGGTATTTATTACAGGGCACGATTTTGATAGCTCGCATGTATATTCATCACCCTTGGTTGGCGACTATCACCGCCACATCTATCAAGGAACTTATAATGTTACCTATTCGGCACCAGGTTATGTGTCGCAAACAATTAATGGAGTGAATGTGGTTGATGGCAGTGCTACTATTGTCGACATTGTTTTGAGCCCTGCTCCTCCTGTTTCTAACTTTGCAATCACATCCATGGACAATTGCAGTGGAGTAGTAAACTTTAACGATTTGAGTGGAAGTGCTGTTTCGTGGCATTGGCTTTTTGGCGATGGAAGTACTTCTACCTCGCAAAACCCTACCCACGTTTATACCTCCAATGGAACTTTTAATGTAAGCTTGGTAGTGACCAATTGTGCTGGCAACGATTCTATTTTCAAAAGCAATTACATTACCATCACAGCACCTGATATGCCCATTGCTCATGGTGACTCGTCATTAACTTGTTTGCCCGAGTCGCTTACGCTTACAGCAACAGCTTCGGGAGTGCTCAACTGGTATACCGCGCCTACTGGAGGAACAAGCGTTGGTGCAGGTGCTAGCTTTACCACACCGGTGCTTAGCAACACCACAACTTATTATGTAGAAAACGAAGTGGCAGGTGCTTCGCAGTATTTGGGTGCATTGAACACTTCGATAGGTAATGGAGGATATTTCACAGCGGCTACCTATCATTACCTTAGCTTTAATGCAACCATTGGTTTTAAATTAATTTCGGTTTGGGTACAAGCCAATACTGCTGGAAACAGAACCATAGAACTACGAACAAGCACAGGAACGGTGTTGCAATCGGCAATTGTGAATATTCCTACAGGGCAAAGTAGGATTACACTTAACTTCAATGTACCTGCTGGAACAGGATTGCAACTTGGTACTGCAGGTGGCACTACCAACAACTTATATCGTAATTCGGCTGGAGGAAATTATCCTTACTCAATAGCTGGCTTAGTATCTATTATTGGAAACTCAGCCAACAATCCTGCTTATTATTATTATTTTTACGATTGGGAAGTGGCGCAATTTTGCGCTAGCAACCGTGTAGCAGCTGTTGCTATTATCAACCCAACTACTCCTGTTGGTGCTTTGATTAGTTCAAACGATACCGCCATTTGTCAAGGTGCTAGTGCGGTATTCAATGCTAGTATTTCTAATGGAGGTTCTACCCCTTCGTATCAATGGCAAGTGAATGGAATCAATACAGGTGCTAACAACGCTTTATTTTCGAGCGCTAGTCTTAACACAGGTGATGTGGTAACTTGTATCGAAACTTCATCAAACACGTGCGCTACTGCCAATCCTGCTAATTCGAATTCCATATCGGTTTTGGTTCATGCTTTGCCTCCTACTCCTGTCATCTCTCAAGCGGGATATGTGCTGAACTCGAACGCTGCTAGCGGAAATCAATGGTATGCCAATGGTACGGGATTGATTAACGGTGAAACCAATTCGGCTTATGCACCTGCTACTACCAATGGGTATTATGTAATAGTAACCGATGCCAACGGATGCCAGTCGGACACATCGAATGTCATTCAGTTTGTGAGTAGTGGCATTGCTGCGCTGGAAGAAAATATGAGTGTAAAGATGTATCCCAACCCATGCAACGAAGACCTTTTTCTAGACGTATCGAACACCAATAGCGATTTGAGTATTTCTATTTTCAATGTATTGGGCAAACAAGTGTATGCCGAAAACACAAGAGCAAGCCAAGTGAAAATAAACTGTGTAAGTTTTGCAAATGGAATTTATTTTATCACACTAAAACAAAACGATAAAACTCATACCGAGAAGTTCATTGTAAGAAAAAGATAAGAAGAATGTTCGATTGCTTTAGCGAACGAAATTCACGAATGCATCATTCTATTCATTTAATTATATGAAGAAAGCCGCTAAGCAATTAGACTTAACGGCTTTTTTTATTGACATACTTCTTCTCTCAGAACTGGCTTCGGCTCCCATTGCCTAAGGAAATGTTAAGACATGCTTTAAGCACATTCTTTAATTTTTTTGAGTTCTATTTATTATCTGAAAACATTTCGTAATTTTGTTTTAAAATAAATAAAATCAACCATGACAAGTCTCGCTATAAAAAACAATATTTACAAGGCATTGGAAAATATTGATGACCCTAAGTTTTTAAAAGCTGTTTATGAAATTGTTTCCTCAAAAGCAGAGAGCAACGATTTTTATGAACTTACCGAAGAGCAAAAAGGAATTTTGAATGAACGAGATTTAGAATATAAACAAGGGAAAGGAAAATATTATTCGTGGGAAGAGGCAAAAAAAGTAATTCGCAATAAAAAAAATGTCGCGTAAAATTATTTTCAGCGATAAAGCAATAGCTGAAATGAAGGTTGCCTATTGGTGGTATGAGGATACCAAAACAGGGTTAGGCGATTTGTTTCTAAAGAAAATTGATGCTTACCTTGACATGATTAAAGACAACCCTGAGTCATTTCAATTGGTATATAAAAAGTTCAGGCAAGTAACCGTAAAAAAATTTCCATTTGTTATGCTTTATAAAGTCTATCCTACAGAAGTGGTTATACATAGTGTTTTTCACACTAGCCGAAATCCTAAAAAGAAATTGAGAAAATAAAAAAAAACTCCGAACGATGTGTTCGGAGTTTTTGATTTGAAGTTCACGTATGATAAGTTATTCTACTTTTTTACTCTCTAGATATAAAGTATCAGGACAGATGTCTAATCCATTTTCCCAGATTACTGTCCCCAATTCGGCTTTTGCTGTTTGAAACATAATGGTGTCTTTAAGCTCGCTGAAAAGGCCGAAATTCAAAAACGGTTTTACATCAAATACCTTTTTTTCATTATTGTTAAAAACAATTTCTAATACATAATCTTGAACTGCATTTACTGATTTCACTCTTGGATTCATTTGTATTTATTTTAATGGATCAATGCTAAATATTTTTTGTCCGCTTGTCGCTAATTGCCAATCTGCCATTAACTCATCTTTATGTAATTCTATCCAAGCCTCAACTAATTTCGATTTGCCTATTGGCAAACTCCCTTCGAGTAATGCTCCATCTGGAATTCTGTATACCCCTTCACTTTCCTGATACTTAACATGGATATGAGGATAATTAGGTTGCTTATTATACAAATAGTACATCGAAACTATCAAACCATAAAACATGGAAATTACTGGCATCTCTTAATATTTTTTTACAAAGATAATTCTTTTCTAATTAATGAGTAATGCCTTAGCTTTACGTTTTAAAATAAAAAAAAACTCCGAACGATATGTTCGGAGTTTTTTTTGTTTCTAATTTTTATTCCTGCTTTTTATTGCAACACCAGTTTTTTATGCACTGGCTTCGTCTCCCCTTCGGGTTGAGATAGAGAGTGGCTGCTTTCTATCTTTACAAAATAAACTCCCTTTGCATAGCCACTCATATCTAGTATTAGTTGTTTGTTGCTAGTTGTTAGTTGTTGGATGCATTCACCAAGCATGTTCATTACTTTTATGCTTGTATTTTTTTGTTCTTCGCTAAATGTGATAGTTGTTTGTGAAGTGAAAGGGTTGGGAGCGATGGTTGTTTCCGAATTTTGAGGCAATACTCCAACTCCGACAGAAAATGGTGATTGCGGTCCATCAACTACTGATACTGCTATTGGATGAAGAAGCGAATGGGACGTATCTACCGCAAATAAAGAATCGCAATAAGTCTGCACACATCCCATACCATTATTTACAGTGAGGCAAATCTGGTAAGGGCCTGTTCCCAAATAAGTATGACTAGGATATGGAGAAGTGGAGGTGGTGGTATCTCCAAAGTCCCATAAATAGGTAAGGTTGGAGCCAAACGAAAAATCGGCAAGAATAAATACATTGAGATTGGCAGCCGTGGTATCCTGCTCTATGGTAAACAAAGCAAGGCAACTTGGCGGAGCGGGATAAACAGTTAATGAATTACAATTGGTATCTGAATAAATACCATCAGTATATGCTAAACATACTGTGTATGTACCAGTAGCAGTATATGTATGTGTTGGGGATTGTAAAGTGGATGTTCCTCCATCACCAAAATCCCAGTTGAAGGTTAAATTGCTACTTGACAAATAAGTATACGCCCAATAACTTAATGAATAGGCAGAATCAGGAATCATTGTGAAATTGGCATAGAAAGGTAAATTAATAGGATTTCCGATAGCTATGAAAGACCCAGTCATTGACGCATAAAGCGAATCGTTATAAGTATAAAGTCCAGGAACTGTAACAATGTAATAATAACTTTGTGGCATTGGGTAACCACAGCCAAACGGAGCGGCTCCGGCAGGGATACTTAAGCTTTGAAGACTATGTACACCTGCTACTGAAACCCAGTCAATGGTATCGCCTACCGCAACTGAATCAAAGGAGGGTGAAAAAGTATTATTTATAGATGCTCCAACGGTTATATAGTGCATGGTTGCATTAACATTCATACTCGCCAATGCAAAGGCGGTAACTAAAATAATTGTGTAAATTTTTTTCATCACATTTTTGTTTTTAAAAGGTTAGTCGCAATCGGGTGAGCAAAAATAAACAATTTATATGCTAATAACTAAGTATTTGGCTTTTTTCGCTCCGGTTTTTAATTCGTAAGCCCAAAACTTGCTTTGTTTTAATGAGCCTCTTCGTCCTAAAATTATCTACACTTCTTGTTAGCAGCCATCAAAGCAAAGTTGCTACACTTCCATTTATTTTAAGAACCACTGAACCTATATATCGCATATTTTTTTGTACAGGCGCATTAGCTTTATCAACTGGTAGAATGACTTTACCAACAAGTAGAACGACTCAACCAACTGGTAGAGCGACTCAACCAACTGGTAGAATGACTCAACCAACTGGTAGAGTTACTCAACCAACTGGTAGAACGACTTTACCAACTGGTAGAATGACTTTACCAACAAGTAGAACGACTCAACCAATTGGTAGAATGACTCAACCAACTGGTAGAACGACTCAACCAACAAGTAGAACGACTCAACCAACTGGTAGAATGACTTTACCAACTGGTAAAATGACTTTGCGAGCTCGCAAAATGATTTTGCGAGTACTTGGAATGATTTTTCGACCACCTCCAGCGACTCTCATAATGAGCTAAATGGCTCGAAATGCTGGAATAATAACTCGAAAACCAACCACTTACGTAAACAAAGCTTAAACTAATAAAATCAATCATAACGATTCAGTGTTAATTTAAATTTTAAAGTTATGACATGTAAACAAAAAATATTATGAGCAAGTAAAATTAAAACCCAACAACCAAGAACTAACAACCAAGATCTCTTTCTTTGCCGTAAAAACCTTCACAATTCCTTAGCTTTTCCTTTATTTACTCATAATATTCGTCTACTACTTTTGTTGCCGAACAAGAGCTTACGATGTTTGCTCGAGATTCAATTAAAAACACTGATAGTTAAAAATCCAGTTTTAAATGTAAAAAAGGGAATCAGGTTTTATTTTGCTAACAATTATGAAAAATATATTTATCCGCTTTCGATTATTTATCTACAAAACCTTGCATGGTGGTAAGCTACCTTACAAAACCATAAAAGGCATGTACACTGACGAACACCTTTTTATTTAGCCTTTCACGCGTGGTTGCCCACAGCCACTTCTAAGTTTCCATTAATAATACAAGATAGGGTGTTTGGTTTTTCTATTCACCCATTTATTGAGACGATGCGTAAGCAATGCTGCTGCACTGCCCACCAATGCTCCTGCTAACACATCAGTAGGGTAATGAACTCCAAGGTGCATCCGCGAATAGCCCACACCTGCTGCCCATGCATACGTTGGCACCACCACATACCAGCGAGGCCAAGCAATGCTCACAGAGGTGGCTAACGAAAATGCAGCCGATGTATGCCCTGATGGAAACGAATAACTACCACCCGAGGATTGCTTTTCGATGTCGGGATAGGTGACGAAAGGGCGAGGGCGCTGCACACTGTACTTTAATGCAGTGGACACAAAGGCCGAAACAATAAGCGATTCGCCAATGTACAAGCCTCGCTTACACAATGCACTATCGTGAGCTATGCAACCAGCTGCAAACGAAACAATGGGAACAGCAATAACAACGGGATTTACACTGTTGGAAATAAAATTAAACGAAGGGTCGAGCGATTTATCTCTATTCAGATTGATGCTTCGCAACAGGCTGATGTCAGCGTTTTGAGCATACAAAGGAGAGAAACAAAAACTTAGGTAGAACAAAAAATGAATAATTAGTTTCATCAACTGTGTTTTTTTTGAAACTAAAAACCAAGATTAGTTTGCCTTCTCCAATTTATAATCTTTGTACTTGAGGATGTGAACAAACTTGTTCTCAAATCCGCTATCAGAAGGGAATTGCTTAAAATCGTAATCGGCCTCAATGCCATGAAACTTGTGTTCGGAAATGGTTTTCAAGAAACCAGTTCCATTCTTTTGCAATTCAGAAATGAAATAATAAGCAATGTCGAAGCCCTGATACACGTACATTTCGGGTTCGGTTTTGTAAGTAGTGCGATATTTATTGATGAACGAAACGGTAGCAGGATTGGAATAATCGATAAAGGTATTAGCCGCAATGTGCAAGGATAAATCGTTGAGGTATTCGAAATCGAGATTGTCGTAAGACGTCCAATTTTGCAGGCCGAAGAGCACAATCTTGAACTTATCGCGTTTGCCTCGCAATCCACGTATGAACTCGGTTACATAGGGTTGGTTGGTAGATGGCAATACCACCACATTGGTTTTATTACTACTCAACATCGCCTCTACTCCAGTCAAACCTTTAGCCAGTTTCACCGAATCGTTGGCCGATAAACCAGCAGCTTGCAAGCGAGTGTTGGCAGTGTTTTTGAAAGCATTAAAGAATGAAGATTCGCGGGTGTTGCTATTGTCAACAAGGATGATGTTTTGTTTTCCAAACGAATCGACAACGTAATGCGCCATTTGCTCCACCTGAAGTGTGGTGGAAGGAATGACTTTGCAAACAAAAGGATTGTTGAACAAAATTTTGTTGATTTGAATAAAAGGAGAAACGATGGGAATATTGTTTTCTTTCGCAAACTTTGAAACAGGAATAAAGCCCGAACCATACAAGGGGCCAATCATCAAATCCATTTTGGTTAACTCTGGCTTTTTGAGCAAGTTCACCACGTTTGCCGAATCTTTATCATCTATATCGTAAACATAAATCTTAGCATTGAGCTTTTGTTTTTTGAGCGAATCGATAGCTATCATAGCTCCTTCGAAGAAGGACAAAGCCACATTCGATTTGTTCGAAAGTTGTTCTTCGCCACTCAATAGTTTATCAATGTCAATGGCATTGGCTTCGTCAGCATGAAACGGCAAGAAGAAAGCAATATTGTATTCCGATTTTATTTTTGATTTGTAGATGGAAGGAACAATGGTATCCTTTTTTACTTCCTTTGGTTTTTCTTCAGCAGTCTGCACTTTACCAGTGGTTACTTCTTCCTGCTTTACGCCTTTTTCCTTTTTCTCTTTCTTCTCTTTTCTATCAGCCGGAGTTTTTTCTTCTTTTGTTGCTTTTACTTCTTTCGTAGTTTTTTCTTTTACTGCTACTTCCTTCTCTTTGGGAGGTGTTTCCTTTTTACTTTTTTCTACAGGTATCTTGAGTGTCTGCCCTATTTTTATACCATCGGTGATGTCAGGGTTGGCAGCTTTTATTTTTTCTTCGGTCACTTTGTATTGTTTCGAAATGGAATATAAAGTTTGTCCTTTTTCGACTTTATGAAAACTGTATTTGGATGAATCGATGCTTGGTGTTTCTTTGGCATGGCTTGCTTCTTCGCGTGGTTTCGATTTATCAAAAGGAATTTTCAATACTTGTCCGGGCTTAATGCCATCAATGGCTTCGGGGTTTTCGATTACTAAATCGTTTACCGAACGACCATATATTTTTGCAATGGCAAACAAGGTTTGACCTTTTTCTACCGTATGTAAATAATATTTAACACCTGCTACCACGGTGGTTTTAGATGACTTTCCATCCGACTCGGCTTTCTTTTGAGCAAACGAAGGGGACGCAATCAAAAACACCAGCGCGATGATGGATAAAAACTTTAAACGGAAACGAGAAAAAAAGGTTGTTGTATGATTCATAGATGTGATACCTGCCAATATTATTCCCATTCGATGGTTGCTGGTGGTTTGGAGCTAATGTCGTAAACCACACGATTGATACCTTTCACTTTGTTGATGATTTCGTTCGATACCTTACCTAAAAATTCGTAAGGCAGATGACACCAATCGGCTGTCATGCCATCGGTGCTAGAAACGGCACGCAAGGCGACAGCATTTTCGTAAGTTCGTTCGTCACCCATCACACCAACAGATTGTACTGGGAGAAAGATGGCACCTGCTTGCCAAACATCTTTATAAAGGCCCGATTCTTTGAGGTTGTTGATGAATATGGCATCTACTTCTTGCAATATTCTCACTTTCTCGGGAGTGATGTCGCCAAGGATGCGGATGGCCAAACCTGGTCCAGGGAAAGGATGGCGATTGAGAATGGCATCATCGATGTTTAATGTTTTGCCTACTCTTCGTACTTCGTCTTTGAATAATGTTTTAAGAGGTTCTACTACTTTTAATTTCATGTAATCGGGTAAGCCGCCTACGTTGTGATGCGATTTGATAGTGGCTGAAGGGCCTTTTACGGATATGGATTCAATCACATCGGGATAGATGGTGCCTTGTGCTAACCATTTTACATCTTCTATTTGTTTCGACTCGAGGTCGAACACATCAATAAATACTTTTCCGATGGCTTTGCGTTTTTTCTCTGGGTCGGTAACACCATCAAGGGCGGAATAAAAAAGGTCTTTGGCATTTACTCCTTTTACGTTGAGTCCCATGTGTTGATAGGAATCTAAAACAGATTGGAATTCGTTTTTGCGAAGCAAACCATTGTCGACAAATATGCAATAGAGGTTTTTGCCAATGGCTTTGTGCAAAAGCACTGCTGCTACTGACGAATCGACTCCTCCGCTTAAACCTAATACTACTTTATCGTTTCCGAGTTGTTGTTTTAATTCGGCAACGGTGGTTTCTACAAACGAGTCGGGAGTCCACTGTTGGTGGCAACCGCAGATGCCTACCACAAAATTTTTGAGTAAGGTGCTGCCTTCGGTGCTATGATACACTTCGGGGTGAAATTGGATACCAAAGGTAGATTCGCCTTGAATTTGATAGCCTGCGAACTTTACATCTTTGGTGGATGATATGATGTTGAAGTTATCAGGAATACGGGTGATGGTGTCGGCATGACTCATCCAAACCTGAGAATGGTTGCTGATGGAATGAAACAGCGGATTGGTGGCATCGACAAAAGAAAGGTTGGCACGGCCATATTCGCGGTGTTCGGAAGCTTGCACTTCGCCACCAAAGGTGTGGGCCATGAGCTGAGCACCGTAGCAAACTCCGAGCAAAGGCAGCTTTCCTTTGAAAGCTGACAAATCGGGGTTGGGAGCTTGAGCATTGCGAACCGAAAAAGGGCTGCCGGAGAGGATGACTCCTTTGATATCGGGTGTTATTTCGGGAATTTTAGTGTAAGGATGTATTTCACAATATACATTTAGTTCGCGAACTCTGCGTGCAATTAACTGAGTGTATTGAGAACCAAAATCGAGGATTAAAATCGTTTCGTGCATGGGGCAAAGATAGTAATTTGGAAGTGATAGAGGGATGAAATATTTAGGAATTGTTGAACCAAGATGGGGGAATGAGGAAGGTGGGGAAGGTTGAAAAGTAACAGATTGACAGGAATGTTTGCCAAAATGGCATAAAATGGGGAGCTAAATGGTCCACAATGAACGCAAAGAGGTCCACAATGAGAGCAAAGAGGTCCACAATGAACGCAAAGAGGTGCACAATGGACGCAAAGAGGTGCACAATGGACGCAAGATGGTGCACAATGAACGCAAAGAGGTCCACAATGGACGCAAAGAGGTCCACAATGAACGCAAGATGGTGCACAATGGACGCAAAATGGTGCACAATGGGGCCTCTTCCTTTAATCCCCTCTCCGCAAGAGAGGGGGAGAAATGTGACGGTTGGGGTATGACCTCACCCTCGGCCCCTCTCCGAAGGAGAGGGGTGACGGAGTGGGTTGGGGCATTTTTAAGAGTATAGTTAAAGGTTATTAGAAGTGATGCGCTTAATAAATGCACCCGATTGAACTGGAAATCCTTTTTCTTTGACCTTTTCGGGCAAAGAAAAAGATTGGAAGGGAAAGGTACTGTCTTAAAAAACAAATTATTTCGAATATTTTTTTACTTTTGTTTTTACGGAAAGAGG
>Ga0194047_10000523_pt1 | contig 25854 bp, 16 predicted proteins | sample JunL225m_MetaG_2_FD_160070 | JGI IMG/M metagenome (GOLD analysis project Ga0194047, IMG submission 160070) | Anoxic zone freshwater microbial communities from boreal shield lake in IISD Experimental Lakes Area, Ontario, Canada - Jun2016-L221-5m | ecosystem: Environmental > Aquatic > Freshwater... | reverse complement strand
TAACAGCAGCAACACCAAAGCGAATGCCTGAGGTTACAAAAGCCGATTTGTCGTCGTAAGGAACCATGTTTTTGTTAGCAGTAATATCTGCATGACCCAATACGATTTCTGCTTTTTTTCCACTGATATTTTTATTGCGAAGGTCAATTAACATTAAATGATTATCGGTGCCGCCGCTTATAATTTCATAACCTTTTGTGGTAAATGCTTGGGCCATAGCTTGTGCATTTTTTTGAACTTGTTGTTGGTAAACCAAAAACTCATCGGTTAATATTTCACCAAATGCAATAGCTTTTGCCGCAATAATATGTTCTAAAGGTCCGCCTTGTGTTCCAGGGAAAACAGCCATATCAATCAAATTGCTCATCATGCGCAAATTGCCTTTCACATCTTTTAAACCCAAACTATTTTCTACATCTTTATGCATCATAATAACGCCGCCTCTAGGTCCACGAAGTGTTTTGTGGGTAGTAGAAGTAACAAAATGACAGTGTTCGAATGGAGAGCTCAATAATCCTTTGGCAATTAATCCTGCAGGGTGAGCAATATCCGCCAAAACAAATGCACCTACTTCATCGGCCACTTTTCTAATGCGTGCAAAATCCCAGTCACGGCTGTAAGCACTGGCTCCGCAAATAATCAATTTTGGTTTTACCGCTCTTGCTTGTGCTTCTAACATTTCATAATCCACCAAGCCATCTTCTTTTTTTACGCCATAAAAATGGGGCTTATAAGTTTTTCCGCTAAAATTTACGGCAGAACCATGGGTTAAATGGCCGCCCATGCTTAGGTCTAAACCCAAAATAGCATCGCCTGGTTGTAAAATAGCCAGCATTACTGCCGCATTTGCTTGTGCGCCGCTATGTGGTTGCACATTGGCGTATTCAATATTAAAAATGGCTTTAAGTCGGTCAATAGCCAATTGTTCGGTTTGGTCTACAATCTCACATCCCCCATAGTAACGGCGTCCTGGATATCCTTCAGCATATTTATTAGTCATCACGCAACCAGAAGCTTGCATTACTTGTAAACTTGTAAAATTTTCAGAGGCTATTAGTTCAATTCCACGGCGTTGGCGGGCTAATTCCTGATTAATTATGTCAAAAACTTGGGTATCTCTTTGCATGAGTAGGTTAATTTTGCGCAAATTTAATTCTTAACAAAGAGTTATGTGCAAATTTGTTAGATAGATTTGAGCAGAATATCCACAAAATCATTGGCTCTAGATAGTTTTTTATAATTTTACTACCTTGATAGGGCCAAAATGATTGCAATATCTTGGGTATTGTTCGATATGTGTTGTTGATCTGTCATCTAAAAAAGAACAAAATGAAAGCAATTATACCAGTAGCGGGAGCAGGTGCAAAGCTACGTCCTCATACTTATACACAACCAAAGGCACTAATTCCAATAGCTGGAAAAACAATTTTAAGTTTTATTGTAGACCAATTACAAGAAGCAGGTATCACAGAATTTATTTTTATAGTAGGATATCTCGGAGAAAAAATTCAAGACTATGTAACCGAAAACTATCCCCATTTAACTACGCATTTTGTTTTTCAAAATGAAAGACATGGAACTGGTCATGCAATAGAATTAACTAAAAATATTGTTGGCAATGACGAAGTTTTTATTGTACTAGGAGATACTATTTGCGAGTACGATATTAAAGAAGTGTTAGATAGCCCATTCAGTATGTTGGGCATTAAAAAAGTAGAAGACCCAAGATTATTTGGTGTTGCATCTATTGCAGAAGATGGATTTATAGAACAGCTAGTAGAAAAACCAGCCATCCCAAAAAGCAATATGGCCTTGGTAGGATTGTATAAAATAAAAGAGACCAATTTTTTATTTGCGTGTTTGAGTAGTTTGTATTTACAGAACGATAGCCCAACACCAGATTACAATTTAACAGATGCATTAGATTGCATGATAAAAAAAGGTGCAAAGTTCCAAGCTTTTAAAGTGAAGCACTGGTTTGACTGTGGCAAAAAAGAATCACTATTAGAAAGCAATGCTACACTACTTAAAAAATTCGGAGGCAATACAGATAGCACACACGAATACCCAAATACTATTATTATCCCACCAGTAAGCATTGCAGCAGGTTGCAATATTTCGAATGCAATTATTGGCCCGCACGTGGCAATAGGGGCACATACAACAATCAAACATTCTATTGTGCGCGATAGTATTATAGGATCTTACACTATATTGGATGAAGTGGTAATTGACAATTCTTTAATTGGCAGTGATGCTTCCGTAAAAGGGCTAAGTAGAAGTTTAAATATTGGAGACAATACAGAAATTGATTTCGGATAATTTTTTTTAAATGCAACAATATGGATACGGCACTATTGCAAAATAATCGCATCACCCAATTGTTTAAAATTAAATACCCCATTATACAAGCTGGAATGATTTGGGCCAGTGGATGGCGTTTGGCCAGTTCGGTAAGCAATGCTGGAGGGCTTGGTATCATTGGCGCTGGTAGTATGCGTCCAGAAACATTACTCGAGCATATTCAAAAATGTAAAGCTGCAACCAATTTTCCTTTTGCAGTAAACCTGCCTTTACTATATCCAAATATTCAAGAACATATTCAAATTATTGTCAACGAAAAAGTACCGATTGTATTTACAAGTGCAGGCAATCCAAAAACATTTACTGCAGTTTTAAAATCAAAAGGCATAACAGTTGTACATGTGGTTAGTAGTAGTTTGTTTGCAATAAAAGCAGCCGCTGCAGGTTGCGATGCGGTTGTTGCAGAAGGCTTTGAAGCCGGCGGACACAATGGACGAGAAGAAACAACCACCATGGTGTTAATTCCTAGTGTTGCTGCTGCAGTAAACATTCCGGTGATAGCAGCAGGTGGAATAGCAACAGGTCGTCAAATGATGGCTGCAATGGTATTAGGGGCTGATGGGGTGCAAATAGGTAGTCGTTTTGTATGCAGTGCCGAAGCTTCGGTACACCCAGCTTTTAAAGACGCAGTTGTTCGCGCAACAGAAGGAGATACACAATTAAGTTTAAAACAAATCGTACCAGTTCGCTTGTTAAAAAATGCATTTTTTGATGCTGTTCAACAAGCCGAAAAACAAGGAGCCGACCAAGATACACTTGCTGCGCTTTTGGGTAAAGGCCGCGCAAAAAAAGGAATGTTTGAAGGCGATTTACAAGAAGGCGAATTAGAAATAGGGCAAGTCAGTGCACTCATAAATCGTATTCAACCAGCCGCCGAAATTGTTACTGAAATTTGGTCTGATTTTGTAGCAGCAACAAAATCGCCGTTTAGCAAAGACTAATTTTTTTTAAACCCATTTATTTTTGTAAATAAAACGAGTTGGCTTGTGCTAAACAAGTCACTACTATTTCATTAATACAAACATGCGCAGGAAGAGTAGCTGCATAAAAACAAATATCAGCAACATCAATCGCTTCCAATGCTTGATAGCCCTCATACACTAATCCAGCCTTGCTTTCATCGCCTTTAAATCGAACTTTTGAAAATTCTGTTAATGCCGCTCCCGGATGAATTACGGTTACTTTTATTTGGTAAGGCAATAAATCAATGCGCATAGATTTACTCAAGGCATCCACTGCATGTTTACTAGCGCAATAAGCATTGCCATCTTTGTAAACTTCTTTGCCAGCGGTGGAACCAATATTAATAATTTGTCCTTTTTTTCTTTCAATTAAAAAGGGTAGAATGGCTTTTGTTACATACATCACTCCTTTTACATTTGTATCAATCATGGTTTCCCAATCGGCTAAATCTGCTTTTTCAAAACTATCTCTGCCTAATGCAAGTCCAGCATTATTTACCAATAAATCTATTGCCTGCCATTCTTCAGGTAAATTGCTTAATTGATCAAATACTTGTGTTTTATTTTGAACATCAAAAACCAAAGGCAATATTTTTATGCCATATTTTTCTGTAAGTTCAGTTGCTAGTGCAAGAATTTTTTCTTCTCTTCTTCCTGTAATAATGCAGTTCCATTTAGCAGCTGCAAATTTTTCTGCAATGGCTTTTCCAAATCCAGAACTAGCTCCAGTAATCAACGCTATTTTTTCCATAAAAATTTCTGTTTAAATTGGGTAGGGCAAGATACCTAATACTATTAGCATTATCGGATCAAAACGGTAGTTCCTTTTCTGAAAACTTTATTTCCCATATAATCTGTGCCTTCGGTAATAAAAACAAAAGTTCCAGCAGATTGTTGTGCACCATTAAAATTTCCATCCCAACCTTTGCCCAATTCAGTGGTTGTAAAAACTTGTTGTCCCCATCTATTGTAAATACTAAAATAATGCAGTTGCACAATGCCAACAGTAATGGGTTTTAAAATATCATTTTTCCCATCATTATCAGGGGTAAAAGCAGTTGGAACAAATATGTCTGGTTGAGATTTATAAATACGAACTTTTATATCGTCAATCGCTGTACATCCATTATTATCAAACACATTAACCTTATAAGTGATAGAGTCAATACTTGCACCCAATAAAGCAATAGGGTTGGCAATATTCGGGTCATTCAATCCTGTACTTGGGCTCCAAACGTATCGAGTGCCGCCTGTTGCTATTAGTTGCAAAGCTTGGTCAGCAACAATAGAAGTATCCCTTCCTGCATAAGCAATAATGGGAGGAATTACGGTAATTAAAACAGTATCGCTAACAGGTTTTGGACAGCCAATTGTATCAGTTGCGGTTAATACATATTGGGTAGTTTTACTTGGTCCTGCAGTAGGTGTAAAACTATTTGAATTGATTAAGGAATTGGTAGGAGACCATTTGAAATTAGATCCAATGGCAAAGCCTTGTATCAACACCCTGCTTCCATAACAAATAGTGGTATCAGGCATTGTAATAGCAAATGGATAAGGAGCAACTTTATAAAAAACAGAATCCAAGGCTTGGCATTTTCCCAAATTAGCAGTTACATAATAGCGCGTATTAGTAAGCGGTTGCACCAATGGAAATTTTGTGTTGGTTACAAAAGCGCCTGTAGAACTTTTCCATTGGTAACTAAGCGCCTGACTAATTGGTTTTAAACGAAAAGTATCTGTTTTACAAATGGCCGAATCTAATCCTGCATCTACTGAAATATATTGTAGCACATTTACTGTAACCGTATCATTATTCATACAGCCATTATCGTTGAGCGAAACAAAATACCTAGTACTATCTTTTGGATAGACCAACGGATTCGTTGTGTTTGCATTAATAATTCTGAATTTGTTTGGCAAATTATCTGGTGTAAAAGAAATCAGTCCTCCGCTAATAGTTGCTTTCAATACCAACGTATCAATACTACAAATCAAAGTGTCTTTGAATGCCAAGTTGAGTATTGGTTTGTCTAAAACATTCACGGCTTTTGTAATTGTATCAATGCATCCTTTAGTATTGGTTACAATTAAACGAGCTTGAGCTAATTGAGGGCTAGTATATTTCCAAGCAGAATCTTTAGAACTTGCAGTGTCTGAAATAATTGAGAGATCTCCAAAATCCCAGTGCCAACTATCCACAATCCCATACTTGGTAGTGGTATTGTCTAAAAATTGAAAATTGTTCAAATAACAATTGCCCAGTACTTTAAAATCAGGCACAAAACCAGGATAAATTTTTACCATAGCAGTAGCAGAATCTAAACATCCACCAGTACTTGTTACTACTAATTTTAAAGAAAAGGTACCCGTGTCTTTATAGTTATGAATGGGTGTTGGAAGCGAAGAGGTATTAGTTGCGGGAAATTTTGTTTCGCCAAAATCCCATAAATATTTTGCGATAGTAGAATTAGTAGATTCGTTCTGAAAACCTAAAACAAAACCATTACAAGTAATATAACTTGGCTTTAATTCTGCTGCTGATAAAGAACAGTCTGCTACTGTTAAATGAATTTCTTTTTTTGTAATTCCAATGAGCACCCCAGCTCTAAATTCATAGGCACAAACAGCAATTACATAATCGCCAACTATGCCAGGTGCAATGCCCGAAATAATGCCAGTTAGTGGATCGATTTTTACAGTAGGCCCAAGAGGACTACCACCAGTAAAGCCAGAACTTCCACCAGTATAGGGCACAGGTGCATAAGGAGGATTTGAGGGTGGATTAGGTGCTGGCGTTTGCATGTCGCCACCAGTAAGCCCATCACAAAAAACATAACTCAACGAATCGTTGTCTTTATCAATTGCACTAAAGTCAAAAGTAAATGGCGTTTTGAAACAAACAATAGCAGTGTCTTTTTGCGCAAATGCCGGGCTACTATTATGTGAGTAATCAACCCCTTGTATGGTGCCTGGTATTTTGTTGGTATAACTTATTCCAATTGAATTCGAATTGCCAGCAAGGTTTACAATACCTAAAATCCTACAACAACGTTGCACACAAAGCGTATAACCATGTGTATTGTCTGGAAGATCAATGGTAGTAGTATATCTGTCTATATAATAGCAAACTTTTCCAATGGGCGGATTGTTTAAACAAACATTAAAATCGGTTTTGTTTGGTTGGTCGGTTCCACTTAATAAAATAGTAAGTGTTGAGCCGTATTGGGTATTGGTAGCGCCATCAAAAATACCTAAATGAACCGACGCGTCTCTTTGTGCAGAAGTAGAACTACAATCTAAATATTGCTTAACTGTAATGGTGTATTTTGAAGTATTTGGTGTAGCACCTGGTCCAATATATTCGTACTGAATCCATCCTCCTTTTAAATGATTGGCAAAACTTTGGAATGAAAAAAATAGCACCAATAAAAGCAATAACCCCTTTTTCAAATCCATTTGTAGATTTGTTATTGAGATATAATTGAGTACACTTAATTGCTTTTTTTTCTGATTCATTTTCCAGCCTAAAAGTACCATTTGTTATCAATGGCTTGTAAGTAAAATTTGATTTTAACTTGTTAGCAACATCTGATGAAAAAATGCAATAGATTTTAGAGGCTAAATAGGTAATAAAACAATCTATCTAATTAATACCGTTGTTCCTTTTCTGTAAATAGTTTTACCCAGATAATCAACTCCTTCAGCAATAAATACATAAGTGCCTGTTCCTTCTTTGTTCCCATTAAAAATACCATTCCAACCTTTGTTAAATTCATTCGTTGTAAATACGCATTGGCCCCATCTATTATAAACAGAAAAATAATTTAGTTTCGAAATACCAACAGTAATGGGTTTTAAAATATCATTTCTTTGATCGCTATTGGGCGTAAATGCAGTAGGTACATATATTTCAGGGCCAGATTTAAATACACGCACCGTTATTTCATCTGTTCCACTACAACCCGCAATACTTGAAACAACTACTTTGTATTTGATGGAGTCAATATCCGATCCTAAAATAGCAATTGGATTGGCAATATTGGGGTCAGATAATCCAGTGCTTGGGCTCCATTTATAAATACTACCACCTGTTGCATTTAATTGTAATGGTTGGTCAACAACCACAGATGTGTCATTTCCTGCATTCGCTATAATTATTGGAAAGAGTTCTACCAACACAGTATCACTAACAGGTTTAGGACAACCCAAAGTATCGCTCACCGTTAAAATATAGGCAGTTGTTTTAGACGGCCCTGCAATGGGTTGCAGTGAACTTGCATTGATTAAACTATTTGTTGGAGTCCATTTATAAGTACTTCCAACAATATTGCCTTGTAGCGTAGTTTTAAATCCCAAACATATCATCACATCTGTTCCTGCCGCTGCTTTTGGATAAGGAACTACTCGAATAGAAATAGAATCTTCTGCGGTGCATTTACCCAAGTTTGCAAAAACTTTGTATTGTGTATTGTTAAGTGGTTGTACTAATGGAAATTTCAAATTGTTAACTATTTCATTGGTTGATGCTTTCCATTTAAATCCCAACCCTTCTGAATAAGCATGCAAATGAAATGTATCTGTTTTGCAAATCACAGAGTCAGGGCCTAGGTTTACATTAATTGAAGACAACACGTTTACTTTAACCGAGTCTCTACCAATACAACCATTGTCGTTGGTGTTTACAAAATAGGTTGTTGTTGTTTTTGGAAATACAAGCGGGTTAACTGTATTTGGGTTTAAAATATTTTTATTGGGAAGCCAAGAAAATATTCCTTGTCCACTAACAGAGAGCATTAGCGTGTCGATGCTACAAATTAAAGTGTCTCTGAAAGGCAGTAATAAAATTGGCTCAGCACCAACATCTACAGGGCTTGTAATAGTGCTTAAGCAACCTTTGCTACTTTCAACAGTTAGTTGCGCTGTTCTTAAAGCGGGTGTTGCGTATTTGTATTGAGCCGATTTTAAAAGAGAGGTATCTGCTTCGGTTGATTCATCGCCAAAATTCCAAAATCTTGCACTAATAGTTCCGTATTTAGTGGTACTAATATCCGTAAATTGATAAGGGTTTTGCACACAGGTGCCTGTAATTTTTAAGTTAGGATAAAATCCAGGGTACACTATAACTATGGTGCTATCAATGCCAATACAACCCCGTGGTCCTGTAATTTCAAGTCTTGCTTTATACCTTCCAGTGTCGGCGTATTTGTGATCTACAATAGCGTTTGACGAAAAATTATCTGCTTGATTTGGCGAGCCAAAATCCCATAAATAAGAAGTGATGCCAGAACTTGTTGAAAGGTTTTCAAAATGCACTGTAAAACTATCGCACTGAATTGTTTTTTCTGGTAAAGACGCTTCAATTAAATCGCAGTCTTGCACTTTTAAAATAAAATCTTTTCGGTGTTCGTTAAAAGCTTTTCCGTTTCGCCATTCAGTTATACAAACATTTACTACATAACTTCCCGATGCAGGTGCAATGCCACTAATGATACCATTAGTAGGATTGATTTTTACATTCGGCCCTAAAGGACTATAGCCAGAAAATCCACTACTATAAAACAAAGGATCAAGCGATAATTGATTGGGAGGTGGCGCATTATTACTACCACTACTTGCACCATATGCCTCACAAAAATTATAAGTTAAGTCGTCGTTGTCAGGATCTAATGCGCCAAAATCAAGGGTGAATTTTTTTCCCGAACAAACAAGTGCGGTGTCTTTTACATTAAACTGAGGACTATTGTTTATGCCAATAGGTAAAGCATTGCTGCCAGGAATTCTTGTTACATAATTGCTGCCAATATTTCTGGCACCACCCAAATTGGTAATTCCATCAACCCTGCAACAACCAAGTCTAGAAAGGGTATAGCCTGCTGTATTATTTGGAAGGTCAATTGTATTAGAATAGAGGGCAATTTGGTAGCAAACAACCGGGCTTCCAGATAAGCAGGGAAATGAAGCGGTATTTAATGTGATTGTGCGAACAGATCCTTGAATATTTAAAGACAAAGAGTTGCGCAAATTATTCAGTTCATAAATACCTACTGTTACTTTTTCTACATCCAAAAATGGTCCTGGAGAATCGCAATCTCTGAATAAACGCAAAGTGATTCGATAAGTGCTTGTGTTTACGCCAGTTCCAGGCTTAACATATTCATAAAATAATTCGCCACCTGCTATGTGCCTTGCCATAACTGGTGAAAAACAAACAAACAATAATGCCAATAGGAAAATCTTCCTCATTGTTAAATTCTTATTGTAAGCAAATAAAATTTAATAAGTAGCTACAAATTATTTATTGCTTCCACTCATTTTTACTCGAAAAATGCTATAGCCATACCATCCAATAAACAAGAGCGCTAGTATTGATGCTATTTTGTAAAGCCAGTCTCCATATTGAACATAAAAACTAAGTTCGGTACTTGTTGGAATGGCATATTTAATAATTGCTGGCGTGTCCCATGCACGTGTTTCTAGAATATTGCCAGCAGGGTCAATCACCGCTGAAACTCCTGTGTTTGCAGACCTTGCAACCCATCGCCTTGTTTCAATTGCTCTAAGGCTGGCATAGGCTAAATGTTGTTTGTGACCTGGGGTGTTTCCCCACCAACCATCATTGGTAATAATGCATAATAAGTTGGCGCCTTTTGCTACATAGCTAGCTACATATTCGCCATAAATACTTTCATAACAAATAATAGGAGCTGCAACATAGGGATTGTCTTTTACTTGAAAAACACTCGCAGAATCAGACTTGCCATAACCACCTGCAGTGCCCCCAAATTTTTCAAAAACTGGCCCCATAAAATTTAAAAAACTAGGTAATGATTCAACACCAGGAACTAGTTTTCCTTTATTGTAAAATTGTAAAGCCTCGTTTGATTTTATATAAACAGATGCATTAAAAGCGTCGTAGTAATTCCCGTCAGGAGTTTTGCGTGCAGTATTTGTTGCCTTAATAGTTTGATAATTTTTATACGTTTCAATGCCCGATAATAAAGTAACAGAAGGGTGTCTGTTTAGGAATTTAAATATTGGTTGGTAGTAAAGATTGTTTTGAATATTATTTTGCAATTCAGCAACACTCATGGCGGTTTCTGGCCAAATAATTAATCGCGTGCTACTATCAATTTGTTTTTCAGATAAGTCAATTAATAGTTGAATTTGTGCGGCCGCATTATTCTCGTTAAACTTTCCATAAGGATCAATATTTGGCTGAACAATAATCAGATTTGTAGAGGGAACGGCTGCTGTTTTAGTTGCTAATTTTTGAGCAATAAAATAAGAAATGATTAGAGGGGTTAGTATGGTTAAAACGACTATGCTTACTGTTTTTTTATAAGGATTACCCAAACGAAAAGCTTGAATCAATTCATACACTAAAATATTGCTTAGTAATATCCAAATGGTTCCACCACTTACACCAGTGTATTCATACCATTGCACCCAATTAGGATGTGTGGCAAAAACATTGCCTAGTGTTAACCAAGGCCAACTCAATTGCCAGTTAAGATGTATATATTCAAAAAGCATCCAAAATACCACCAATGAAAAATAGCCCAATCTTTTACCTTGTTTTTGTTGGATGCTAAAAAATCCTAGCCAAGGCAAGCACATCAGCAAACTATTGGCAACAATGGCTGCAATACTTCCAACATCGGTAGAATTCCATATCCACCAAGTACTTCCTATATTCCAAATAAAAATTGCCGCAAAACAGTACCAGAAAAAATTGATTTTCCTGGTACTGTTTTCGGCAATAAATAATAGCGGACAAATTGCAATAAAAATTAAAAAACTCAGCGGAGAAACGGGCCAAGCTGCAAACAGCATTATGCCCGATAAAAAACTGAATCCTACAAAGTATTTATTTTTCAAAGAAGTCAATTTTATTCGATGAATCAATTATTTCTTAGTATAATTTATTACTTCTTTTAAAATATTTATTCTTCAAAGAAGTTATTTTAATTCTGTGAGTCAATTATTTTTTACTATAATTTGGGGCTTCTTTTGTAACATCTACATCATGCGCATGACTTTCTTTCATACCTGCATTGGTAATTTTTACAAACTGTGCTTTCTGTAAATCTTTAATAGTAGCTGCGCCGCAATAACCCATACCAGCCCGCAATCCACCAACATATTGGTATATAATTTCACTCAAACTTCCTTTATACGCTACACGGCCTTCAATCCCTTCTGGCACATATTTTTTTATATCTTCTTCCATGTCTTGAAAGTACCTATCTCCACTACCTTGGCTCATAGCACCCAAGCTACCCATACCTCGATATTCTTTAAACTTTCTTCCTTCATAAATAATGGTTTCTCCTGGACTTTCTTCTACGCCAGCGAACACACTTCCCATCATCACCATATTTGCACCTGCTGCTAAAGCTTTTACCATATCACCGGTGTAGCGAATGCCACCATCAGCAATAATAGGAATGCCTTTTGAACGCAAAGCTTTGCTTGCTTCCATAACGGCAGTTAGTTGCGGAACACCTGCGCCAGCAACAATTCTAGTTGTACAAATAGAACCAGGTCCAATACCTACTTTCACACAATCAGCACCTGCAGCAGCTAATGCCAATGCACCTTCTGCTGTACCTACATTACCTGCAATAATTTGTAAATGTTTAAAGTTTTTTCGCAAACTTTTTAATGCATCAATAACACCCTTGCTGTGTCCGTGTGCACTATCTAGTGTAACAACGTCTACGCCTACCATTTGCAAAGCAGCAGCTCGGTCCATTAGGTCTTTGGTAATACCTAAAGCTGCACCAACTAATAAACGGCCCAAAGAATCTTTGCCCGCATTAGGGTAGTTGCGTATTTGTAAAATATCTCTGTAAGTAATTAAGCCAATTAATTTGCCTTGCTTGTTTACAACAGGCAATTTTTCAATCTTATAATTACGTAAAATAATTTCTGCTTTTTTTAAGTCGGTTCCTTCAGGAGCAGTGATTAACTTTTCTTTGGTCATCACTTCCGAAACCTTTCTTTTTTTGTTGGTTTCAAAACGCAAATCGCGGTTGGTTAAAATACCAACTAATTTTTGTCCTGCATCAACAATTGGAATACCACCAATCCTGTTCTCTTTCATCAAACGAAGCGCATCGCCAATAGTTGCGTCAACCAAAAGTGTGATGGGGTCAATGATCATACCACTTTCACTTCTTTTTACTTTACGTACTTGTTCTGCTTGGCGTTCAATACTCATGTTTTTATGAAGGATACCCAAACCGCCTTCACGTGCTAGGGCTATTGCCAAACTAGCTTCTGTAACGGTATCCATTGCTGCAGAGAGAATGGGAACATTTAGTATAATACTCTTGGTTAAATTAGCGCGTGTATCAACATCGCGAGGTAGAACCTGACTGTAAGCCGGCATTAACAATACATCATCAAAAGTAAGACCTTCGCCAAAGATTCTTGATTTTGTAGAGCCGGTGCTTGGGGAACTGTTTCTTATTGCCATGTGCAAAGATACAAAAACAGTGTTTTTATTGCCAAATCATTTTCTTTGGCCAAATCGATTCAGTAGTTTTGCGTTAATGTCTCAATCATCACCTGCTATCAACGCACCATTATTTACGGTACAATTTAGTTTGCTTTGCGTTAGTAATTTTTTGTTTTCGGCCAGTTTTACCATGATGATTCCAGAGTTGCCTGCGTATATCACCCATCTTGGAGGCGCACAGTATAAAGGATTAATCATTGCATTATTTACATTAATGGCAGGTATTTCACGTCCATTCAGCGGGAAGCTAACCGACAAAGTTGGTAGGGTACCAGTAATGATATTTGGATCGATCATTTGCGTTGTTTGTAGCTTACTCTATCCTGTACTCACTTCAGTAGCTGGATTTTTATTTCTTCGTTTTTTACATGGATTTTCTACAGGGTTCAAACCAACGGCCACTTCGGCTTACGCGGCAGACGTAGTGCACGAATCTAGAAGGGGAGAAGCCTTGGGTGCTTTATCGGTAGGATACACTTTAGGCATGTCGGTAGGCCCAATGATGGGTAGTTATTTAGTGGAATTGTTTTCTTACAATACAATGTTTTATGTATCCGCAGTACTGGCAATGGGCTCAGTAATAATATTGTATAATGTAAAAGAAACACTAGCTACACCACAAAAATTTTCAATGTCCATTTTAAAAATTCAAAAACATGAAATTTTTGAAAGAACCGCCATCAAGCCGGCAATCATTATGTTATTATTGTCGTTCTCTAATGGTTGTGTCATTATATTGGCACCAGATGTAAGTGTTTCTTTAGGCATACATAATAAAGGATTTTTCTTTGCAACATATACCGTTACATCTTTATTAGTTCGATTAGTAGCCAATAAAGCTTCAGACAAACATGGCAGAGTAATTGTATTAATCTATAGTGCAATCAGCCTTGGAATTGCATTGGCAGTGCTTTCTATAGCACATACTGTGTTATTGTTGTTAATAGGTGCGGCTATTTTTGGAGCGAGCTGGGGAACAATCGGGCCAACTATTGCAGCATGGACAGTTGATTTATGTAGCGAAGAAAATAGAGGACGCGCAATTGGCTCCATGTATATAGCACTCGAAGCTGGAATAGGATTAGGCGCATTGGTTTCTGCAACCATTTATCAAAACCAATCTATCAATTTTAGTAAAGCATTTTTATTGTCTTCTTTTTTATCGGCACTTGCTTTTGTGCTATTATATACATGGCGTAAACAACAAATTAGAAAAATAAGTCCACCAAATTTCGAATTGATTAGCGAGTAAATTTTTACTATTATTATCAATAGAGTGCATATGACTTACCCGGCAATGCGGTAATAATATTTTGAAATTCTAAATTCAGCAAAGCCTCCGAAATGCTACTCCCACTATGTGTTGACTGATGCACCAATGCATCAATTGAAAGTGTTGTATGCATTTCAAGTAATTTAATAATACTATTTTCAGTTGCAGTAAACTCAATAGAAACAGACTTTTCTTTTATAGCGTTTATTGGCGCTTCATCCCATTGCATGGTTTCAATAAAATGTTCAATTCCAGAAAAAACAATGGCTTTGTTTTGTTGAATTAACTGTAAGCAACCCGCACTTTTTGTATCTGTAATTTTTCCTGGCAATGCAAATACTTCTCTATGGTAATCAGCAGCCAAATTTGCAGTAATCATACTGCCTCCTTTTACTTCAGTTTCAATAACAATTGTTGCATCAGCCATACCTGCAACAATTCTATTTCTTTTCGGAAAATTATATTTATCAGTGATTGTATTTTTTCTAAACTCTGTTAATAGTCCACCAGTTTGTAAAATTTCTTTTGCTAAATTTCTATGTTGTGGTGGATAGATAGTGTCTAGTCCATGTGCTAAAACACCAATAGTTGGCAACGAATTTTCAATGGCAGATTTGTGTGCAATTGCATCAATGCCAAGAGCTAGCCCACTTACAATCAAAGTGTTTTTATTTGGCAATGCAGCAATTAATTGTTCCGTAATTTTTTTGCCATATTCTGTATGTTTTCTACTGCCAACTACGCTTATTACTCTTTGTGTATTTAATTCGGCTGCTCCCTTATAATACAATAGGGTGGGAGAGTCATAGCAGTGCAAAAGCCTTACTGGGTAAGCTGTTGAGCCAATAAAAATCGGTTGAATTTTGTGTTTTTCAATAAATTCAATTTCTACTTCAACTGCTGCAAAATCATTAAAAGACAAAATACTGTTTGCCCTTATTTCTCCAATGCCATCAACTTGGGCAAGTTCATTTTTCTGCGCTAATAAAACAGATTTTGCATCTCCAAAATAGTCAATCAAATTTTTTGCATGCACGGCACCAATGTCTTTAATCAAGGTGAGTGCAATTTGGTATGGTAGCATATCATTCATCCAACTAAATTCTAATAATTGACTAGTATAAATAGTTTTATACGCTAGAATTAATTTAGTTAAAATGAAATAGTTATACTAAAAATTAATTACAATCCTGTAATAGTAAATTCTGTTCGCCTATTTTTCGACCTGCCAATTTCAGTTGTATTCTCTGCAATTGGTTTTTCTGCTGCATATCCTTTATAAGATAAACGCGAATGACTAATGCCTTTATTGGTTAAATAATTTACAATTGCTTTAGCGCGATTGGTAGATAATGCAAGGTTGTCAGCGGGCTTACCTAAGTTATCGGTATGGCCACTAATTTCTAATTGTATGGATGGATTATCTAGTAAAACTTGGTACAATTTATCTAATTCAATATAACTAGCACTAGGTAGTTCAAATGAATTATTTAGAAACTGTACATTGCTGAAAACCATATGTGCATTGATTGTTACAGGTTCAAGTGCAATATCTTTTTGATACACACTGTCTGCATCTTTTGTACTCAGTGTGTATAATTCACTATAATACAAATAGCCTTTTCTGTTTACAATAAACGTATAATCTTTTCCAGTAGGCAGGGTTATAAAGTAGGCGCCTTTTTCATCGGTTTGAATTTTCATCAATGCTTTATTTGTTTCATTGTCGAATAATTCTACCGATGAAGGAATACCATGCATTGTTTTTTTATCTGTTACAAACCCTTTTACATATAATGTTTTGTAAGGACGAATATCCGGCCGCATTTCAAATTGATATAAGTCTAAATCGCCTCTACTATCTGAACGATCACTCGCATAATAAGCGGTTAATCCATTGGCAGAAACAGCTAAACTTCCTTCGTTTTCAATGGTATTAATTGGATAGCCTAAGTTTTCTGGAAGGCCCCATTCGCCTGCAGCATTTTTTCTTAAAACGTATAAATCAGATCCGCCATAACCAGTTAAACCATCAGAAGTAAAATACAATGTTTGGTTATCGGCATGAATAAATGGAGCCAATTCATCGCCAGCAGTATTGATGGTAGGTCCCATATTAACAGCAGGAGACCATCTGCCATTTGCATTTTTATAACTTACATACAAGTCTTTGCCACCATAGCCTCCAGGCCGATTACTACTAAAAAATAAAGTTCTATTATCGGGGCTTAAACTAGGAGAGCTTTCCCAAAAATCTGTATTAATATTTTCTCCAAGATTAATAGGGTCACTCCATCCTTGTGGCGTAAAACTAGATTGATAAATATCGTAATTTCCAAAACCTTGACCCGAAAATTGACCAGCAAATAAAATGTATTCGCCATCTTGCGATGCAGTAATCGCACCTTTTTTTGGTTCAATATTTATATCACCTTTTATTGGTTTTGCTAATCCAAATCCATTTTTATTGAAAGCGCTTTCCATAAAGTCTTCACGTAAATGTTCTCCAGCTCGCGTAAACACTAATATATTATCGGTAACAGTTACAGATGGATAATATTCTGCATAAGGGGTATTAACACTATCGCCTAAATTAATAGGATTGAACTGATAATTATTTTGATTGGGATGCGTTTTTTTATAATCAATAGCAAATTCGTAACAGCGTTTCCGATACTTGGCAGCACTCAAAGCTCTTTCGCTAATGGTAGGGTTTAATAAGAACTCATTAATAGTACTAAGTGCTGCTTCAAATTGGCCAGAACCCGCTTGGTTAATGGAGTAGGGCAGTTTATAAAACTTAAAATAACTAGTGTCTTTGCCTTTTGCTTTTTCATATAACAATACGGCTTCATGGTATTGTTTTAATTGCCCGTATGCAGCAGCAAGAGATAAATAAGCATCCATATAATTGGTGTCAATTAAAATAGTTGCTTGTAAAATTGGAATAGCTGATTTTATCTCGCCGTCTTGTAAAAAATTGATTGCCTGTTCGTATTTGCTAATAGCCTTGGCCTTAATTTTTTCTGGTTGATATGTTTGTGCAACACTAACACTACAATAAAAAATAATTGAAAAAAAGATGATTTGCTTCATACGAAAATTGATGAAGTAAGTTCGCAAAAATCAGCAAACTTGAATGTTAAAATTTAAGGAACGTTGATGTATTTGTGAATTTGCAAACACAAAGACCATTTTGGGTTGGCCTGAATATATGCAACAATCATTGGTGTGATTTCCGCAGCTTTATCCCATTCTGGTTGTAGGTATAATTTACAGTTTTCATTAACCGCATTAGCATAGGTTTCTGCCCATTCAAAATCGTGTTTATTAAATACAACAACTTTCAATTCATTTGCTAATGGAACAATAGCTGGCAAAGGGGCTTTAAATTTTTTCGGAGACAAACAAATCCAATTCCAATTACCAGATAATTTAGATGAACCAGATGTTTCAATATTTGTTTCAAAACCCACTTCCTGCAAGGCTTTCGTTAATGCATCTAACTCATGCATTAATGGTTCTCCACCGGTAATTACTGCTAATCTTCCAGGATATTTTAAGGCCTCTTCAACAATTTTTTCGATAGTTATTTTAGGGTGTTTATCTGCATCCCAACTATCTTTCACATCACACCAAACGCAACCAACATCACATCCGCCCAATCGAATAAAATAGGCGGCCCTTCCTTGGTAATATCCTTCACCTTGTAGGGTGTAAAAAGCTTCCATCACCGGCAAACTAATTGAGTTGGGTGTTATCATATTTTAATCAGTATCAAAAAAATTAAACGCCTGTATTTGTTTTGTAGGCTTGCAATGTATTTTTCAATAATCCCGCAATAGTCATTAAGCCTACGCCACCTGGTACTGGTGTGATAGCACTTGTTTTAGGAGCAACTTCGTTATAGTCAACATCGCCCTTAATTCTAAAACCTTTTTTTGCTGTATCATCAGCAACACGTGTAATACCTACATCAATTACAATGGCACCAGGCTTTACCATATCTGCTTTCACAAATTCAGGTTTGCCAAGTGCGGCCACTAAAATATCGGCCTGTAAACAAATCTCTTTTAAATTAGGTGTATGAGAATGGCAAATAGTAACGGTACAATTGCCATAAGGAATATTACTGCTTAATAAAATACTCATTGGTCTTCCAACAATATTGCTTCGTCCTATAACCACTGCATGTTTTCCTTTGGTCTCTAGTTTAAAAAACTCCAACATCATCATAATGCCATAAGGAGTGGCAGGAATAAAACTAGGCAATCCTTGCATGAGTTTTCCTGCACTAGACGGATGAAAACCATCAACGTCCTTGCTCGGATCAATCGCTTCAATCACTTTTTGTTCACTAATCTGCTTAGGCAAAGGCAATTGTACCAAAATGCCGTCTACTGAATCGTCTGCATTGAGTTCAGCAATTTTTTGCAAAACACTAGCTTCATCAATCGTTTCGTCAAAACGAACAAGCAATGATGCAAACCCAATTTCTTCGCAGTTTTTTACTTTAGAAGCCACATAGGTTTCGCTTGCGCCATTTGATCCCACCAAAATAGCCGCTAATTGAGGGGCTCTTTTGCCATTTTTAAGCAAAATATCGGTTTCTGCTTTCAGGGTTTCCTTAACTGCAGCAGCTACTAATTTTCCGTCTAGTATTAACATTTGGCAAAAATATTCGAAATGTTTTTTTTATTGCGATATTTTTTCAAATAGATTTTTTTTTAATATCAGCAACTTTGCTACACCACTTAAACTAATTAATTAATTGTAAAGTGTATAATTAATATTTGAAAATCATATAATTACATATATAAAAATAATAAATTAACATTTTATTTTATTCTATGCAGCATTTTACACCACTTATCAGTCTTTCAAATGTTAGCGGAACTCACAAAAAAACTTAAAAAAGACTATGTTAGTTTTTTGTTAACATTTAAGAGTTACCCTATATTCGCATTTTAAAGGTTTACACTAAAACTAAAAACATGAAGAAAATCGTATCTTTTTTTACATTGTTGCTGCTAGGCCTCAGCTTAGTTGCATCGGCACAAGCCCAAGATGGCAGTGTCAAAGGGAAAATAACTGATCCTAGTTCTAACCCCCTTGAAAGTGTAACAATCAGCATTAAAGGAAAAGCTGGTAAAGCAGTTGTTACCAATGCTCGTGGTGAATTTGAAATCAAGGCTAAGTCCGGTGATGTCATTTTAATCAGCTCTGTAGGATTTAAATCTGAAGAGGTTAAAGTTAATAACGTCAACGCTAAAATTAACGTTACGCTTAAAGAAGCAGTTAATCAAATGGATGAAGTTATTGTAACTGCGGGTGGTATTAAAACTAAAAGAAAAGAAATTGGTACAACTGGTACTATAATTAAAGCCGACAATTTAGTTGCAGGTAAAGCAGTTAACATTGCTGGTGGCTTGCAAGGTAAAGTTGCTGGTTTACAAATTAACGCTACCAATGGTGGTGTTAACCCTAGTTTCCGTATTGTACTTCGTGGTCAACGTTCATTAACTGGTAACAACCAGGCTTTGATCGTTTTAGATAACGTAATTGTACCTAGTGAAGTTTTAGGTAACCTAAACCCAGAAGACGTTGCTGATGTTAACGTTCTAAACGGTGCTGGTGCTGCTGCCCTTTATGGGTCATCTGCATCTAACGGTGCGATTATCGTTACTACAAAAAAAGGTAAAAAAGGAACTAACGCTGTAACTGTTTCTCAAACAATGATGGCAGAACATGCTGCATTCTTCCCTAAGTTCCAAATGAAATTTGGTTCAGGTGGTGGTGCTTATGGTTATAATGATCCATTTGCTTATTATGAGAACCAATCTTATGGTCCAGCTTTTGATGGTACTATGAGAGTTCTTGGTGCTCCTCTAGAAGATGGTTCACAAGATTCTACTTGTTATTGCGCTACTTCTGGTCACTCAGATTTCTGGGAAACTGGTATGACTAAGCAAACTGACTTTTCTGTAAGCGGTGGAGACGATAATTCTACCTTCTACATGGCTGGTCAATATGCCGATATTACTGGTACAACTCCTGGTGATAAATACAACAGAACTACTTTCAGATTGAATGGTACTAGAAAAATTGGTAACAAAATCAACGTTTCTTACAATACCAACTATACGCAAAATAGATATGATATCACAACTGCTACTGGTAGCGTTTATGATAACATGTTAAACATGCCTAATAACGTTCAAGTAACAAGATATAAAGACTATATCAATAATAAATTTGCAACATTCAACGATTTCTACAATCCTTGGTACGTAAACCCTTATTGGCAAGCTGCTGCTTACCGTTCTGGTGTTAGAAACGATTATTTGGTTGCTAACTTCGAAATTAAGTACAGTCCTATTAAAGGTTTAGATTTAGTTGCTCGTCAAGGTTTAACTACTAGAAACGCTTCTAATAAAGACTTTAATGCTGCTTACAAATACACTGCTTACCGCAAAACAACTGAGTCTTTCGGTAAAAGTGATGTAACTGCTAACGTTTCTGACGGATCTTCTTATTCTACTAACTTGTTATCTGATATATACTCACAATACCAAACCAAATACAAAGACTTTACAGCCAATGTAATTGCTGGTGGACAGTTCAGACAAGATCAAGCTCAAAGCATTGGAGTATCTGGTGCAGGTTTAGTTGTTCCAAACTTATTTAACGTAGCTAATGGTGTTGGTACACCGGGTGCTTCAGAAAGTAACTCATTGGTTCGCCAATTTGGTTTCTATGCCGATGCGCGTTTTGGTTATAAAGGTTATGCATTCTTACACGCAACTGGTCGTCGTGACTGGGTATCTATCTTAGATCCTGAGCATAACACATTCTTCTACCCAGCTGTCGATTTGTCTTTCATTGCTAGCGATGCAATTGCTGCAATTAAAAATAGCAAAACCATCAACTACTTAAAAGTACGTGCTGGTTGGTCTAAAGTAGGTCAAGCAAACTTAGGTGCATATGCATTAAAACCAACATTTGGTTCTACTGCATATGGTTTTCCTTATGGAACCCTACCTGGTTATACTGTAGGAAACTCATTAGTATCTAACAGTTTGAAACCTGAAATTACTTCTGGTTATGAATTTGGTTTTGATATGAATTTATTCAAAGACAAAGTAACAAGTTCAGTAACTTATTTCAGTACTATTACAGATGACCAAACTGTAAGTACAGCAGTATCTACAACTACAGGATTTACTGCTATGACAACAAATACAGGTCAAACTTATAGCAAGGGTATTGAAGCCACTTTACACGTAACTCCAATAGACCAACCAAATGGTTTAAGAGTAACAGTAGGTGGTAACTATACATACCTAGATAACAAAGTTAATTTTATCAGTTCAGCCTTACCACGTTTAGCTTTGGCTACTTATGGTGATGGAACTGGTGCTTATGCGGTTGCTGGTCAAACTTTCCCAATGATTATGGGATTTGATTACAAGCGTGATGCTGATGGTCGTGTAATTGTAAATTCAGTTACAGGTATTCCTACTAAATCAGATACTATATCTTATTTAGGTGGTGCTAACCCAGTGCATAAATTAGGTTTAGACGGATCTGTTGAGTACAAGAAATTCAGATTGTCTATTACTTTAGAATATCGTGGTGGTTACTCAGCTTACCAATCAATGGGTTCTAACCTAGACTGGTCTGGTACTTCATGGAGAACAGCTATCTACGACAGAAAAAGCTTTATATTCCCGAACTCTTCTTATTGGGATGGAACTAAATATGTTGCCAACACTGCTATTTCAATTGGAAACGGTAATGGTAACAATGGTTACTGGACTGATGGTATTAACAGAGGTACTTCAACTAACTATATGACTTCTGGAGATTTCTGGAAAGTAAGAGAAGTTGCATTGTCTTATGATTTACCAACTTCTGTTATTGGAAACAAAATATTTAAAGGCGTAACTGTTTCAGTACAAGGCAGAAACTTGTTTGTATTCATGGCTAAGGATAACTATTATTCTGATCCTGAGTATAGCGATGCTGGTAGTGGTAGTAATGGTATGGGATTAACTGGTATGCAGTCTCCTCCATCACGTTTCTATGGTGCAAGCATTAAATTTAAATTTTAATTAATCCAACTAAATCTTACCAAATGTCTATGTTATCAAAAGGTTTGGTTAACCATAAAATTTTTAATATGAAAAAGATCAACGCGATTCTTTTTGCAGGCCTTGCTCTGATGGCGGTTTCCTGTAAAAAATACCTTGATGTAAATACGAACCCCAATAGTGCTACGTCAACAACTCCGGAATTAATTTTGCCACAGGCCTTAGTAGGTACTGCTAACAATTTAAACGGATTCAATTCTTATGGTGCGCAATTAGGCGGCTATGCTGCTAATGCAGGTGGATACGGCGGATTTGGTACTTCCATTTCTTACAATTTCACATCTGCCGATCAGATTGGTCGTTGGAGTGCTACTTACGATAATTTAGAAGATTATCAATACATCCTCAACTTTACTAAAGGCCAACCAGTATATAGTTATTTTGCTGGTGTTGCACAAATTATGCGTGTAATTGGTTTTCAATTGTTAGTTGATGCTTATAATGATGTTCCTTATACAGATGCATTAAAAGGATCTGATAACTTAACCCCTACTTATACAGATGGCAAAACCATTTATAAAAGTTTGGCTACAGAATTAGATAGTGCTATTGCTAAAATTAATGTTGGTGCTGCTTTCCCTGGTGTAACTCCATTAGGCGCTGCTGACGTGGTTTTTGCTGGAAATATGACCAAATGGAAACAATTGGCTAACACTATTAAATTGCGTTTAATTGTAAGAGGTAAAGCCTCTGGTGTTGCTTTTGCAAACACTACTTTTAGTGCTGATGGTTTCTTAACTACAGATGCTTTAATTAACCCTGCTTTCAAAAGAGACAATGGACGTCAAAATCCTAAATGGAATACTTGGGCTTACAGCTACACTGGTGGTAACGCAACTTTATCTTGGATCCCTACTCGTTTCATTGTAACTTTTTACAACGGAACTAAAGTAATTGACCCAATTAGAGGAGCTGCTATGTACTATCAATATCCTAGTGTTGCGACTAATCGTTTAGGAAATGAAGTTAGTGGAACAATGCCTTCTTGTCCTTCTGGTGGACCATGGTATCCATCAACTGCAAGAGTTGGTGCTTCTGCTGGTAATGCTTCTGGCGCATTAAAAGGACCATCTGCGGGTTATCCTTTAATGACTGCTGCTGAAGCGTATTTCTTAAGAGCTGAAGCTGCTGTTGTAGGAATTACAACTGAAGTTGCTGCAACTATGTTTACAAGTGGTATCACATCTGCATTTAACTATACTTTATTAAAAGAAGATGGTACATTGGTTACACCAGTAGCTGCCGCTGTTACACAGTACTCTACCGACAACCAAACTAACCCATTTGTAAACTTTGCGTTGAATACAACAACTGCTCAAAAAGTGGAAGCAATTATTACTCAGAAATATATTGCTATGAACTATGTAAATAGCGAAGAAGGTTGGAACGAATACCGCAGAACAGGATATCCTACCATCGTTTGGGGAACAAACGCTGCATCTGATATTACTACTTTTGCTTCTGTGGTTTCTGAAAGTACAGCTGCCGACAAATTACCTACTAGAATTGTATATCCTTCTTCTGAAGGTCAGTACAATGGTACTAATATGCCAAAAGGTATTTCACCGTTTACTTCTAAAATTTTCTGGGCTAAATAATACCACACTTTAAATTTTTAAATTATGAAAAAAATATTTAAAAGTCTTCTCACGGTCATCACGCTAAGTTTAGCTTTAACTTCTTGTTTAAAGTCTGTTAACTCTGTTGTGAACGGAGAGAACCTAACCGCTTCTTTTTTACAAATTCAGTTTGTAACTCCAACAGGTACAACTGTTAACTCGGGTCTTCAGTATTTTGGTGGTGGCGCTTTATTGTACCCTGCTACTCATACTTCAGATACGGCTAATTTCACTATTACATTAAATGGACCTGTTACTTTAGAAACAGATTTATCTGTAAACATTGCTCCAAATCTTGGTGCTATTAATGATAATTTAGCTGGAGATGGTATCACTTACACAGCAATGCCTGATTCTTTGTTTAAGTTATTAACGCCTACGGTAGTTATTAAAGCTGGAACAAGAACTGCACAAGCAAAAGTTGTATTTTATCCTTCAAAAATCAGACCTGATAAATCTTTCATGTTAGTATTAGCTCCTACTAATGCTAGTGGAATTATTATCAGTCAAAATTTTGGTAAGTTATATTTACACACAATTGGTTGTCCTATTGCAGGAACCTACAGATGGGATTTCTGGAGATGGAATGATATTGCAATGCCTGCGCCTCAACCTGCTTTAGGTATGGCAGTAGCCTCTTATCCTGCAGGAAATGGTGGTTCTTTCACAGGATCTTCTATTAACTTCTCTCCAGTGAATCCAACAAGTGTATTAGTTCCTACAGGATACTATGTACAACCTAACTTGTTGATTTCATTTGCTGGAACTACAGTTGGATCTTTAACTTCGTTAAAAGCTGTTATTAATCCTTCAGAATTATCAGGTGCTTATACTGCTAATGGTATTACAATTACACTTGCACCAGTTATTACTGCAAATGCGGCACAAACACAATTCTTAGTGCATCACACAGTATTCAATGGTTCTGCTTACCGTGATTGTTTTGATCTTTATACTAAGCAATAATAATTACTGATCTTATAGCATAAAAAAACCACCTTCGGGTGGTTTTTTTATGCCCTTTATTGTCTTTTCAATACATTTGCCCTCTTAATAAAATTATATGGAACAACAACCCAACCCTCAATTAAACATTGAAATCAGTGAAGAGATAGCAGAAGGCAGTTATGCCAACCTTGCTATTATTACCCATAGCCATGCGGAGTTTGTGGTTGATTTTGTTAATGTAATGCCTGGCACCCCAAAGAGTAAGGTTAAATCGAGAATTATATTAACGCCCATGCATGCCAAACGTTTCATGAAAGCAATGGCCGAAAACGTTGAAAGATACGAAGCCGCTAATGGAACTATCCACGATTTAGAGCAAGTTGAAATACCAATGCACTACGGGGGGCCTACGCCTTTGGCATAATTTGCTATTTATTTTAAATTATTGAAGGCAACTATTTTGTTATAAATCATTCATATGCAATGGGTTAATAACAGGTTGTTTAATGCTTTAACAATACGTTTAGAAATAAATCACTGTTTTGCTTTTAATTATTTGTTTAAGAACCCCCGCACCCTTACTTTTGCAACCCGCTGGTAAAAAAGCGTAGTTCTTCGAGAAAAAAATACAGGATTTATTAAACAAATACAACAAAAGGTTTGGTTAGTGCGTATAGAAGTTGTACATTTGCAACCCGATAAAAAAGTATCGGAATAGTTCTTAAAAATTGACTTATTACTAATTAAAAATAAAGGGTATAAAAGCCCATTAATTTTTGGTTAAGAAAATAAAGGCGCTTACTTTTGCACCCCGATTAAAAGGGGTGGTTTAAGAGATTAGGCCAAAAGATCTTTGAAAGTTTGGAAGCAACAGAAAAACAATATAATTCTTAGGAATTACATTGGTAAGGTTTAAGCATCAAATAGAATTTAAATCGATTTTAATTCAGATTTATTTTTGAGATTAAAGTCAGATCAAACAACAACATTTACAATGGAGAGTTTGATC
>Ga0194047_10000521_pt1 | contig 25881 bp, 27 predicted proteins | sample JunL225m_MetaG_2_FD_160070 | JGI IMG/M metagenome (GOLD analysis project Ga0194047, IMG submission 160070) | Anoxic zone freshwater microbial communities from boreal shield lake in IISD Experimental Lakes Area, Ontario, Canada - Jun2016-L221-5m | ecosystem: Environmental > Aquatic > Freshwater... | reverse complement strand
GTAAATACCTGTTAGGGTTTAAACCCTAACAGGTATTTATAATTATGTATTATTGTTTAATAAATTTCAAAGTTGTTTTTTTGTTTTTCGAAATTACTGTACAAATATACATTCCTTTTGACAAATTACTCACATCAATTTTGTTTTCAAAATTTCCTTGTCCTATACTTGCTTTTTTTTCTTTTAGTATTTGTCCCACAATATCCGAAACGATTATTGTCAAATCTGTTTCCTTTTCAGAGGTAACTCTTAGTGTTAAAAATTCAGATGTTGGATTTGGGTAGATATTTATTTCTGATGCGTTTGGTATATTAGCTTCATCTACACCTGTATAAAGTATATTACAACTAGTTGTATTCTTAGGAATCATATTACCTAGCACACCTGTGCATCCAGTTAATGAAATCACCCTGTTCAGCGTAGGATGTAAGAAATAAAAAAATTAAGGAGTTTGGGGTAGCGTCCCGCTACGTCCGGTTTAACAAGGCGTCTCGCCTTTAAGCTAATAAAAAAGTCCAGAGGACTTGTTATATATGACGTAGCGAGACGCTACGCCAAACTTTAGTGCCGAATAGTAGGTGGTGTCCTCACCACCACATCTAGCGCTTAAAACAAAAAAACTCCCAACATATCGTTCGGAGTTTTTTTTGTTTTAAAACGGTAAGCTAAGGCATTACTCGTTAATTAGAAAAGAATTATCTTTGTAAAAAAAAAGCAACAGAAGAATGGAAGCAAATATTAAAACAAATGACAAGAACCTTTTTAAATCGCTGTTACAGTTTTTAAAATCATTAGATTTTGAAATAGAGACTAAAGAAGAAAAACCTATGGAATTAAAATCTAAAAAAGCGGCAAATAAAAAAAAGCGTACGGATAAAGAAATTAGAGAATTTTATAATTCAATGCGTGTAGATATGAGCAATTATAAATTCAACAGAGAAGAAGCCAATGAAAGATAGATTTTTTGCTGATTCGAATGTCCTCTTATATTTGTTAGACAAAGAAGACAAGAAAAAAATAAAAGCAAAAGAGCTATTGTTTCAAACTCCAATAATAAGTACTCAAGTTATTAACGAAAATATTAATGTTGCTCACAAACGTTTCCGTTTATCCAAACGTTCTATTTCGTATCACATCGAAAATTTAATAATTAAGTGTGAGGTAAGTATAATTACAACCCATACAATTCAATTGGCTTTGACAATTTTTAATAAGTATCAGTACAACTATTACGATTGTTTGATAATAGCATCAGGCCTTGAGGCTAATTGCAAAATTCTTTACTCCGAAGATATGCAGCATAATCAACTTATTGAAAAAAAACTTCGCATTATTAATCCTTTTCTATAAAACACATTCACTTCCGTTACCTTACAACTTGCATTATCATACTCGGCTATGCAAAAGGAGTTTTTGTTTTAAAACGGAAAGCTAAGGCATTACTCATTAATTAGAAAAGAAGTATCTTTGTAAAAAATTAAAGCATACACATGACAATTCAAGCACAAAAATTAGAGTTAGTAAAACTGATTTTAGATATTGATGATAAAACAGTTTTAAGTAATTTTCTTCAATTAGTTAAAGCTTCGAAAGAAGATTGGTGGGATAAAATTTCTGATAAAGAAAGAGCATCCATTGAAGAAGGAATTTTGCAAGCAGACCACGGAAAGTTGATTGCCCACGAAGAGGTGATGACGAAAATAAAAGCTAAATATAAGTTTTAATCTACAGTTCCAAATGGAGATTAAATGGACCGTAAAAGCAAAGCAGGATTACGATTCAATACTTGACTATATTTTATCGGATTTCTCAATAAAAGAAGTTGAAAAATTTGTCAATTTAACTGAAGATACTTTATTCCTGATTTCAAAAAACCCACTTATGTTCCCTAAAACAAAAACTAAAAATGTTCGCAAATGTGTTTTAGTGCAACAAGTGAATATATATTACCGTGTAAATAAAAACCAGATTGAAGTTTTAACTTTTTGGGATAACAGGAGAAATCCTAAAGGTTTAAAACATTAAGCCCTTGTAGGTATTTTTTCACCTGCAAATAAGAACAAGAGCAAAAAACAAAAAAGGCTGTTTCAGTATCGAAACAGACTTCCCCGCTGGCGCAGGCGTGTTTCGCTAGTGCCGCATAGTAGGTGGTGTCCTCACCACCACATCTAGCGCTTAAAAACATAGAACAAAAAAAAACTCCGAACATATCGTTCGGAGTTTTTTTTGCGTTAGTAAAAAGAAATAATACAAGACATATACCTTGTCTGACAATGGCAGTCACCCAAATCTTTTTGTGAATTAGCCTTTGCTCTCTGCCAATTTTAGCGGAAAGAAGGGCTAATAGCAATACCTAGGTATATGGTAAAGCTTCGTTACAATAATTTTAGTAAACTTGCGTTATAGTAATGATATGAAATCGTTGTTCCCCGAAAAATACTATACATCTATATATTATTTCACACTTTGTATTTTGGTGATAGGGATGCCCATCTCAAAATTCATGATAAGCAGTGCAGAAATAATAATGCTTTGCAATTGGGTGTTGGAAGGCAAACTGAAATCAAAACTGGTTTCTTTTGGCAAAAACAAACCTGCTTTGGTGTTGAGTTCATTGTTGCTGATGCATTTTATCGGGGTGCTCTACACCAGCAATATGCACGATGCTTATCTCGACCTTCGTATCAAACTGCCATTGCTCCTGTTGCCATTAATTATTTCTACCTCGGCTGCCCTTCCCGAAAAGGTATTTAAGTTTATACTCGAGTTGTTTATAGCTGCCGTATTGTTTGCATCGGTGGTAAGTATGATGGTGGTTACAGGTATATTGCATCATCCTGTAAACGACACGCGAGGTATCTCTATTTTCATCTCCCACATTCGTTTTGCCTTGCTCATTTGTGTAGCTATTTTTTCATTGGTTTATCTTATCTCGTCTTATTCTAGTTTACTTGCCAACACAGTTGGGTATCTGCTCATCCTTTGGTTGGTAGTGTTTCTGGGTATTTTAGAATCGTTGACAGGCATTGCAGTATTAATTACCACACTAAGTATTTTGATGCTGTACAAAGTTTTGAAATCTAAAAAACGTGTTTTGAAATACGTAATTTTGATAATGGTAGTGCTGGGCATTGCAGCAGCAGGGTATTACCTCCGCTCGCTAATGAACGAACGAATGATGAAAGAGGACAACATTGATTACGCTACACTTGATTTGCAAACCCCTCGAGGAAACGAATACTTAAATGCCAAACATACTTTACTCACCGAAAACGGACACCCTGTTTGGATTTACGTTTGCGATAAAGAATTGAGAGCAGTGTGGAACTCACGAAGTAAAATAGCTTTCGATTCGATAGATAATAAAGGAAATCCGTTGCGTTATACCTTGCTCCGTTTTATGGCTTCTAAAGGATTGCGTAAAGATGAAGATGGCTTGAAAACCTTATCGAATGAAGAAATAGCAGCTGTAGAGAATGGAATACCAAATGTGAAATACATCCATATAAATGGTTTGGAAGAACGCATTTATGAAACCTTGTGGGAACTAGATTTGTATCAAAAAACAGGAGATGCCAACGGACACTCACTTACACAACGATTTGAATATTGGAAAACAGCTTTGCACATTTTGAAAAACAATTTGCTCATAGGTGTTGGTACAGGTGATGTGCAAAATTCGTTTGATGAAGAATTCGTAAAATCGAATTCAAAACTCGACACACAATGGAGGCTTCATACCCATAACCAATATTTGTCGATAGCAGTTGCCTTTGGTATCCTTGGACTCATTTGGTTTTTGTTCACCTTGTTTTATCCAATGCTGAAACTAAACATGACATTCGATTTTTTATACATCACCTTTTTCATCATTGCATTGGTTTCGTTTCTCACCGAAGACACACTCGAAACACAAGCTGGAGTAACTTTCTATGCTTTTCTGAATTCGTTCTTTCTATTTAGCAGAAAGAAGAATGAAGTAACTATCCAATAAGCGATTGATATACCTTTATTGTTTTTTGTGCACAATTATTCCAAGTGTATTGAGCTGCATGTGCACTAGCAGCAGCTATTTGCAGTTCGGTTGAATCAATCGTTTTGACAATACCTTTTGAAATTGAATCAATTTCGAAAGGATTTACCTGCACAGCATGTTGTCCAGCAATTTCGGGTGCAGCACCTCTATCGCCTATCATCACAGGAATGCCATACGTCATTGCTTCCACAATAGGTAATCCGAATCCTTCGTAATAAGTAGGAAACAAAAATGCTTTGGCATTAGCATACAGTGCGGCAAGTTCGGCATCGCTCACAAACCCAGGCAATATAACTTGTTCGACAATTCCTAGATTTGTTATTTCATCCAATATCGTTTGATGTCCCATTCCAAATCCTCCCGCCAAAACCAATTTATATTCTTTGAAAACACCAGATTTTTTGTAGGCTTTCAAGAGATTTACAATGTTTTTTCGCACCGAAATTAATCCCGCAAACAAGACATATTTTTTTGGCGAGATAGAAAAACGTTTTATCAAAGTATCATTGGATGCCTTTGTGGAAGGCAACCTAAAACCAAGATGAGTAACAATTATTTGTTCGGGTTTGTAATCGAACAGTTCTAGGAAATCTTTTTTGGTGCATTCGCTCACCGTAAGAATAGCATCAGCTTCTTTCGCAACTCGTTTTAAAAACAAAAAATTCTTTGCTTTAAATTCGGCTGAAGTGTAATCCTTCAACTGATTTTCTTTTTTATATATTGCGAGGTCGTGAATGGTTACAATCTTCTTTGGTTTCTTCCAATCAATTAAAATCGAATCGGGAGAATGTACAATGTCAGTGTTTTTTTGAAGCGGTAGAATTTGATTGAAATGCCAGCGAGCAACATCTTCGAATGGAAGGTAGCGATAGTTTCTTTTTTTATACCGCGAAAGTTTATACCATAATTTTAAATCAAAATCCGTTTTAAACTCTTGATTTTCGAGCAAAGCATTAATTAAATTAAAAGTATAGTTTGCTATTCCCGAACGATTGGGAGTACACAACGATGTAGCTTCAATTCCAAGTTTAATCATTGTTGTGTTAAAGAGTTGAGTATAGTTCAAGGTAAGCCTTTGCAGCATTCTCCCACGAATATTGTTTGCTCCACGCTATTATCCTTTTCGATTTTTCTTCTGAAAACTCTTTCAATCCATTTTCAAAAACCTCGACCATGTGTTGTGGCTCGAAGTGTTTCCAGTAATAGGCTTCTTCACCACCAACCTCAGGCAAACTCGTTAAATTGGATAGAAAAATTGGTTTACCTAAACTCATGGCTTCGACAACAGGTAGCCCAAAGCCTTCAGTAAACGAAGGCAATACAAAAGCTTTGCAATTGGAGTACAGCCAATACTTTTCGCTTTCGTTTACAATTCCCACCAAATGCAATTGCTCCGAAACTTTAAGTTGTGTAGCTAATTTAATGAGTTGATGACCATAGGCAGATTCTTTATTTCCTGCAATAATTAAATGAAGTTGTTTATCGTTTTGTAATAACGGCAACAAGGAATGGAAATTCTTTTTCTCAGAAATAATTCCAATTGAAAATATAAAATTATTGTGGCTAACAAAAACGGGTTTAGGAGCATTTTCAACCACTACTAATGAATTCCCATTAGGAATAACATAAAGTGGTTTGTTGTTTAATTCCAAATTCTCGGTAACAATCATTTCAGTAAATTTCGAAATAACAGTTATAGCAGCAGCTTTATCCACTCTTTTTTGAAGACTCTTCAATTTACGTTTCTGTTTCGATCCTTTGTATTTTTCAAGAAAATTTAAATCGTGAATAGTAAGCAGAAGCTTTGTTTTTTTGTTGAAAGGTAAATAATGTGAATCCTGCTGAAGGCAATGCCAAACATCATAATCAGCATTTGTTACAGGAATTAATTTGTGAAGTGCCTTGTGTTTGACATAATGAAAATCTGATCCGAAAATATTTTTTTGTACCGATGGAACATAAAAATCAATGTTGAGATGGGTAGGCTTGTTTTTTTGAAACTCCTCTCCTATCTTGATACAAAACTGACCCAAACCACTGTTCGGGTTTTTCAATTTTTCCATTTCTACTAATATCCTTTTCATTTGTAGAGTTTTTTTAATTTTGAATATTTCAGAAACGTTGCGTGTGAAGAAATTTTACAAATCTGAAATCCATAGTACCCATCAAGTATGCCAAGTTTCAGGAAATAACTTTGAATAAATTTAACGAATGGACTAATGTACAGCTTTATCCAGCTTGCCTTTTTCCCTTTATCGTAAAGCGCCTTAGCCGAGATGGAAGTAAATTTATCAGTTTGCATTTTATGGCCTTCGATGGTATAATAACTATAATGAAGGATGTCACCTTTCAAGTTTGTAGTGGTTGAAGTTTGCGAATTCAACTCGTATTTGTCGTGAGGATTCACACCTCCCCATTTACCAAGTCGAGAATCCCAAAGTCTTAATTTTCGGTCGGGATACCATCCACAATGATATATCCATTTACCACAATAATTGGTTAAACGATTCATAGAATAGCCATCAAAATTCCAATTATTCTTACTCTCTAAGATTGATTTTTTTAGTATTTCATCTAAAGCTTCATCAGCATCTAATGATAAAATGTGAGGATATTTAGCCTGAGTAATCGCCCAATTCTTTTGTTCAATATGTCCTTCGAATTTGTGCAACACAAAACGGGCCCCTTTTGCCTTGCAAATCTCCTCCGTTTTATCAATCGAATACGAATCAACCACCACTATATCATCGGCAATTTCTTTGATGGAATCAAGGCATCGACCAATATTCTTCTCTTCGTTATAGGTAATTATTACAACTGATAGTTGAGGCATCAATAATAGATGTATTTATTTTCTGTTAGCAAAAGTACTAAAATTATCACCTATATTTGTCCATAAATGACAAGTACACAAACTCTGCAGCATCAGTTACAAGAAGGGAGTATAAAAGCTTTGGCTCGTTGTATATCCATTGTTGAGAACGAATTGGAAGGTTATGAAGAATTACTTTCCTCATTAGTTATCAACCAAACCATTCCTGTAATTGGAATCACTGGTCCCCCTGGGGCAGGCAAGAGTACATTGATAAACGCCTTAATAAAAGAATTAACTGACCAAAACAAAAAAATTGGAGTCATTGCCATCGATCCTACTTCGCCATTCAATTTCGGTTCATTATTGGGCGACCGATTAAGAATGGCTGAACATTTTACAAATGAAAATGTGTTCATTCGCTCACTAGCCACAAGAGGTTCGTTAGGTGGATTATCTGCTAAGACTATAGAAGTTGTGGATGTAATGAAGAGTTTTAATTTTGATTATATTTTTGTTGAAACTGTTGGTGTTGGTCAAAGTGAAGTTGAAGTAGTAGGCTTGGCCGACACAACCGTTTTGGTTTTAGTCCCCGAGGCAGGGGATGATGTGCAGGCAATGAAATCTGGAGTCATGGAAATAGCTGACATATTCGTGGTGAATAAAGCTGACCGTGAAAGTGCAAATACTTTTATTAAAAACATTATTCAATTAGTTCATACAAAGGCGGAGCACGACATCTTGATCCCTGTCATTAAGGCGGTGGCCACAAAGCAAGAAGGAGTCACCGAACTAATAGAAGCCATTAACAGACATTCTCTTATAGGGGTTAACTCAAAGAAGTCATTTCTACTGGCTGAAAAGGCTTACCGAATTATTCAAAATTATAGAATGAAAGGTGTTTCCAAAATAAATCTTCAAGCGCAACTTGAAACAGAGATTAAAAAAGAGGATTTTAATTTATACCGTTTCGTTAAGAAAACTTGGATGTAAATCTTTACGAAAGTAACATAGGGTTTTTGTATTTCTCTAGCCAAATCAATGCACTTTCAACATCAGTAAACAAGCGGGTGGGACGAACAGGTGTACTAATTCTTAGATAGAAATTACCAACAATTTTAAAAGCAGTACCTTTTCCTACCAAAGCATCCGCAGAGGTTAATGTATGTTTTGCAACTAATGCTTTAGCCTCATCGCTGAATGAATTGAAATCAGAGTATATTACAAGGAGAGGATACTTCCGCCCATCACTAAGCTGCTGGATACAATTTAACATATTTTGCGAATCTTCCAACTCACATTCAAAGTTATCCTTCACTTGAATTTGAATGATATTGTCCTTTCGAAGGAATACTGTATAGTATTCAAACATCAAAATTTCCGATTGAGCTAAATTAGAAAAAAGAAGAAATTCAGAATTCACCTTGGTTAATTTTACGAGTTTAGAATTTTTGTAAAGGTCACAAATTATAATGCGCAAACGGAAAAATAATTCATTTTTAACAATAAGGACATGTTTTCAAAAAAGGTAATGATTGAATTACTCTTTCGAAAACTAAAAATTACTCAAAAAGAGAAATATCTTTTCTTCATTTCGTCAATGTATAATCGTAGATTGGAATGAAACTTATGAGCAAATTCCTTTTCGAATACGTCATTTTGAGAATCATACCTCCTAAAGTTCATAAAAAAAGTATTGCCTTCGAAAAACGCATTTAATGAATAGTTGAAGTAATTCTTCTTCTTTTCTAATGGCAAACGATAAACGTTAATAACGATATCAGCAATCAGTTTTGATTTCTTTCTTTTTTTTATCTGCTCTGAATCGTGCATTGTAAAACTATTATAAAGACTATCTAAACGGGCAGTTGATTTCAACATGTAATTCTTATAAATCTGCTCATCGTGTTTGCTCTGATTATAATTTCTCAATTCCTTTGAATACACTCCATATCTTATTTTTAAAAATTCTTCAGCACCCTTATCACCTATAAAACTAGCCAAGTTTTCATTGAAAGTAACATTGTTTTTTACAAACAATACCCCATGCGTGAGTTCATGAATGATGAGGTTCGCAAGATTCCCTTCACTTTGTTTCAACATATTAGATTGTATCGGGTCATTGAACCATCCTAATGTAGACCAGCCTGAAGGACTATAAACATTGACATCGTAGTCATTTCTTTTTAATAAAGCTATTTCTTTTCGAGCTTCTTCTTTATTGAAATATCCAATGTATGATACTTTTCCAATTATAGGGAACCACCATTCTTTTGCTTTTAAATGATATGGCTCACAAGCGGTGACAGCAAGTAATATCGATTTGTTATTTTGATTATATACAGTGGTATAGTTTATTGTGCTTTTAAATCCAAGACTATCAATGGAGTACTTTTTGATTTCCTGAATCACGACTAATTTTTGTTTTAATGAATCGGGAAAGGACTCGTCTCTCATTACCTCCTGAATAGGCTTTGCTTTGAGAATAATATTGAATTGACCTAATCCTTGAGAAACACCATAGATGATTAAGGTATGTCCAATTATCATGACAAGAAAGATACTTACTAGGATAATTTCGAATATCCAAAATGTGATTTTTCTAAACATCTTTTCTGCTTGAGTAACTAAGTTGGACTAAAACTTTTTTAAAGGTAACTATACTTCTTAATTTTTTATACATTTGGCTAAAATAAAGTTGAATGTTTTTTATACTCTCAAAATTACTTGTTTTTCTAATAACCCCATTGGTTTGGATTATCACATTACTTTTGATTTCCGTTTTTTCGAAGAATCAGAAACTAAAAAAGAACTGCCTCAAATGGTCATTGAGTTTAATTTTGATTTTCACTAATTCTTTTCTCTTTGATGAATGTTCGCGTTTATGGGAAACCCAAGCTACTCCTTTTACTGAATTAAAGGGATATCAAACAGGAATTATTCTGGGAGGAATGAGTGTAAATGATGAAACTCTTGACAGGGTCCAATTCTTTAGAGGTGTAGATCGTTTGATTCAAGCTATAGACTTATATAAAAGGGGAATAGTAAAAAAACTAATACTTACAAGTGGGTCTGGAAGAATTCTTCATCCAGATATGAAAGAAGCTGCTTTAGTTAAACCTTATATATTAAAAATGGGAGTCGCTGCTGAAGATTTGTACATAGAGAACGAGTCGAACAATACTCGAGAAAATGCGATGTTTACGAAACAATTGATAGAAAAAGAAAAGATAAAAGGACCCTATTTACTTATCACTTCAGCGTTTCACATGCGAAGAGGTTTAGCTTGTTTTAATAAGGTGGGGATTTTTACTCGCTCATACAGTACCGACCGATATGCAGGACCACGAAAATTTGAATTCGATTCTGTTTTTATCCCTAATACCTCTGCTATGAACGATTGGAGTATTTTAATTCATGAAATTGTAGGATTCATTACCTACAAAATTATGGGGTATGCATAATTTTGTGGGTAATGAATAAATCTACTTTCTTTATTTTTTATCGGTACTCTTGTTACTCTTCAAATTAATAGAAATGGAATTAATACAATAACGTAACCCTTTTGGAGCAGGTCCATCATCAAAAACATGACCTAAGTGTCCACCACAGCGAGCGCAGGTTATTTCAGTACGTAACATTCCGTGAGAATTATCTTTGGTATAAACCACTTTAGAGGAATCAACAACGTCAGAAAAACTTGGCCAACCGCAGCCAGCATCAAATTTATTATCAGATCGAAACAACTCTGCTCCACAAGCCGCACATTCGTATATTCCCTTTTCTGTGCTCAAATAATATTTACCAGAAAATGGTCGCTCGGTACCTTTTTCTCTTAATACATAGTATTGATCTGGACTTAGCACTTTCTTCCATTCCTCTTCTGATTTTTTGAGTTGACTTTCTGTTTTCATTTCTTTTTTTGATTGATTATTCTGACTACTACAACTTATTGTTGCGCTAACAAGGAAAAGAAAAATGTAGAAGAAGAATTTCATTTGTTTGATATTTAAATTTTTTAACCTGCCCAGCCAGACCTATCCAAACTTCTGTATTGGATTGCTTCTGCAAGGTGAATCATTAGTATTTTTTCACTTCCCTCTAAATCTGCGATTGTACGAGCTACCTTTAGTATCCTATCATAAGCTCTTGCCGAAAGTCCCAATTTCTCAATTGCTGTTTTTAATAATTGATTTCCTGATTCATCTATTTTGCATACTTCACGCAACTGTTTTGATGTTATCTGAGCATTGCAATAGATACCCTCGTTATCGACAAATCTATTTTCCTGTATTGTTCTAGCATTTATAACTCGTTTACGGACAACTTTACTCTTTTCCGAAACTCTATCTGCTGAAAGCTCATTGTATGATACAGGGGTAACCTCAACATGCAAGTCAATTCTATCTAACAATGGTCCTGAGATTTTGTTTAAATATTTTTGTACCACACCAGGAGCACATACACAATCTTTTTCAGGGTGATTGTAATAGCCGCATGGGCATGGGTTCATTGAAGCTACTAACATAAAACTCGCTGGGTATTCAACTGAAAATTTTGCTCGTGAAATTGTGACAATTCTATCTTCCAATGGTTGACGCATAACTTCAAGAACTGTTCGTTTAAATTCGGGCAACTCATCCAAAAACAAGACCCCATTATGAGCAAGAGAAATCTCTCCAGGTTGCGGCACTCCTCCTCCTCCAACAAGGGCAACATCACTAATGGTATGATGAGGAGACCTAAAGGGACGAGTAGAAACAAGCCCAACATTTTTACCCATTTTCCCAGCCACACTATGAATCTTTGTTGTTTCCAATGCTTCGTATAAATTCATAGGAGGTAGAATAGTCGGAAGTCGTTTAGCAAGCATGGTTTTGCCAGCACCAGGAGGGCCAATAAGTATGACATTATGCCCTCCTGCTGCTGCTATTTCTAGTGCTCTTTTTATATTTTCTTGTCCTTTTACATCCGAAAAATCAAATTCAATATCATCAATTTTCGAATAGAATTCCTCTCTTGTATTTACGGTGGTTGGTTCAAGAACGATGTCACCATTAAAAAAGTCTATTACTTCTTTTATATTTTCAACACCATATACTACTAAATCGTTAACTATTGCTGCTTCTTTAGCATTAAGTTTGGGAAGAATGATTCCTTTAAACTTCTCTTCTCGAGCTTGTATAGCTATTGGAAGAACACCTTTGATTGGTTGCAAACCGCCATCAAGAGACAATTCTCCCATTATAATAAACTCACCAATACGATCGGATTTAATTTGTTCGGATGCTGCTAAAATACCAACTGCGATGGTTAAATCGTAAGCAGAACCTTCTTTTCTAATATCAGCAGGCGCCATGTTGATTACAATACTTTTACCTGGCATTTTAAAATTGTTGTTGCGTAGAGCTGCATCAATTCGCTTTTCGCTTTCCTTTACAGCACTATCGGGCAAACCTACTAGAAAAAAATTAACCCCAGGTGTAATGTTAGTTTCAACGGTTACTGTTGTAGCGTTAATACCATAAACTGCACTTCCAAATGTTTTTACAAGCATTGTATTCGATTTCTAATCTTAAGCGAAAATACAAATATATATTTTAATTGAATTACAAATCTGTATACAAATCTTTTTATGTACTTTAGCAACTCAATTTAAAATTTATTCTTATGAAAAAAATTATTACTTTATCATTTATTATTTTAATGGGACTTTCTGCATCAAAAGCTCAGACTTTTTCAGATGATTTCGAATCGTACACGGTTGGTTCTAAACTTGGGCCACAATCGACCAATTGGACCGTCTGGGGTGGAGCGGCTAATGAAGGTGGCACCACCGACCCAAGTGTAACAAGTACTGACAATCATACAATGGGTGGAGCTAAATCCATATATTTTTCCTCAACATCATCAACTGGTGGACCGAATGATTGTGTATTACCTTTTGGAGGGTCAGTTTTATCAACCGGGGAATTTACTTTCACTTCTTGGTTAAAAATACCTAGTACAAAAACTGCCTACTTTAACTTTCAGGGAACTGCTACAATGGGAAATTTGTATACATTGGATTGCTGGATGAATGCTGATAGTACAATCAGCATTCAGAATTCGGGTACTCAAATGCTCCATACCACCTATCCGGTTGGTTCTTGGTTCGAATTAAAAATCATGGCTAATTTAAACACAAATACATGGGAACTATTCATCAATGGAAGTTCTCAAGGAACTTGGGCTAACACTGCAGATCAAGTTTATGCCATTGATATTTACCCTGCGGATGCCAATGCTGGTTTTTGGATTGATGATGTTTCGTACGATTTAGTGCCTTACGTTTTACCAACTTTAAATCTTGGTGTAACAAATGTTAATGTCGGAAACGGTTTGGTAGGCCAATACAAATCTCCTACTGCTACAGTAAGAAATTTAGGCGATTCAACTATAACCTCGTTTGATATTATTGTAAACAGTAATGGCACTCCTTCTTTTCAAAGTATTACAGGGGTGCATATTGCTTCACTTGCCACTTATACCGTTTCTGGCTTTAGCCCAGTTGCTTTAATTGCAGGAGCAAACACCTTTACAGCAACGATAAGTAATGTGAATGGATTAGGTGCTGATGCTGATGCTACTGACGATGTAAAAACCACCACGGTGACTCCTATTCAACCAGCGCTTGGGAAAATGGTGGTAGCTGAAGAAGGAACTGGTACGTGGTGTCAATGGTGTCCACGAGGAGCTGTGTTTATGGATTTAATGAATACAAAATACGATGGTTTTTTTGCAGGAATCGCTGTTCACAATAGCAGCAGTGACCCAATGACAAATGCTTCATATGATGCAGCCATTGGCCCATTTATTCCTGGTTATCCAACTACATTGGTAGACCGATTAACTGGAGTTGACCCAAGTGCGATGGAAACTGATTTCCTTTCTCGTATTCAAGTGGCACCTAAGGCTTTCATCACAAATGGTGCGACTTATAACACCAGCACACATCAACTTAAAATATCTGTTACCACAACCATTCAACAAAATATTACAGGAAACTATAAAATGGCTTGTGTAATAACAGAAGATAGTGTTTCTGGAACCTCTAGTGGATACAATCAATCTAATGCATATTCTGGAGGAGGATCAGGTGTGATGGGAGGATTTGAACTTCTCACTAACCCCGTACCTGCGAGTCAAATGAATTATAATCATGTTGCTCGATTAATAAGTCCACAATTTTCAGGGCAACCAAATGCTTTCGGAACAAGTGCAAATGCTGGCCAAATATTTACACATACTTTTACTTATACTCTTCCTGCCGCTTGGGAAATCAATCAGATCCATATTGTAGGATTGTTTATCGACCCCACAGGATTAATTGACAATGCGACAAGTGTCAAGATTGCTGAAGCTGTTGCCAATGGATATATAACAGGTACCGAATTACCTACCTATAGTCTTGGAGTTAATGAAATCACTTCTCCTGATTCTGAAATAGGAATTTATCCAAACCCTTCGTCAGACTTAACGACAATTTCTTTGAAGCTTGACAAAGAAACCGCTGTTTCAGTTGAGCTTTACAGTGTTGATGGAGCGTTGGTAACAAAAAAAGACTATGGCAAACTTTCTGGAGGGATGTGGTTACCACTTGATATGACCACCTTAAGTTCTGGATTATACTTTGTGCATATTAAACTTAACGACAAGATAACTGTAAAGAAATTAGTAAAACAATAACTATTGCTAGTTAAATAAGAAGAGCGGTTACCTTTCGGTTAACCGCTCTTTTTATTTCCTTTGGCCTCAAGAACTAATTAATAAGATTAACCTCTACGAAATGGATAAGTGAGTGAATGACTTTAATATGTATTTCCTGAGCACGATCTGCATATTTACTATGAGGAGCCCTGATTTCAACTTCACAATATTTCGACATTTTCCCACCATCCTTTCCAGTCAAACCAATCACAAAAATGCCTTTCTCTTTTGCAGCATTTATTGCATTTATAACGTTTGTTGAATTTCCACTTGTACTAATGGCAAGTAAAACATCCCCCTTCTTTCCAAGGGCTTCAATGTATCTCGAAAACACTTTATCATAACCATAATCGTTACCAACACATGAGATATGGGAAGGGTCGGAAATAGAAACTGCAGGAAGTGCTTTTCTATTTTCACGAAATCGACCACTCAACTCCTCTGCAAAATGCATGGCATCACACATTGATCCTCCATTACCACATGAAATAACTTTATTACCCTTCATTATGGCTTTTACAATTGCCTTTCCAGCCTTTTCTATTGCAAGAATATTGCCTTTATTGTCGATAAACTGTTGAAGTATCTGATGTGCTTCAATTAAATTATCTTCTATCAGTTTAGATTTTTTCATTTCGCGAGTTTGAACTTAGTTATTTTCTTAAATCTTCCTAAATAATTTACTTTAAGTAAACCGTAAATCCTTGGAAGCTTTTCTCTTTTCCTTCCGTTTGATTCAAGGCCACTATATTATCCACAACCATTTTCTTAGGTTTAGGATTTATCTTTTTGATAGCAACCACAATACTTTCTGCTAGTTTACTCCCATTCATCGAGAATTTGTAAGTGTTTTCATACATATAAAAAACAAGATCGTATGACAACACTTCTAAGTTCTTGTCTGCTGCAACCAATTCCATCATGGGGCTTAAATCTTTCAATGCAATGGAATCGTTTTTTATAATATTAAATTTAAAAGGTTGCTTATCTTTAGCCTGAGAGAAACAAATGGCATTGAACAGAAAGAGGAAAAACGTACTTATTATTATTTCTTTTTTCATTTAATAGCTATTTTTAGAATTACAGACAGCGATTTATTTCCGTTTCTTAAACTCGTTAATTCCTTCGTCTAGCCAGTTAATGTATTTCTTGATATCTGGATCGTAATGGGCAGTAATTGCAGTAAGCATCTTTTCATTCGCGTCTATCAATATATACTGTGGTTGAGTATTTGTTTTGTAAACATTTGCTTGCATATAGCTCCATTTATTACCAATTGTTTTTATGCTAAAATCTCTCTCACCAAGTTTTTTTGTGCTTTGCTGATTAGCTGACAATTCGGTTTTGTCATCCACATAAAGGGAAACTAAAACTACATCATTTCGCAATCGTTTATCAACTTCTGAATCTGTCCAAACTTGAGACTCCATTTTACGACAATTAACACAAGCCCAACCAGTAAAGTCAAGCATTAAAGGCTTGCCTACCTTTTTCGCATATTTCAAGGCTTCATCATAATCGTGAAAGCAAGGTAAATCATTGGGACAATGTTCCTTTTTATTCAATGCAGTATTGGTGTTGGTTGCGGCATTAGTTAAAAATCCTCTTGGGCTTTCTGAATAGAAATCAGGAGGAGGAAATCCACTTATTAATTTTAATGGAGCTCCCCACATACCGGGAACTAAATACACAGTGAATGAAAAGGTAATAATCGCAAAAAACAATCGAGTAACTGAAACGTGTTTCGTTTCGTTATCATGCGAAAACCTAATCCATCCCATGAGATAGATACTAAGCAAACCAAAAATAACAATCCACAATGCAATGAATACTTCACGAGTTAATATTCCTGCCTGTACCACTAAATCGGCATTAGATGCAAATTTCAAAGCTAACGCTAACTCTAAAAATCCGAGCACAACTTTTACAGAATTGAGCCATCCACCAGATTTTGGTAAAGAGTTTAACCAGCCTGGAAATGCTGCAAATAAACCAAAAGGCAATGCTAATGCAGTAGAAAACCCAAACATTCCCCAAAAAGGACCTTTGATTCCTCCATTGACTGCAGCATCTACTAGCAATGTACCAATGATAGGCCCTGTACAAGAAAATGAAACTAATGAAAGCGTGAAGGCCATAAAGAAAATACCTATCAATCCGCCCTTGTCGCTTTTCGAATCAATTTTATTTACGAATCGAGAAGGTAAAACAATTTCGAATGCTCCGAGAAATGAGATAGCAAAGATTACCAACAATAAGAAAAATGCCAGATTAAACCATATATTAGTGGACAAAGCATTTAATGCATCTGACCCAAAAATAGTAGTAACTCCTAATCCTAAAAGTACATAGATGACAATGATTGACGCAGCATAAATTAATGCATTCGAAATTCCAGATGCTCTATTCTTACTTTTTTTTGTGAAAAAACTAACAGTCATAGGTATCATCGGAAAAACGCATGGTGTAAGCAATGCGGCTAGTCCTCCAAGGAAACCAAGAATAAAGATATTCCACCATGACCTACCAACTGTTGACTCAGAATCTTGACTTTCTACTTTTTCGATTCTCGTAGGAGCTAAATCAACTGCCTTTTTAGAACTATCTAAAGTAGGAATTGTTTTCGCTGATTGACGAGATTGAATAATTTCGAAAACCTTATTCGAATCAACAATGCAATCATTGTTAGCAATAGTGCCTTTTGCGGGAGTGTTCAAAGATGCTGTTAAGCAGGCGGCAGAGCCATCAACCTTAAAATTAAAATCGACAACAGTAGGAGGTAAACACTGAACATCGTTACAAGTCATGTATTCTAAGTTTCCTTTTAACTCAAAAGACTTATCCGATTTTATTCTAATCTTTTGTTTGAATACTGCTTCTTTTTCAAAAAACTGTAACTCAACTCCAAATACGGGTTCGAACTTCTTTATTAAATTAGATTCTGAAACTTTTCCAACAAATTCAAAATTGGATGAACTAGAGATATGAAAAGAGGTGGGAACTGGTCCATCGTCCCCATAAGATTTTTGCCCGTATAAGTGCCATTTATCATCAATCTTTGCTTTGAATAATAATTCAAGTTCGCATTCGGATACTTTCTTGGTGCTGAATTCCCATTTCACAGGAGTTAAAATCTGTGAATCGACTTTGGAATTAAGATTCAAAGCAAAAACTAAAAGTATTGTTATTCTAATAAGATGTTTCATAAATTCATTCTAATAATTCTAATCATTCCGAATTGATAAAGTTTTACTTTGCTATCAATTGATTAATTAACTGTGTTAACTCTTCCGCTCTCTGACTTCCTACTCGGTATTTCAATCCGTCTTTGTCAGTTATCTCTACAGCATCATTACCTTGTGTAAAGAAACGGATTTTGTTTTTGAAATGTAGATTATAAACAGGTCTATTCAATAAGTACTTGCTGTATTTTACCTTTTTAACCTCTACAATATTCTTAAGGTCAATTTTTACATTACGGGATGTCCATAAGCCATCAAGTATCAAACTCTCTCCAATAATTTTTGTGTGAAGATGCAGAACAAATATGAGTGCCAATGAAAGTACCATAAGCACAATTCCCATTAGAAAAAACAATTGACCAGAGTCTTGACCTACTGGAGATGCAGGTATTTCGATTGCACTAGCCACTTCAACTGATTTTGGATTTTCGCTCCAATAATACAAGATAAAACAAAACAACGCCAATACAGTACGCCAAATGATTGCCCACTTGTTGTACCCAATGTATTGTTTTTCTTCAAAAAGTAATTTGTCTTCCATATTTGCTCAAAGTTAATTCACTTTGCCAATTCTACCAAATAAATCTTCTTCGTTTTGTCGGTAACTTTAAATCTATTATCAATCCTCATACCAATTACCCAAACGATATTGTCAGCGGAAGTAAGTAACCAAGTGTTTTCTTTCTGATTCAAAGATAGTTTATTATCAATAAAAAAGTCAGATAATTTCTTTTTTCCCTTCATTCCCAATGGATAAAACCAATCACCTTCTTTCCATTTCCTTGTCGTTAATGGGAAAGTAAGCTTATCATAGTCGAGTGCTGCTAAGTCGGGTGATTGAGGAATCTCCATATTAGCAGGAAGGATTTTTGATTCTAGTTTCCAAAATTCTAATCCTATTTCCTTCTTCTTAGTTTCTTGATTATGGAATTGCTTGGTAGATTCACCTGTCTTCTTTTTCGAAATAATGAGGAGTGTTCTATCCTTTAATAATTGATGAGTTTTAGAGTAAAACACTTTTCCCGATTCACCATTCAGTGCATTCTTTATTTCTTCGGAAGTGCTCGAATTAAATTGATAAGGCTTCAGCAATTCGAATAAATAAGTAGATAGTGGATTTAGTTTTTTCAATTCGGGGATGGAAATAGTATCCGTGTCACCCTCTTGTCTCACCATTTCCGTTCGCAATTTTTCTACTTGCATTTTTACTATTGTTTCAGCGTCCTTTAATCGCTCGATGGTTTTCATCAAGGTATTTTCGATGCTAGGATTCACTTCTTTTAATGTAGGAATAATGTGATGACGAATTTTATTTCTGAGGTATTTGTCCGAAGCATTGCTGCTGTCTTCTCGAAATTTCAATTGCGACTCCTTAGCAAAGGCTATGATGTTGGCTTTGTTTGCAAATAATAAAGGGCGAATAATATTTCCTTGTTTAGGAAGAATACCGTGTAGTCCAGTAATTCCTGTGCCTCGAATGAGGTTGATGAAAAAGGTTTCAATCGAATCGTCCTGATGATGAGCAGTAGCGATGTATTTATAATGATATGAATTACGTATTTCTTCGAACCAATTGTATCTTAGTTCTCGTGCTGCCATTTGTATCGACATGTCTTGTGTTTCGGCAAAAGGTGCAGTGTCGAACCGAATGGAGTATAACTGAACTTTGTATTTCAAAGCCATGGTCTTAACAAATTTTTCATCTTCGTTACTCTCGCTTCCTCGCAATTGATAGTTGCAATGCGCCAAGTCGAAATTAAAACCAGCTTGGTGAAATAAGTGACACATTACCACCGAATCGATACCTCCACTGACAGCGAGTAATATCTTTTCGTTGGGTAAGAATAGTTTTTCCTTTTTTATAAATGCCGCAAACAACTCGAACATGACGCAAAGATAATTAAAGGAATTAAAATGTTGAAAAAATCGAATGCCACCATTTAGGTGCTTGCCAATATGATTCGCTTCTCGCCTTCTTTAAACATTTCAATGGTGACAACATCGTTGGGAAGCAATTCATTTATTTTCTCGCTCCACTCGATAAAGCAATAGGCATTGGAATAAAGATAATCTTCGTATCCTAAATCGAAGGCTTCTTCCAAAGACTTGATGCGGTAAAAATCGAAATGATAAACTTTGCTTCCTTCGCCTGCCAAATACTCATTCACGATGGAAAAGGTAGGGCTCGAAACATTGTCTTTCACACCAAGTTCTTTGCAGAGTTCTTTAATAAATGTTGTTTTCCCCACACCTATCTCACCTACAAAAGCAAAGATACGTTTGTCGGCAAATGCATGCAAAACTTGTCGCGCTGCGTTTGGTAGCTCGTCTTGATGAGTTACTTCTATCCTATTTTGCACTTAGAGTAATGAACGGAATAATGGTTTCTTCGAGCGACAAACCTCCATGTTGGAAAGTGTTTCGATAGTAAGTAACATAGTAATTGAAATTGTTAGGATAAGCAAAAAACTTATCTTCTTTTACAAATACATAAGCCGAACTGATGTTCTGCTTGGGCAGAAAAGCATCGCCTGGGTTTTTTATTTCAAACACATCGCGCTTTTCGTAACTCATCGATTTACCTTGTTTATAGCGCAAGTTAGTGGTTAGGTTTTTATCACCCACTACTTTGGTTGGCTCAGTTACTTTTATGGTGCCATGGTCGGTGGTGATTACCATTTTACATTTCTTAGCGGCTATTTGTTTAATAATATCTAGCAATGGTGAATTCTCGAACCAAGATAAGGTGATGGAACGATAGGCTTTTTCGTCATCTGCTAACTCGCGAATCACTTCCATTTCGGTGCGAGCGTGCGAAAGCATGTCAACGAAATTATAAACAATCACATTCAATTTGTTTTGCATCAAGTTACTGATGTTCTCCGACAATCGCTTGCCAGCCGCATTGTTGGTAATCTTGTTGTAACTCATCTTTACATTTTTGCCCAATCGCTTCAACTGGTCAGCGAGGAGTTCTTCCTCGTGCATGTTCTTACCTCCCTCATCCTCGTCATTCAACCAAAGACTAGGAAAACGCTTTTGAATTTCGGATGGCATCAAGCCTGCAAAAAAGGCATTGCGTGCATATTGTGTGGCCGAAGGAAGAATACTGCTGTACACATCTTCCGATTCCACCTTGAAATATTCCGCCACGATGGGTTGTATTACTTTCCATTGGTCGAGACGTAAATTATCAATCAATACCACAAAGGTGGTTTCTTCTTTATCGAGCATTGGAGCTACCTTTGCTTTAAAAATAGTATGAGAGAAAAAAGGTGGGTCTTGTGTTTTGCCATTGAGCCAACCAATGTAATTGTTCTCGAAAAATTTGCTGAACAATTTATTGGCTTCCGACTTCTGCATTTTCAAAATCTCCATCATGCTTTCGTCTTTGCTTATATCCAGCTCGAGTTCCCAATACACTAACTTCTTGTAGACCTCCGACCATTCTTTCCAATTCAACCGATCACCCATGGTCATTCCTATTTGTCGGAATTCTTGCTGATAATTAGAAGTTGTTTTCTCAGAAATCAATCGCTTGTTGTCTAATGTTTTTTTTAACGAAAGCAATATCTGGTTAGGGTTCACAGGTTTTATTAAATAGTCGGAAATTTTAGAACCTATGGCATCTTCCATCAAATGCTCTTCTTCGCTTTTGGTAATCATGATGACAGGCAAATCGCTATGCGTTGCTTTTAGTCGATTAAGGGTTTCTAATCCTGAAATACCTGGCATGTTTTCATCCAACAGAACTACTGCGAAACTATGCTTTTCGACAAGTTCCAAGGCTTCATCACCGCTTGTGGCGGTTATCACATCGTATCCTTTGTCTTTGAGAAATAATATATGTGGTTTCAACAAATCTATTTCATCATCTGCCCATAATATTTGAATTCTTTCCATTGGTATTGTGTTTAAAGGTTATAAAAGTAATACATATATAACTTCACAAAGGAAGTATTATTGTTTTGCCTAAGTTAAAAAAAGATAAATTATCTTTGTACCAATGAATTCGAACCCTAATAAGCTAAAAATATTCAACGACCCCATTTATGGCTTCGTTTCCATTCCTTTTGAAATCATTTACGACCTCATCGATCACCCCTATTTTCAGCGGTTGCGAAGGATTAAACAATTGGGATTAACCAATCTTGTTTATCCCGGAGCTTTGCATACGCGCTTTCATCACGCGATGGGAGCCATGCATTTGATGAGCGAAGCCATTGACGTATTGCGAGCGAAAGGCAACGAAATAACCGATGAAGAAGCCAAAGGTGTTACCATTGCCATACTTCTGCACGATATTGGCCATGGCCCTTTTTCGCATGCCTTGGAGCATAGCATCGTCAACAACGTTACTCACGAAGACATTTCGGAACTATTCATGAATCGGCTTAACAAAGAGTTTGGTGGTGAGTTGACCTTAGCCATTAAAATCTTCAACAATAAATATAAAAAGAAGTTTTTGCATCAGCTGGTATCGAGTCAGCTGGATATGGACCGCTTGGATTACCTGAAGCGAGACAGTTTCTTTACTGGTGTTTCGGAAGGAGTAGTGAGTTCGGATAGAATCATTAAAATGCTGAATGTAAAAAACGATGAATTGGCGGTGGAAGCTAAAGGAATTTATTCCATCGAAAAATTTATCATTGCTCGAAGGCTGATGTATTGGCAAGTGTATCTGCACAAAACAGTAATCAGTGCCGAGAGCCTTTTGGTGAACATTTTGAAACGTGCCAAGGAATTGGCCGAACGCAAGGTGGAATTGTTTTGTACTCCTGCGCTTCGCGTGTTTTTGTACGATAAGTTTAGCAAAGCTGAATTTAAAACCAATCCCAGTTTACTCGATTCGTTTGCTCTGCTTGACGACTATGACATCATGGCTTCGGTAAAGGTGTGGATGACGCACAATGACGATGTGCTCGCGATGCTTTGCACCAACTTATTAAACCGAAATTTATTCAAAATAGAACTAAGAAATAATCCTTTCAAACCAGCCGAAATAAAGAAGGAAAAAGAAAGAATAAAAAAGGTGTATCATCTGAAAAAGAACGAGGTGAATTACTTTGTGTTTTCGGGCAATATACAGAACGATGCTTACCGAGCCGATAAGATACGTATCAACATCTTATCGAAAGACGGAAAGATAATGGACATCACCGATGCATCGGACCAATTGAACATAAAGGTGCTTGCGAAAACCATAAAGAAATACTATTTATGTTTTCCTAAATAATAGGTCTTAACATTTATTATATCAAATATATCATAGCCTCACTCCGCACAAGTAAATAATTTGTATAAATTTGAAAACTTATAAAACAAGAAACCTAAACTCGAAGATATTATATGAGTGTTAATCAACAGACAATAAAAACGCCTGTATCCATTTCCGGTGTGGGTTTGCACACTGGCAAACAAGTTAATTTAACTTTTGTTCCTGCTCCCGAAAACCATGGTTATAAATTCCAACGCGTTGACCTACCCGAAAACCCTATTATAGATGCGGATGTTGACAATGTGGTAGACACCTCGCGTGGTACTACTTTAGAACAAAATGGTGCACGTGTGCACACCACCGAACATGTACTTGCTGCTTTGGTGGGTATGGAAATAGACAATGTGATGATTCAACTAGATGGACCCGAAATGCCCATCATGGATGGTAGTTCGATGCCATTTATTCACATCTTGCAAGAAGCAGGTGTGGTAGAACAAAATGCCGAACGGATTTATTTCGAACTTACCGAGAACCTTACTTTCGAAGACCCGATAAAAAATGTAGAGATGTTGGCTGTGCCACAAGATGCATTCAGAGTAACCGTAATGGTGGATTACAACTCAGATGTATTGGGTACACAACATGCACATATTTACAATGTGGGTGAATTTAAAACCGAGATAGCCATGTGTCGCACCTTTGTGTTTCTGCACGAACTAGAAGCTTTGCTTGCACATAATTTGATAAAAGGAGGCGACCTGAACAATGCCATCGTACTTGTGGATCGTGAGATTTCGCCTGAACAAATCAAACACTTGCAAAAAGTTTTTCATCGCGAAGATGTTGAAATAAAAGGAAAAGGAGTGTTGAACAATACCACACTTCATTTTTTCAACGAACCAGCTCGTCATAAACTACTTGATATTGTTGGCGATTTGGCCTTGGTAGGAACTCCATTAAAAATGCATGTGCTGGCAGCTCGCCCTGGACATGCTGGCAATGTGGCGTTTGCTAAAAAGATTAAAGAGTTGATAAAATCGAAGAAGAAAGAAACTCGCACCTTCGACTTGAACAAGCCGGCTATCCTCAACATCATGGATATTCAAAAACTTCTTCCGCATCGTCAGCCGTTTTTGTTGATTGACAAAATCATGGAGCTTACGCCTACATCGGTAGTGGGGATTAAGAATGTGACCATGAACGAAGATTTTTTCAGAGGACATTTCCCTGAAAACCCTGTAATGCCAGGTGTATTGCTAATAGAAGCTATGGCACAAACAGGAGGTATCTTGATTTTGAAAACAGTGCCCGACCCCGAAAACTACCTTACCTATTTCATGAAGATAGATGGAGTGAAGTTCAGAAGCCAAGTGGTACCGGGCGATACCGTAGTTTTCGATTTGCACTTGATTACTCCTATCCGCAGAGGAATTTGCCACATGAAAGGGATAGCTTATGTGAATAACAAACCCGTGATGGAAGCCGAAATGATGGCACAAATTGTAAAAGTTAAAAATAATGAACCAACTTAGTTACATTCATCCTAATGCTAAATTAGGCGCAAACGTTAAGGTTGAGCCATTCTCCACCGTTTACGAAAACGTAGAGATTGGCGAAGGAACTTGGATTGGGCCTAATGTTACCATCTTTCCTGGAGCGCGTATTGGCAAGAACTGTCGCATCTTTCCGGGTGCTGTGGTAGCGGCCATACCTCAAGATTTGAAATTTAATGGCGAAGATACCACCCTCGAAATAGGCGACAACACTACCATTCGCGAGTGTGTGACTTTGAACAGAGGCACCACCGATAAAATGAAAACCGCCATTGGTAGCAATTGTTTATTGATGGCTTATGTGCATGTGGCACACGATTGCATCATTGGCAACAATGTGATAATTGCCAACAGCGTAAATCTTGCAGGCCATGTTACTATTGAAGATTACGCCATACTCGAAGGATTGGTGGCGGTTCAACAATTTGTAACCATTGGTGCACATACGTTCATCACAGGAGGTTCGTTGGTTCGAAAAAATGTTCCTCCATTTACAAAAGCGGCTCGCGAACCATTGCAATACATCGGCATCAACTCCATTGGCTTGCGAAGAAGAGGTTATACTAACGAGCGCATCCTCGAAATAGAAGACATCTACCGTACCCTTTACATCAAAGGACATAATGTTACCAATGCCCTTGCTATCATCGAACAAGAAGCCCCTGCATCTGACGAGAAAGAGCAGATTTTGCATTTCATCCGCGAGTCGAAAGATGGAATCATGCGCGGCTTGTCGTAGTTTTATTTTCACTAAATTGCTTCTCAGTAAATCGTAATTGATTTAATATTTACTGCTCATCGGCCATAGCCAAAAGCTTTACTGATTGTATAGCATGATGGTTCGTTCGCATTTTTAGCTCACCCCAAAAATAAGAAATTGATGAAGAATGACGCATTGAATTTAAAAATTTATTATTTTTGTATTCGGAACTAATTCACATTTAATCATACTTATTCAAATTAATTATGCCATGTTTTCGTACATCCTCCCTTCCGGTATACTCATTGTGAGTAAAAACAAAAAAATAGTAAAATCGTTACCCATCGAATTTCGTGTGGAAGAAAACCAAACGTTGATTACCATCCCTGAAAAACTGGATGAGCAAGAGATGAAAGAAATTTCTGTTGGGCTAGGATTTTTTGCATTACGCAGTTTCAGTCATCCTATGTTTGCACCCGAAAAGAAACAGTGTATAAATTTGAGGAAAAAATCAGAAGGGAAAAAAGAGAAAGGAGCAAAACAATCACTTGTCATTAGGCTTAAAGCC
>Ga0194047_10000519_pt1 | contig 25966 bp, 24 predicted proteins | sample JunL225m_MetaG_2_FD_160070 | JGI IMG/M metagenome (GOLD analysis project Ga0194047, IMG submission 160070) | Anoxic zone freshwater microbial communities from boreal shield lake in IISD Experimental Lakes Area, Ontario, Canada - Jun2016-L221-5m | ecosystem: Environmental > Aquatic > Freshwater... | reverse complement strand
TCACTTTCCTTACTTTTGTTAACAGGTGCAATTTTGGGAGGACTTCGAAGCATTGCAGGCGCTCTCATTGGAAGCGCCCTTGTTGTATTCCTTCCAGATTTCATCGACTGGGCCACCAAGCCATTGGCGCTCTCCGAACAGATTGGTAACTATTTGCCAGGCTTGATAGGTGGCTTACTCCTTCTTGTGACGGTCGTTCTCAATCCCGGCGGGATTTCTGGCGCTCTTCGCCGCCACAAATAAGCACTCATATGAGGCCTATAACCCATCGATGAAAGATCGGCCAAGGGGCCACGACGTCGGCTAAAAGCATCGATATCCAGAGAAGTACGCTCAAAATGAAGCACCGCTACCCCTTTTACAACGCTTTCGTCACCGTTTCATCATTCTTTTTCTATTCACCCTCTGGTAACTTGCCATTTACGTGGGTCGACTCCGGCCCAACTAACGCCAGTCTTTGAGGCTTGGCGCTATCTCGTTCAAGGAAAGAGTGAATGTAGTGAAATTCCATCCATCTCTGAGCAAGGCAAGGCTCCTGGCCCTTGTCGCTGGATTGGCAGTCGGGGCGCTTGCGCTCTCTTCATTGCCAGCTAGTGCTGCAAGTGATCCAGGTGTTACCGATACAGAAATTGTTCTGGGAATGCAGCTGCCACAAAGTGGTCCAGCTAGCCCAGGTTATAACAAAGTGGATGACGCAATGCGCGCCTACTTTGATTACGTCAACTCCAAAGGTGGCGTGAATGGTCGCATGATTCGTCTTGAAGTAAAAGATGATGCATACAAAGCCGGCCTCACAGTTTCAACCGCATCTTCATTGATCAACAAAGAAAAAGTATTTGCCTTTGTTGGAAGCATCGGAACTCAGACACATATCTCGGTTATCAAAGATATTAATCGACGTGGAATTCCTGACATTTTCGTGAACAGTGGATACAGCGGGTTCTACACAGATCCAAAGAAGTATCCAAATACATTCGGCGGGCTCGGAACTTATGTTGTCGAAGCAAAAATTCTTGGAAAGTACCTCAAGGAAACTTACGGCGACAAGAAAATTGGAATTCTCTACCAAACCGATGACTTCGGTCGAAATGCTGTTGCAGGATTTGCAACAGCAGGTCTGAAATTCACGCCTAAAGAAACTGCAGCAACATTCATTGCAGGAACACAAGGCTCTCTTGGTCTTGTTAGCCAAATGTCACAACTGAAAGCTGCAGGCGTTGAAGTTGTCATTATTGCCGCGGTCTCCTCGGCAAGTGCCGTCGCGATCAGTACAGCTGCGAAAATTGGTTATGCCCCTAAGAAGTGGGCAATTATTAGCGTAGGGGCCGATGCAACAACAATCCAAGGCCTTCTTTATGCTGGTGGAGTCCCATTCGCAACGAGCGCTGCAATGTTGACTGGTGTTATTTCAGCATCGCATGCTCCAGCTGCTGGAGATTCTTCCGATGAATTTGTCACTGCATTCAAAAAAATCAATGATGATTTCAACAAGGGCCCTTCAAAGACTTGGGATAACAACGTTTTGCAAGGTATGAACAGTGCTTATCTCACTACTGAGGCTTTATTTGGAGTCGGAAAGAATCTCACTCGCAAAGCTTTGGTTTCATACCTAGAAACAAAGGGATCATCGTTGAGTAGCGCAGCACTTGCGCCACTTGGATATTCCAAGGCAACACATGAGGCTTACACAGGATTCTGGGTTGGCGCATACGACGCATCTACTGTCTTGAAGCCAGTAGGTACGGATCGCGTTGTTTACACAACTGATTCAGGAACAGGTCCAGTAACAGTTTCTACATACAAGCGTCCAGCAATGCCTGTGGATGCACTACCGAAGGGTGCCTAACGTGAAGTCTTTATCAATGCGTAAGGTCGTAGCGATGGTTGGCGCAGCTGCGCTCATTGTCAGCGGAACGATTTTGGCAATTCCAAGCGCAAGTGCAGCGCCAGTATGCGGAACCAAAGCAGGTATTGAAACTTGCGGTGGAGTTCTCAGTAATGGTGCTGCATATGTAATCAAGATTCCCTCTAACTTTAAGGGAACTATTTTCTACTGGAACCACGGTTTCCGCCCATCATTTCCTTACCCTGGTTACACACCACCAAAGGGTATAGAAGAAATAACAATGGGAAATAACATCACTAAGACTGATGTCACAGCACAGATGCTCAATCTTGGTTACGGAGTTGCAGCCTACGATCGATCAACTGGCGGACTTCATGGTTGGAATACAGCGGAAAGCGTTTCGATGCTGAAAGAACTCGTCGACACGACAAAAGCTAAGTATCCAAGCGCAACCAAATCTGTTATTTATGGAGCTTCTGGCGGTGCGCCAGTTGTCAACATGTTTGCAGAAAAGTATCCAGAGCTAACTGATGCAGTTGGTTTAGCAACACCTGTTGCAACCAATATTGGTCGTCAATTGCAATCTGGTTGCGACCTCTTTTTCATTATGAGTGTTTTCTTTGATCCTACGATTAAAGGATGCGACGCATTTGGCCAAAAAGGCGTGGCTGGACATATGGTCGCTTTGGGCGAACTTGCCAAAGTGGGCGCGCTCTTAACTGCTTGGTCAAAGAACTTTGGAGCACCAGGACTTGAATATCCTGCAGCTCTTAAAGGTTCTGGAATTCCGCAACGTTCTGCACTCTTGTTGATGGGTCTGCTTGCAGGCATGCCAGCAAAGAGCCAGCACATGGATGGAATTTCAACTTCTGCTGCAGTTCCAGAGCAGAGCATTAACGCGACGTTAGCAATCTTAGAAAATACACTTGATGCTTCTGCTACAGGAATTCTTGCCGGCCAGGCAGTAGCAGAAGTTGTTGGTGGAAAGTTCTATGACAATACAAAAACGGATTACACCGCATTGCTTGATGATGCAGATTCAGGTCGCTACAACTTAGGACTATCTGGCGATGAAGCAATCACGGCAATGTTGACAATGCTCAAGATGGCACCACGCATTACCGGTGAAGCCACAGCAATGGCTGGCATTAAGGCTCTTGATAAAGTCAACTACACCTCAACCAAACCAACAATCTTGATTCACAACGAAGCAGATCGTTTAGTTTGGCCAGGGCAATCTGTCGCTTATGTTGATGCAAAGCGTGCAGTATTTGATGCTCAGCAAAGCAAGTACGAAGATGCTGTTGCTAGTGCAAAAACTGGAGCTCAAATTCTTGCAGCCAAGAAGTTGAAGCCAACGTGGAACACATTGGCACTGTATGCAATGACTCCTGAGACTTACACCAAGTTCACTGATACAGGACTCCCTGTTCTCAGTGGCGTTGGTGCAACTTCTGGTGTTGGGCATCAGTCATTCCCAAGTGCACAGGTATTGGCCTGGGTGAAGTTGCTGTATTACTCAGCAAACTCTGGCCATCTTCCTAGCGATGCCTTAATTGCTAAGAACATTGCTGCAGGCGTGGGCTTAAACCCAGATTTGGAATTCCGTCCAACTGAGTTGAAGTACTAACCACAAGCGCAACCTTAGTTGGGGCTCGCACCTTCGGGTGTGGGCCCCAATTACTTTGCCTGTAATCTCACCACTGTGAAAATCACAACGCCAGATGCGATGTTCCACCTGGGCGCCACCATCGGGGCCAAACTCGTTGCGGGAGATCTTCTTTTAATTAATGGGCCACTTGGTGCCGGAAAAACCTTACTCACACAAGGCATTGGTTCAGCACTTGGAATTGCAGGTATTACTTCGCCTACTTTTGTCATTTCAAGAGTTCATGAAGGCCAAATCCCATTGATTCATGTTGATGCGTATCGCCTATTGGATTCATCAAATTCTAATTACTTACTAGATGATCTAGATCTGGACACACAACGCGAAAGTGCAGTAACAGTTATTGAATGGGGAGGAAGTGAATCCTCGAGACTTTCTGATGAAAGGCTTGAAATCACTCTTGAGATAAGTGGAGATGAACGCGTTGTCAGCGCAACCGGAATTGGTACTCGATGGAATGGATTTACCTTATGAGTATTTCCTTAGCAATCGATACGGCAACTTCTCGCACCGGCGTTGCAATTATTAATGGCCAAGAAATCGTCTGGCAAGGAAGCCATGATGGCGCAACGGCCCATGGCGGAGCGCTATCCACTTTAGTGAGCCAAGCACTCAGTGGTCATCCAAAGATTGATCAAGTGATTGTTGGTATGGGCCCTGGTCCATTTACAGGGCTGAGAGTGGGCATTGCATTTGCACGGTCCTTTGCACTTGCCAGAAAAATTAGCATTATTGGAATTTGCTCATTAGATGCCATTGCTCCACTTGTTATCCAAGGCAATACTCTGATTAAAGATGGAGAAGATTTTATAGTTGCTACTGATGCACGACGAAAAGAAATATATTGGGCGAAGTATTCGAAAGGGATTCGAGTGGGTGAGCCAGGAGTAAATTTACCTTCTGAGATTGCCAGGCTGGGACTTCCGATTTTTGGTGAAGGTGCAATTAAGTACGGTTTATCAAAGAATATAGATACGCAATATCCAGACTTGTTATCCCTTGTTGCACTCTCGCACAATCCACGTGCGCATGTAAGTGAACCAATGTATTTGCGACGCCCCGATGCTCAACCCACAAGTGAGCGCACCTCATGATTACTTATCGCCAGATGCAGGCAATTGATCTGCCAGTTGTCACAAGTATGGAAAAAGCTATTTATCCCAAAGATGCATGGTCGAATGCGCAATTTAAAGAAGAGTTAGCTGGAGTTCCAAAAAATCGCTCTTACATAGTCGCGCTCCATGATGAGAGTGAAATCGTGGGTTATGCCGGCGTATTTTCACCAGCCCACGGAATAGATGCCGATATTCACACGTTGACGGTGGCAGAAGCGCATCGGCGTCAAGGAATTGGTCGCGCGATGTTAGAGCAATTGATCACCTGGGCTAAGGCTCGAGGAGCCCCGGCAATATTTCTTGAAGTGCGCGAAGGTAACGACGAAGCCTCACCGTTGTATCTATCTGCAGGATTTGAAGCCATATCTCGCCGCGATGATTATTACGCCTCTGGAGTGCATGCAGTTGTGATGAAAAAGGAATTGCAATGAGCAACGAACCTTTAGTTCTTGGGATTGAAACCTCCTGTGATGAAACGGCAGTGGGCATTGTTCGTGGGCGCACACTACTTGCTAATGTCATTTCATCGAGCGTTGAAGAGCATGCTCGATTTGGGGGAGTAGTACCTGAAATTGCATCACGTGCACACCTTGAGGCGATGGAAGCAATTTTGCATCAAGCGTTAAACGAGGCAAAAATTTCACTCACAGATATTGATGCAGTTGCTGTTACAGCCGGACCAGGCTTGGTGGGCGCTCTACTCGTAGGAGTTGCATCGGCAAGTGGATTGGCTCTGGGACTTAATAAACCTATTTATGGCGTAAATCATCTTGCTGCACATGTCTCCGTCGATTTGTTGGCACACACGGAAGAAGTGAATCCAACAATTGCACTTCTTGTCAGTGGTGGACACTCATCCCTTTTGCAAGTTGATGACATCACTTCATCTGTAACAAAATTAGGTGAGAGTATGGATGATGCTGCAGGCGAGGCGTTCGACAAAATTGCACGCGTGATGGGACTTGGTTTTCCTGGTGGTCCTGCAATTGATCGAGAAGCACGAAGTGGAAATAAGTCTGCAATTGAATTTCCTCGTGGCTTAACGCAGAGCAGTGATTGGGAAACACGGCCATTTGATTTTTCATTCTCTGGTTTAAAGACAGCGGTAGCAAGATATTTAGAAGCAACACCCAAATATGCACGTGCCGATGTTGCTGCCTCTTTCCAGGAAGCAATCGTTGATGTCTTAATGCAGAAAGCGGTGAGAGCTTGCGCAAGTACTGGCATTGATTCTTTAGTAATTGCTGGCGGAGTTGCTGCAAACTCCAGATTGCGCACCCTTGCGCAAGAACGATGCGAAAAGGCCAAAATCTCCCTCAGGATCCCAGCGCCAGGACTCTGTACAGATAACGGAGCCATGGTTGCTTGCCTTGGTTCGCTGATGGTCAGCGCGGGGCGCACGCCCAGCCAGGTCGGTATCGAGGCCCAATCCAGCATGAGCGTGACGACTGTGAGCCTGACTTAACCTCAAATTGACCATAGCCAGCGCTCCTCCTAGGCTTGGCGTTAGCACTCAAGGCCCGAGTCTGCTAATTCTTTATTAGCACCGACCCTGAGGAAGACCCAAGCGTTCGTTAACTACAAAGGAGTCAACACATGGCCGTAGCCATTAAGCCACTAGAAGATCGCATCGTTGTTAAAGCAAACGAAGCTGAAACAACAACTGCATCTGGTCTTGTAATCCCAGATACTGCAAAAGAAAAGCCACAAGAAGGCACTGTCATTGCAGTAGGCCCAGGTCGCTTTGATGATGGAGTTCGCGTTCCTATGGACGTCAAAGTTGGCGATGTTGTTCTTTACAGCAAGTACGGCGGAACTGAAGTGAAGTACAACAATGAAGAGTACTTAGTCCTATCAGCTCGCGACATTCTCGCCGTGATTGAGAAGAAGTAAATGGGAAAAATTCTTGAGTTCGATGAGCACGCTCGTCGTGCCATGGAGCGTGGCGTAAATATTTTAGCTGACACCGTAAAAGTAACACTTGGGCCTAAGGGTCGAAACGTTGTCATCTCGAAATCATTTGGCGCTCCAACTATTACCAACGATGGTGTCACCATCGCACGTGAAATTGAACTATCTGATCCTGTAGAAAATATGGGCGCTCAATTAGTTAAAGAGGTAGCAACAAAGACCAACGATGTAGCAGGAGATGGCACAACAACTGCAACTGTCTTGGCACAAGCAATGGTTAAAGAAGGTCTTCGTAACCTTGCTGCTGGCGCACAACCAATGGATATCAAGATTGGTATCGAAGCAGCTGTTGTGGCAATTACTGAACGTCTTCGCAAAAATGCAACTGTCGTTAAAGATAAGTCGCAAATTGCTGATGTTGCAACAATCTCTGCACAAGACCGTGCCATTGGCGATCTCATCGCTGAGGCAATGGACAAAGTGGGCAAAGATGGCGTCATCACTGTAGAAGAGTCATCAACTACAGGCTTAGAGCTTGAATTTACAGAGGGTATGCAGTTCGACAAGGGTTACATCTCTCCATACTTTGTAACAGACCAAGATCGCATGGAGACTGTCCTCGAAGATGCATATGTGTTGATTTCAGGTAACAAGATCTCAGCACTGAGCGAACTTCTTCCTATCCTTGAAAAGATTGCTCAAGCTAGCAAGCCACTCTTGATTATTGCCGAAGATGTTGAGGGCGAAGCGCTTTCTACATTGGTCGTTAATAAGATGCGCGGAGTATTTACCTCTGCTGCAGTAAAGGCCCCAGGCTTTGGAGATCGTCGTAAAGCGATGTTGCAAGACATTGCTGTTCTTACAGGCGGTCAAGTGATTTCATCTGAAATCGGAATGAAGTTGGATCAAGTTGGCCTCGATGTTCTTGGCCGTGCACGTCGTATTGTGATCACAAAGGACACAACAACGATCGTGGATGGTGCTGGAGATAAGGCAGCAGTTGCTGGCCGCGTTACTGAAATCCGCAACGAACTCGAAAACACTGATTCTGAATGGGATCGCAACAAGCTTCAAGAGCGTGTGGCAAAACTTGCTGGTGGCGTTTGTGTCATCAAAGTAGGAGCACATACTGAAGTTGAATTGAAAGAAAAGAAGCACCGTCTTGAAGATGCAATTTCTGCTACTCGTGCGGCAGTAGAAGAGGGCATTGTTGTTGGCGGTGGCGCAGCACTTGTTCACGCAGCCGATGCTCTAGACGGAGATCTTGGTTTCAGCGGAGATCAAGCAGTTGGAGTTCGCCTCGTGCGTAAAGCATGCGATGAGCCACTTCGCTGGATCGCAGAAAACGCTGGTCTTGAAGGTTATGTTGTTGTAGCAAAAGTTCGCGCGATGAAAGCCCATGAAGGCTTTAACGCAGCAACTGATGTTTATGGCGATCTCACTAAAGATGGCGTAATCGACCCAGTAAAGGTCACTCGTTCAGCACTTGCTAACGCTGCCTCGATTGCAGCAATGTTCATTACAACAGAAGCTGTTGTTTATGAGCGCCCAGCGGATCAAGAGAGCGATGAAGGCGGCAAGGGACATTCACATGGCCCTGGCGGACATAGCCACTAAGCATTAAAAGCAGAAACTAAAAACAGCCTCACTCATACGGGTGGGGCTGTTTTTATTGAATGACTTTTGCGTAATACTGTAAAAGCAGGTGGAATGAATGTGTGAGAATTTTACGAAGCTTCAGAGATAGCGGCAGAACTCTTTCTATCCAGGATCATGGCTCGGTCATCTTCACTCAAACCGCCCCAGATTCCGTAAGGCTCCTGGATGCTTAAGGCTTGATCACGACACTGTTGAATCACAGGGCACGTTGCACATACAGCTTTGGCGGCGTTTTCACGGTTGCGACGACGCGGTCCGCGCTCGCCTTCTGGATGGAAAAACATCTCGCTCGGAAGGTCTTGGCAGGCACCTTCGTATTGCCACTCCCACAAATCGGCAAGAGGCTTGGGAAGGCGTGACATTTCAGCCATACGTACCCCTTTCCTTGAGAGCCCCACCCTACAACCGCGCCATAAGTTGTTCAAGCCTAGGCGCGCCATATCTTCTTCATTGAAGCGTTTCGAGTGGTGAGTTTGGACATAGAAGGGAAAGATTGCGCTGTGAACGAGTTTTTTACGGTTTCATCTGTGGCGCGCCGCATAGGTGTAGCCCCAGCCACGTTGCGCACCTGGGATCTTCGCTACGGCTTAGGCCCCTCTCATCACGAGCCAGGTACCCACCGTAGATATTCACCTAAAGATCTTGCACGCTTAACGTTAATGCGCAATCTCATTTGCTCGGGAGTGAGTGCAAGCGAAGCTGCACAAAGTGCGCTCTCATCAAAAGTCTCATTAGCTTCTATCAAAAGTGAATCCTCTTCAGTTAATGCGCCCCCAGGTATTGCGCCCACAGATGATGACCATGTGAATGCGTTGTATCGATCTGCTAAGTCATTAGATTCTGCTCTCCTTGAAAGCGCTTTGAAAAAGTCAATACATGAGTTGGGGGTTGTCGATGCATGGCAAAGCGTCATCGCACCTCTGCTTCACAAAGTTGGGCAGCGCTGGGCCGATAAAGGTGATGAAATTGAAGTGGAGCATTTGCTTAGCGAGGTTTTAAAGAAAGTTTTACATACGCCTGCGATTTCGAAACCCGTGAATTCTCGGCCAGTGGTACTTGCATGTGTCGGAGAAGAACTTCACTCACTTGCGTTACACGCATTAGCTGCAGCTCTGGCCGAACGCAAAATCGAAAGTTATTTTTTAGGATCGCGAACCCCATTAGAAGCACTTTGCCAAGTCGTAAAACGCTCAGCTCCTCCTGCAATTTTCTTGTGGGCACAACTGCCTGAAAATGGCGAAGTGAAGTATTTTCAATCAATCCCTAAAGTTCGCCCCGCACCTCGCATAGTCTTGGGAGGTCCTGGCTGGAGTCGCGATGAATGCAGTTCAGTCACCTTTGCGGATGATTTGAGCACGGCATGCGAGGAGATTTCGAGGGCAGTTGGGGTGTAATTGCCCCGATAGACTTCACGCCTTACACCGTTGATTCGCTCTACCTTTGAGCCATTACGCGGTTTCACTAGGGGAGGTCACATGAGCGATAACGACAAAGTCGTCATGCTTGGCCTTACCTATGATGATGTTCTTTTATTGCCCGATGCTTCCGAAGTTGTGCCCAGTGAAGTTAATACAGCAACCCGGCTAACACGCAATATTTCATTAGCTATTCCTTTAGTTTCATCTGCAATGGACACCGTTACTGAATCCGCGATGGCTATTGCTATGGCAAAAGTAGGCGGCATCGGAATCATTCACAGAAATTTGCCGATCGAAGAACAAGTAACCCATGTCAAACTTGTGAAGAACGTTGGCATAGCAGGAGCAGCAGTCGGTGTTGGTGACGATGGTTTTGCTCGCGCAAAAGAACTGATCGAAGCTGGAGTTGATGTAGTTGTGGTGGATACAGCCCATGGTCACCATCGTGCAGTCCTAGATGCCATTTCACGAATTAAGAAGTTTTCACCAACCACCGAAATTATTGGTGGCAACGTTGCAACACGTGCTGGTGCACAAGCACTTATTAATGCAGGAGCAGATGCTGTAAAAGTTGGAGTGGGCCCGGGATCTATTTGCACAACTCGTGTTGTTGCCGGAGTCGGCGTTCCTCAAATTACTGCAATCTTGGAAGCTAGCAAAGCGTGTATCAAAGCCGGCATTCCTCTCATTGCAGATGGCGGACTTCAATATTCTGGAGATATCGTTAAAGCACTTGTCGCGGGAGCAGATTGCGTCATGCTTGGTTCATTACTTGCAGGATGCGATGAGTCACCAGGTGAATTAGTAACTATTGACGGACGGAAATATAAGGCTTATCGGGGTATGGGATCTCTTGGAGCTATGCAATCCCGCGGTGAGCAGAAGTCATATTCTAAAGATCGTTACATGCAAGACGATGTTTTATCTGAAGATAAATTAGTTCCAGAAGGCATTGAAGGGAAAGTTACTTATCGCGGTTCACTGGCTCATGTCGTGCATCAACTTGTTGGGGGACTTCGTTCAGGTATGGGCTATGCAGGAGCTGCAGATATTGCATATTTGCGTCGCGAAGGACGCTTAATTCAAATTACTGCAGCAGGGCTTCAAGAAAGCCATCCTCATGACGTGTTAGATATAGCCGACGCCCCTAATTACCGTGGAAAGGGCTTGTAATGAGCGATATCGAATTAGCACCTGGCAAGCGTGCCCGCCAAGCATATTCATTTGACGATATAGCAATTGTGCCAAGCCGACGTACTCGCGACCCTGAAGATGTTTCAACAACGTGGCAAATTGATGCATATAAGTTTGCGCTGCCCTTAATGGCAGCTCCTATGGACTCTGTTGTTTCACCAGAAACAGCAATAGCAATTGGCAAACTTGGTGGGCTTGCAGTTCTTAATCTTGAAGGACTTTGGACTCGCTATGAGGATCCTCGCATCCAACTGGGCGAGATTGCATCGATGCCAGATACACATGCAACACGACGTATGCAAGAGCTTTATGCCGCACCAATCCAACCAACTCTAATTAAAGAGCGCCTTAAACAAATCCGAGATGCTGGAGTCACTGTTGCCGGCTCTTTATCTCCTCAACGAACTTTTGAATTACACAAAACCGTTATTGAAGCCGGTGTCGATATTTTCGTAATCCGCGGAACTACTGTGAGCGCCGAGCATGTTGCAACAAATAATGAAGCACTTAATTTGAAAAAATTTATCTATGAATTAGATGTGCCTGTAATCGTTGGAGGTTGCGCTACTGCAACAGGCGCGCTGCACTTAATGCGTGCAGGCGCAGCAGGTGTGTTGGTTGGTTTTGGTGGAGGTTCCGCTCACACCACACGAAAAGTATTAGGTATTGAAGTTCCCATGGCATCGGCAGTTGCTGAAGTTGCTTCTGCTCGTCGCGATTATTTAGACGAATCTGGCGGGCGCTACGTGCACGTAATTGCTGATGGGTCTGTGGGGCGTAGCGGAGATATTGCTAAAGCCATTGCATGTGGTGCTGATGCTGTAATGATTGGGTCTCCACTTGCAAAAGCTAATGAAGCACCGGGACTTGGTTGGCACTGGGGAAATGAAGCGCATCATCCTGAACTTCCTCGTGGTGAGCGGGTAGCAGTGGGTACATCAGGGACGCTAGAAGAAATTTTATTAGGACCTTCCCATGCAGCCGATGGTTCAATGAACTTATTCGGTGCATTCAGACGTGCAATGGCAACGTGCGGATACTCAGATGTGAAAGAGTTCCAACGCGTCGAGGTTCTTATCCATCGTGCCTGATAAGTCCAATGGCGTTTTAGTTGTCGATTTTGGGGCGCAATATGCGCAATTAATTGCTCGAAGAGTTCGCGAAGCAAAAGTTTTTAGCCACATTGCTCCTTCATCAATTACTGCCAGCGAAGTAAGAAAGATGGCCCCTGAAGCGATCATTCTTTCTGGTGGACCATCAAGTGTGTATGCCACCGATGCTCCGAAAATGGATGACGAAATATTTTCACTCGGTATTCCAATCTTTGGTATTTGCTACGGATTTCAAGCTATGGCTGCTGCCCTTGGTGGGGTCGTCAGTCAAACTGGCACTTCCGAATTTGGCCGTACTCAAATCGAAGTAGATTCAAAATCCAAAGTGTTTTCGGAGCTAACTAAAAGTCAGAGCGTGTGGATGAGTCATGGAGATTGCGTTTCTAAAGCCCCAAAAGATTTTGAAGTCACAGCTAAGTCAGAACAAACAACGATAGTTGCCTTTGAAAATAAGACAGGTGAATTAGCAGGAGTTCAATTCCACCCTGAAGTTTTGCACACAGAGCACGGACAAAAAATATTACAGAATTGGTTAATCAATGTAGCAAAATGTTCGCCAACGTGGACCACTACCAATATCTCTCTGACTGAAGTAGCGAAAGTAAAAGACCTTGTCGGGACCAAGAAAGTCATTTGTGGTCTATCAGGTGGAGTTGATTCAGCTGTTGCAGCTGCAATAGTGCAGCAAGCTGTAGGCAGCCAATTGACTTGTGTCTTTGTAGACCATGGGCTGCTCCGATCGGGTGAGGCTGAGCAAGTGAAAAAAGATTTTGTTGATGCAACAGGGGTTTCGCTTAAAGTTGTTGATGCGCGTGAAATCTTTCTTAACGCACTAGCTGGAGTAAGTGATCCTGAAACTAAACGCAAAATTATTGGAAGAGAATTTATTAGAGCATTCGAAAGTGCTTCGCGAGAAATTGCACAAGGTGGGGAAGTCGAATTTCTTGTCCAGGGCACGTTATATCCAGATGTTGTCGAATCAGGTGGCGGAACAGGAACTGCAAATATTAAATCTCACCACAATGTGGGTGGGCTACCTGACGACCTTTCATTTACTTTAATAGAACCTCTTCGTACGCTTTTCAAAGATGAAGTTCGACAAGTGGGATATGAGCTTGGTTTGCCTGCAGTAATTGTGGGTAGGCAACCATTCCCTGGACCGGGGCTCGCAATTCGCATCATTGGGGAAGTAACACAGGAGCGGCTTGAAATATTGCGTCATGCAGATTCGATTGTTCGCGACGAATTATCTAGCGCTGGTCAAGATTCATTGATTTGGCAGTGCCCAGTGGTTTTGTTAGCAGATGTTCGAAGTGTTGGAGTTCAAGGCGATGGTCGCACGTACGGGCATCCAATTGTCCTGCGCCCAGTTTCGAGCGAAGATGCTATGACAGCTGATTGGTCTCGTCTGCCTTATGAACTCCTTGAGAAGATCTCAACTCGAATCACCAATGAAGTGCGTGATGTTAACCGAGTCGTCTTGGACATCACAAGCAAGCCTCCTGGAACTATTGAATGGGAATAATTTTTCTAAAATTACTTGGTAAGATTGCATCCTTATGAAAGGCACATTGATGAAGCGCATGATTGCCGTGGGTTTAGTAGGACTATTAGTGAGTGGGCTTACTGCTTGCGGTTCAACTAAGAAGGAAGTTGTGGTGCCTGCGCCATCACCAAGTGCGCCTGCAGTAACAACAATTGTGGCTGGCTGCAAGACAACAACAGCAGTTCCGCATATGCCTGTGAGCGTGCCCCCACCTTCTGGGCTTCTTACTGAAGTTATTTCATCTTTTACTTTAACAACTAATTGCGGCGAGATTGATTTTGATGTTTATCAGAAGAAAGCACCTCAAACAGTTACAGCAATGACAGTACTTGCTCGCGCTGGTTATTTCGATGGCTCACTTTGCCATCGCTTGACCACGCAAAATATTTATGTTTTGCAATGTGGCGATCCAACAGCACGAGGTAATGGTGGCCCTGCTTGGGCATACAGAGATGAAAATCTTCCCTCAATTACTGATAACAACTATCCAGCCGGTACCGTTGCAATGGCCAACGGAGGACCAAATTCCAATGGATCACAATTTTTCTTAGTGTATGCAGATACGTCGTTGGGAAAGAATTACTCTATTTGGGGCAAAGTCACGAAAGGGTTAGACATTCTCAAGGCAATTGCTGATGCAGGCGTACAAGGCGGTGGCGTCGATGGCCCTCCCGCTCAAACTGTGGCAATCGAGAGCGTTTCTGTTAAGTAGTTAGTTTGTATTAACTATTTTAAAAGCTTCAGCAATTCTTCCCTCTGGGTAACCTGCTAACGCTGCATTTCTTTCTCCCCAAGTTTTCACCATATTTTCCAGCTCTTTATTGTGAGCAGTTTGGGAAACATGAGAATGAAGTGCCTTCATTTTCAAAGGAAAAGTTTCTGTGATGTCCACAAAATGATCTGGAGTCGCATGACCCATTACCCAAAGTTCCTTCACTCTCCAAGGCTTAATTCCTGCTTCAAGTAAATCTGGAAATGCAAAAGGGTTCCGTGCATCGGGATACACCGCTTGAATTGCACCTTCACCTGCTGCAAGGTGGTCAGGGTGACTGGCTCCGATTCGCTCCCAATTTCTCTCTGGGCTTTGAATAACCATTCGATCAGGTTGAGCAATTCGAATAGCTTTCACAATATCTTTGCGCAGACCGAGAGTCGGTTCCAGTGAGCCATCGCGGTAATTTAAAAAAGTTATATCTGTAACGCCAATAGCTTCGCCGGCTGTTCGTTGTTCACGTTGACGAACGGCTGGCATTTCCTCGACAGGTATTCCTGATTCTTCGCCACCCTGATCCCCATTTGTGCAGATGCAATAAGAGACATGTATTCCGGCCTTGATCCATTTTGCAAGAGTTCCGGATGCACCAAAATCTGAATCATCAGGGTGGGCAGTGACAACGAGAACTCGCTTGATTTCGCTATCGGCAATCGGTTCCATTGTGGACCTTTCATTCATTTCGCGTAAGCCTAATGTCGTGTAAGCCTAATAGAATGCCGACCATGACGAGCACTGAAACTTTGCTTGAAGGCCTTAATCCTTCGCAAAGTTTGGCAGTCTCACATTCCGGCGGTCCTTTACTCGTGGTTGCAGGTGCAGGCTCCGGGAAAACTCGAGTTCTTACACGCAGAATCGCATATTTAATGTCTAAGCGGGGTTCGGCTCCCTATGAAATTTTAGCTATCACCTTCACCAACAAAGCTGCGGGTGAAATGAAAGAACGGGTTGCAGCCCTAGTTGGCCCGATTGCTCGATCGATGTGGGTATCAACATTTCACTCCGCGTGCGTGCGTATTTTACGTCAAGAGGCGTCACGACTTGGTTACAGCAACACTTTCAGCATTTATGACCAAGCAGACAGTGCGCGTTTAATAACAATTGTCTCTAAAGAACTCAACTTAGATCCTAAAAAATATCCTCCCCGCCAATTTCAATCCATGATCTCAAATGCGAAAAATGAATTAATGGGACCATCGGATTATCTGAATGCAACAAACAATCAATTTGAGCAAATTGTTGCTGAAGTTTATGCTGTTTATCAGCGACGCCTAGAACAAGCTAATGCAATGGACTTTGACGATTTAATTCTTAAGACTGTTGAAGTCTTGCAGCGTTATCCTGAAAGTAAGGCGCGATATCGATCCCGCTTTCGCCATGTTCTCGTAGACGAGTACCAGGACACCAATCGAGCCCAATATCAATTGATTCGAGAATTAGTTGGCGAACAAAGTGATTTACTCCCTCCCGCCGAGCTATGCGTGGTCGGAGATGCGGACCAATCCATTTATGGATTTAGAGGCGCAACCATTAGAAATATTTTGCAGTTTGAAATGGACTACCCGAACGCGACGACCGTACTTTTGGAACAGAACTATAGATCGACTCAAAATATTCTTAATGCGGCAAATGCGGTAATAACGAAAAATGAAAGTCGTAAAGAAAAGAATTTGTGGTCAGATGCAGGCTCTGGTGCGCCGCTCATTGGATATGTTGCCGAATCAGAACACGATGAAGCAGAATTCATTAAGGATGAAATTCGGCAGCTTCAGAATTCTGGAAGTTCAGAACCAGGAGACACTGCAATTTTTTACCGTACAAATGCCCAGTCTCGTGTTTTCGAAGAAGTATTTATGAGAGCGGCGCTGCCTTACAAGGTCGTTGGTGGCGTTCGATTTTATGAACGCAAGGAGGTTAAGGATTTGCTCGCATACTTACGTGTAATTGTTAATCACAGTGATGAAGTTTCACTTCGTCGCATTATTAATGTACCAAAACGTGGCATTGGCGATCGCGCTCTAGATTACGTTGATGAATTTGCTCTTCAGCAAGGTATTTCTTTTTGGCAAGCGCTACATAGGTGCACCGAGATGCCTGAAATGCCAAGTCGGGCGACTGCATCCGTTCGTGACTTTATTTCGACTTTGACAGCACTGAGTGTTCTTGTTGAGGCCAAAGTGCGACCATCGGTAATTATCGAAGCAGTACTCGAGCAATCGGGATTGTTGGCAGAACTATCTACAAGCAAGGATCCACAAGATGAAGTTCGGGTTGAGAACTTGCAGGAATTAGTCGCTGTATCACTTGAATATGAAGAGAAGCCTTTCGAGGCGCTAGGCGAAGATGAAGAAATTTCTCTCTCAGGTTTTCTCGAACAAGTTGCACTTGTCGCCGATGCCGATGAAATCCCTGAAGGAGAAGATCATGGAGGCGTAGTTACGCTCATGACTTTGCATACAGCTAAAGGTCTTGAGTTTCCCACAGTTTTCCTTGCAGGTCTTGAGGATGGAATTTTCCCCCATTCAAGGACTCTTGGTGAAAAGAAAGAGATTGAAGAAGAGCGCCGTTTGGCATACGTTGGACTCACACGTGCGCAACAACGTTTATATCTAACTCGTGCTGAATATCGTTCATCGTGGGGCGCGCCAAGTTTTAATCCACCATCTCGATTCTTAGAAGAAATTCCTGAAGACCTTATTCAGTGGCGTTCAACAAATGTAACTGCTCCTCGAGTTTCACCAAAGAGAAATTTTTCTGCACCTCCACTTAGAGCAACTGGAAGGAAAAGCGTTGCGTTAGATCTTGCAATTGGTGAGCGTGTGTCACATGACACATTCGGGCTTGGGACCGTTAAAGCATTATCTGGTGAAGGTGATCGCGCCGAAGCCACAATAGATTTTGGCTCATACGGTGAGAAGAGATTGCTTTTGCGCTACGCACCGGTTGAGAAGCTCTAGGATTACACCCGTCTTAGCGTTCCAAACATGAAAGGAGTCCATCGTGGATCTCTTTGAATATCAGGCAAGAGATCTATTCGAAAAACATGGAGTTCCTGTATTAGCTGGCGCGGTTGCAACTACTGCAGATGAAGCGCAAGCTGCTGCTGCGAAAATCGGTGGAAAAGTTGTAGTGAAAGCCCAAGTAAAAGTTGGCGGTCGCGGTAAAGCCGGAGGCGTAAAACTTGCGGAAGATGCGCAAGATGCTCGCGAAAAATCCAGCGCAATTCTTGGAATGGACATCAAAGGCCACATTGTTAATAAGGTAATGATTGCCCAAGCTGCACCAATTGACTCTGAATATTATTTGGCAATCTTGCTAGATCGATCAAATCGAACTTTTCTCATTATGGCTTCGGTAGCGGGAGGAATGGATATTGAGCAGGTTGCTCATGAGACACCAGAAAAACTAATAAAAGTTCCAGTTAATTCAAACCAAGGGCTTTCTAAATCTGAGGCGCTTAAAATAGTTGCGGATGCAAAATTTCCAGCAGATATTGCAGAGCAAGTTGCAGACACATTGCTGTTAATTTGGAAAGTCTTTACAAGTGAAGATGCGACTTTAGTTGAAATTAACCCACTCGTGAAAACAACCGATGGCCGAATAATTGCATTGGATGGCAAAGTCACACTTGATGACAACGCCGGATTCCGACACCCAGATCACGAGGCACTTATTGATGAGTCTGCTGCTGATCCATTGGAAGCACTCGCAAAAGCTAAAAATTTGAATTATGTGAAGCTCGATGGACAAGTAGGAATTATTGGAAATGGTGCTGGGCTAGTGATGAGCACTCTAGACGTCGTTGCTTATGCGGGTGAAAAATTTGGCGGCGTAAAACCGGCAAACTTCTTGGATATCGGCGGGGGAGCATCAGCTCAAGTTATGGCAGATGGACTTTCTATTATCTTGGGAGATCCAGATGTTAAGAGTGTATTTGTAAATGTTTTCGGCGGAATAACCTCGTGCGATGCAGTTGCTAATGGAATTGTTCAAGCGCTTGAAATGTTAGGTTCTAAAGCCACAAAGCCAATAGTCGTCCGGTTAGATGGAAATAACGTTCTCGAAGGGCGCAGAATTCTTAACGAAGCCAAGCACCCACTTGTTCAACAGTTAGACACAATGGATGGAGCAGCCTCCAGAGCTGCAGAATTGGCGGCTAAATAATGTCTATATTTGTTAATAAAAATAGCCGTGTCATTGTTCAAGGAATGACTGGTACTGAAGGAACCAAACACACTCGCCGAATGCTGGCGTCAGGCACAGTAATAGTTGGCGGAGTCACCCCTGGAAAGGGTGGACAAGTTGTAGATATTGATGGACATCAACTTCCTGTATTCAATTCTGTCTCTGAAGCAAGGTCTGCTACTGGCGCCGATGCCTCTGTAGTTTTTGTTCCTCCAAAGTTTGCCAAAGCTGCAGTAATTGATGCAATAGATGCAGACATGCCACTTGTTGTTGTAATCACCGAAGGAATTCCAGTTCATGATTCAGCAGCCTTTTATGCATATGCGGTTGCAAAGGGAACAACAAGAATTCTTGGTCCGAACTGTCCTGGAATTATTACTCCGGGCGAATCCAATATTGGAATTATTCCGGCCGATATCGCCGGGAAAGGGCCCATTGGTTTGGTTTCTAAGTCAGGCACCCTCACGTATCAAATGATGTTTGAGCTTCGCGATATTGGCTTCAGCACAGCTGTAGGTATTGGTGGAGATCCGATTATTGGAACAACACACATCGATTGCTTGAGAGCATTTCAAGATGATCCCGAAACTGAAGCCATTGTCATGATTGGCGAAATCGGTGGAGATGCAGAAGAACGCGCCGCAGCATTTATTAAAGCCAATGTCACCAAACCTGTTGTCGGCTACGTTGCTGGCTTTACAGCTCCTGAAGGAAAAACTATGGGACATGCAGGCGCAATTGTTTCCGGCTCATCTGGAACTGCTCAAGGTAAAAAAGATGCGTTAGAAGAAGCAGGTGTACAAGTAGGCCAAACTCCTAGTGAAACTGCTCGCATTATGCGGGCGCTTTTGAATCGCTAAGCACATGTTCCAACGCGTCCTATGGGTCTCGTTGACACAAGCCTTACGTAGCGTCGCACTTTTACTTTTACCCATTTGTTTTATCACTCTTCTAGCTTGGTCCACTGCGGGAAGCAGTACTGCTCACACTTCCGACCCACTACGTGTAGCCCTTTGGGTTTGGCTTGCCTGTCATCACATTCCGTTCTCGCTGATGTTGCCTCCCGCAGATGTTTCAGGGCTCCTCTCATATTTACCCCTTGGTGCGCTTGTATTCCCTTTTATTGCGATTCGAAAGGGTTATCGCAGGATCACTCATCACATTGATATCGGTGAGCAATCTATTCGCCTCGCTCGATCTCTTTTTACATTTATTTATACTCTTCTTGCGACATCGATAGCATGGATTTCGCAATCTCACGCTGTTACTCCAATAATTTATTGGACACCCGTGATTGTTGGATTAGGCACATGGCTTACAACGGGCACTGTCGTTAACAGAAAACGCTCATCCACTTTAATTCCAATCGACTTGTCACTCCGTTTTTTAGCAATCATGCTCGGGATTTCGGGTGTTGTTCTTGGGGTTGCGCTCTTTGGGCAGCTGTCTGTCGTAAAGAATTTGACTGTTATTTTACAACCAGGAATTTTGGGTGGAATTCTTTTACTCCTAATTAATATTCTCTTTATCCCAAATGCAATTGTTGCCACGCTCTCATACCTTGCAGGATCTGGGTTTGCGATTGGTGCGGGAACAATCATTTCGCCGTGGACTCATACAATTGCAGAAATTCCGGCCCTGCCTATTCTTGGAGCACTCCCAACAGGTGCGCATCCGTCACTTTTACTGGTGTCCATATTTTTTGTCGCAATTGGCGCACTCTTGCATAGTTCGACAATTTCGCTTAACCAACGTGTAATTTCTCAAAGTTTTGCAGTGCTAATTCTCTTCATCCTATTTCTCACCTTCATGAGTAGCGGTGCGCTGATGACTCCCTCACTTCGAGCAGTGGGTGTTTCTCTCTGGAAATTTCCTTTAGTACTCACTCTAGAAATTGGTGTCGGAATACTCTTAGCTATGTTTATCCCACGCCTTGTAGAGCGCGTCTCCGCTCGAGGTAGTATCCGGAAACGACGTGTATGAAACCTAAAATTCTTCTATTGGCATCAGGCGATGGTTCACTGTTTCAAGCAATCGTTGATGGGGCCAATGTTGGGGAAATAGAGGCCCACATTCTTGGGCTCGTGTGCGATCGTCCGGGTGCCCCTGTTTTGGATCGAGCAAAAAAAAGTGGAATTGCGACTTACCTCGTACCGTTTGATTCGGCCCGTGAAACCTGGAACCAAAAGATGATGGAAGTTGTTACTTCTCTTAAACCAGATTTGATTGTCAGCGCCGGTTTTATGAGAATCCTTGCACCAGAATTCGTGGAGAGCTTTAAGGTGATTAATTCGCATCCTTCTCTTCTCCCAAAATTTCCAGGTGCTCACGCTGTTAAAGATGCATTGGATGCTCAAGAGGCAATGACCGGAACGACAATTCATTGGGTTGATTCTGGCGTTGATAGTGGTGAGATTATTGCCCAGGTTCAAGTGACGATCCTGCCAAGTGATGACATTGCTACATTGCATGAGCGTATTAAGATTGTCGAGCGACGTCTCATCGTTGAGACCATCGCAAGACTCTTACTAACATTGGAGAAACGCTATGTCTGAGCGCAAACCAATTCGGCGAGCACTGATCAGCGTGTATGACAAGACTTGCGTTGTTGAGTTAGGGAAGATTCTTGATCGCGCGGGGGTGGAAATACTTTCCACTGGATCCACTGCGAAAACATTGCAAAATGCTGGAGTTGCAGTCACAGAAGTGAGTGCGTACACGGGATTTCCTGAAATCATGGGAGGGCGAGTGAAGACTCTCCATCCGAGAATTCATTCAGGAATTTTGGCAGATCAAAGTAATGCAGAACATATGCGAGCCATAGAAGATTTAGATATTTTACCTTTTGATTTAGTTGTCATAAATCTTTACCCGTTCCAAGCGACCATTGCATCGGGAGCAGATTTTGCTGAATGCATAGAACAAATCGACATTGGCGGTCCGTCGATGCTGCGAGGTGCTGCAAAAAATCATAATTCTGTAGCAGTTGTCTGCCAGCCAACTCAATATGAGCTAATTACTCAAGCTATGACATCTGGTGGATTTACTGCGGAAGAGCGAAAGAAGCTTGCCCTTGAGGTTTTTCGCACGACTGCAGAGTACGACTTATCGATTGCAAATTGGCTTGGCGAGAACAATGGAGAACCCCCACAGTGGATTGGGCGAATTTGGAAAGAATTGAATCCGCTTCGTTATGGTGAAAATCCGCATCAGCGTGCAACGGTGTATGCGCAAAGTGGAGTTTCTTCAGGGCTTGTAGCTTCACAGCAATTACATGGCAAAGAGATGTCGTTTAACAACTATACCGATGCCGATGCTGCATGGAGAACTGCGCACGATCATGACGAGCCATGTGTTGCAATTATTAAACATGCTAACCCTTGTGGAATTGCACTTGGTTCGACAATTGCGCAAGCACACCGAAAAGCTCACGAGTGTGACCCAGTCTCCGCATTCGGTGGAGTTGTTGCCGCCAATCGGGAAGTTGATTCGGAAATGGCGCAAGCACTTTCTCAAATTTTCACAGAGGTTGTTATTGCCCCAAGTTTTTCACAAGATGCGCTTGAAATTTTGAAAGCTAAACCCTCAATTCGTATCTTGGAATGTGCCACGTCGAGAGTTTCTCCACTTGAGTTACGAGTGATTTCTGGGGGAGCACTCCTTCAGGAAAGTGACTTGATAAATGCGGGTGGTGATAATCCTAAGAATTGGAGGCAAGTAAGTGGACCTTCTGTCAGTGCAGAAATATTGGAAGATCTTCACTTCGCTTGGCGCTCTGTGAGGGCTGTGAAAAGCAATGCAATTCTTCTTGCAAAAGACGGTGCATCGATTGGAATTGGAATGGGTCAAGTAAACCGTGTCGACTCAGCGCACTTAGCAGTGTCTAGAGGAGGAGAACGAGTTCAATCAAGCGTTGCAGCAAGTGATGCCTTTTTCCCATTTGCTGATGGCGTTGAAATCCTTATTAAGGCTGGAGTGTCTGCAATCGTGCAACCCGGAGGAAGCGTGCGAGATGAAGAAGTCATTGCGGTAGCGCAAAAAGCAAATATCCCGATGTTTTTCACTGGCGTGCGCCATTTCTCGCATGCTTAATGCCCGTTAGGATTACGAAAATGAGCGCACAGATTTTAGATGGCAAAGCACTTGCACACAGAATTAAGTCTTCGCTCGCAATTGAAGTTGCCGAACTTAAAAAAAGTGGGAAAGTTCCTGGACTTGGAACCGTTCTTGTAGGCGATGACCCTGGCTCACACTCTTATGTAAACGGAAAACACCGCGATTGTGAAGAAGTGGGAATAACGTCTATCCGAATTGATTTACCTGCGTCAGCAAAAGAGTCAGATATATTGTCCGCAGTCGGAGACCTTAACTCTTCTAAGGAATGCACTGGATACATTGTGCAACTTCCCCTCCCATCCGGAATCAATTCTCAAAAAGTTTTGGAAGCGATTGATCCTTCTAAAGATGCAGATGGATTACATCCACTCAACTTAGGTCGACTAGTAAGTGGCGAACCCGGTCCATTGCCTTGTACGCCTCGTGGAATTGTTGAATTACTGCGAGCGTATGACATCGCCATTGATGGTGCAGAAATTACAGTTATTGGTCGTGGGATCACAGTCGGTCGTCCATTGGGGCTTTTGTTAACGCGTAAGAGTGAAAATGCAACTGTAACGTTGACCCATACTGGAACTAAAAATTTGTCGAGCCACACTAAGAATGCAGATATTGTCATCGCAGCAATTGGCAAGGCACATTTCTTAACTGCCGCAATGATTAAAAGCGGCGCGACAGTTATCGATGTTGGGATTTCTCGAACGCCTGAAGGTTTGTTCGGGGATGTGCATCCGGCAGTTTCTGAAGTTGCATCTTTTGTTGCACCAATGCCAGGTGGAGTTGGCCCAATGACCCGAGCAATGCTGCTGAAGAATGTTGTTGAATCGTGTCGATAAAAATTCGGAGCACTGCTTTTTTGGCATATCTTGGAGTCACTATTGGCATCATTGCTGGCATCGCTGGATTTGTTCGCGCGGGAGCCTTGTTTATTGCGGTGGGGGCCTTCGGGGTAAGTATTTCTCGTCACAGCGCACGCAGGTTCGAAAGATTCTTACCCTTGGCGCTGGCAGTAACTCTCTTCATATTGGCGTTAGCTCTTCCCAGGGGACGCTAGAATTATCTTGATGTCAAGAGAGTTTTAAAGCAGCGTCTAAGAAAGGCAGTGACTGTTATGTCAAAAAAAGTGAGTGTCATCGGAGCTGGATTTTATGGGTCGACAACAGCAATGCGATTAGCCGAATACAACGTTTTTGACACGGTTGTCCTTACAGATATTTTGGAAGGCAAGCCCGAAGGCTTAGCGCTCGACATGAATCAATCACGATCAATAGAAAATTTTGAAACAAAAATTGTTGGAGCAACAACCACGGCAGACGGTGGCGGATACGAAGCAACTGCAAACTCTGACGTTGTGGTAATCACTGCAGGATTACCTCGTAAACCTGGCATGAGTCGAATGGATTTGATTGGTGTTAACGCTGGAATCGTCAGAGGTGTTGCAGAAAATGTTGCCAAGCACAGTCCAAAAGCGGTAATTATTGTTGTTTCGAATCCGCTCGATGAAATGACAGCACTTGCTCAACTAGCTTCTGGATTCCCTCGCAATCGCGTCATGGGACAAGCTGGCATGCTCGATACTGCGAGGTTTACAAACTTTGTAGCCGAAAAACTAAAAGTCCCTGTAAGTTCAGTAAAGACACTCACATTAGGTTCACACGGAGACACCATGGTTCCTGTGCCAAGTCGTTGCACAGTTGATGGCGTTGCACTTACTCAAAAACTTTCACAAGAAGAAATTGATGATTTAGTAACCCGCACTCGCAACGGAGGAGCAGAAGTAGTTGCACTTCTAAAAACTGGATCTGCTTATTACGCACCTTCGGCCGCAGCGGCGCGCATGGCAAAAGCGGTCATTGAAGATTCAGGTGAAGTAATGCCTGTCTGTGCATGGGTCGACGGAGAATATGGAATTTCGGGTGTCTATCTCGGAGTTGAAGCACAAATTGGCCGCGGTGGAATTACAAAAGTAGTTGAAACCGCACTTTCTCAAAGCGAATTAGCAGAACTCAAAGTTGCTGCAGAAGCGGTTCGCGCAAAACAAGCTGACGTACAAAGTCTCTAGAACTGGAGTGGTAATGAACAAGATCAAGGTCGTAGGAACTGTTGTAGAGCTTGACGGAGATGAAATGACCAGAATCATCTGGCAATTCATTAAAGAACAGTTAATTTTGCCTTATTTGGACATCAACCTTGAGTATTACGATCTTGGCATTGAGCACCGTGATGCTACAAACGATCAAGTAACTATTGATTCAGCCCTGGCTATTAAGAAACACGGTGTCGGCGTTAAGTGCGCAACCATCACACCCGATGAGGCCCGGGTAGAAGAATTTGGTCTCAAAAAGATGTGGAAATCTCCAAACGGAACTGTTCGAAATATTCTGGGCGGTGTTATTTTCCGTGAGCCAATTATTATCAGTAACGTTCCCCGATTAGTGCCTCAGTGGACCAAGCCAATTGTTATCGGACGTCACGCATTTGGTGATCAGTACCGTGCAACAGATTTCTTGGTGCCAAGTGCTGGAACACTCACGATGACATTTGCTCCAGAAGATGGAAGCAAGCCAATGGAGTTTGAAGTGTACAAATTTGAAGGTTCTGGCGTTGCAATGGGCATGTATAACGTTGATGAATCCATTCGCGATTTTGCACGTGCTTCACTCAATTACGGATTGATCCGTAATTACCCAGTCTTCTTATCAACTAAGAACACAATTCTAAAAGCTTATGATGGACGATTTAAAGATATCTTTGAAGAGATCTTTAAGACTGAATTTAAAGAGAAGTTTGAAAAGGCCGGCATTACATACGAGCATCGTTTAATTGATGACATGGTAGCAACAGCTTTGCGTTGGGAGGGCGGCTATGTATGGGCATGTAAGAATTACGACGGAGATGTTCAGTCAGACACTGTTGCTCAGGGATTTGGTTCACTAGGACTAATGACCAGTGTTCTCATGACCCCAGATGGAAAAACCGTTGAAGCAGAGGCTGCACACGGAACCGTTACTCGCCACTTCCGGAATCATCAACAAGGCAAAGCAACATCAACAAATCCAATTGCTTCAATTTTCGCGTGGACACAGGGACTACAGCATCGTGCCAAGTTGGATAACACTCCAGAATTGGCAAAATTTGCAGCAACTTTAGAGCGCGTATGTATTGAAACAGTTGAATCAGGAAAGATGACTAAAGATCTAGCTATCTTGATTTCACCTGATGCTCCATGGGAGACAACGCAAGAGTTCTTGGCATCTATCGATGCCAACCTCCAAAAAGCTATGGCTTAATGTAAAGCCAAAGTTTTATTTTAAGCGCACCCCTGTTGCGGAATCGAAGAGGTGAATTGCCTCTGGATTAGCAACAACGCTAATTGTTGTTCCTGGCTTTGGAGGGCTCTTTGGGTCCCAGCGAATAATTACT
>Ga0194047_10000518_pt1 | contig 25974 bp, 26 predicted proteins | sample JunL225m_MetaG_2_FD_160070 | JGI IMG/M metagenome (GOLD analysis project Ga0194047, IMG submission 160070) | Anoxic zone freshwater microbial communities from boreal shield lake in IISD Experimental Lakes Area, Ontario, Canada - Jun2016-L221-5m | ecosystem: Environmental > Aquatic > Freshwater... | reverse complement strand
CTCAGCATTGCTCGTTTCTGCTTCATCTGGTTCATCAAATGTAAACGGTATTTAGGATTAATAAAAAAGTGTAAACTTGTAACAGGATTTTTAATTAATAAGTGTAAACTTTTTTCAGGACGATACACAGACTCTTTGCTTTTTGGGACAAATCTGAAAAGACAAACACAATTGTAATAGCAACACATGGACTTATTAAAAAGACAGATAAAACTCCACATGCTGACCTTGACAAAGCATTAAGATTAATGAAAAATTATTTTGAACAAAAAAACTGACATCATGAAAAATATAAAAAAATTAAAAATCTATTCTCTTGACGAATTAACCGACAAACATATCGGTAAACGTGGGACACCAAGTCGCGAATCATTTGAATATGAATTGAGCCTTGACTTAATCGGTGTGGCAATTAAACAAGCAAGAAAGGAAAGACATTTGACGCAAGAAGAACTCGGTAAACTTATTGGCGTTCAAAAAGCACAAATTTCAAAACTTGAAAATAGCTTGACAGACGCTAGGTTTGAGACAATTTTAAAAGTATTCAAAGCACTTAACGCAAAAATAAATTTTAATGTTGAGCTACTGAATCAACGAGTAAAAATAGCGTGACAAAAAAGTAAGGCAGCGCATAACAGCACGCTTGTTCAATGCGGGTTGACGTGGTAAATTGAACTTTAGTTTTTCTAATTATATTTGTGCTGGCAGACAATGAAGTGCTTCTAAAGCCCGCCCATCGCAAATCTGCCAACCGTTACTTATCTTTAAATTTCGGTTTTTCAGGATAAAGTCGATAAAGCAAACGAAATATTAAGGACTGTTGGACTGCCTAAAAAATTAACCACAAAGAAAAGTTAACGTAATAGGAGGTTATATTAAATCTCTTCATCTTCACTTCAACATTCTTTCTAATTGCAACTAATCATCAGAGATGTCTCGTTCACTCGACATGACTTGGTTATAGAATAATAAGGGCTGAAATAAGGGGCGTTTCCCGCACCATTATTACAGCCTTTAACCCAACACAAAACTGTCATTCCGAACGAAGAGAGGAATCTTGTTTACCTCTCCTCCATCTTCACATCCATTTTTTTTCTGATTCCTTTTTCAGTTTGTTCAACTAAGCACGCTTCGCTAAATGGATCGTGCTCAAAAAACAATACATAATTTTTATCGGCTGCTTCTTTTAAAATTGAAGATTTCTCATTCATCGTTTCAAGCGGTCGCACATCATAACCCATCACGTAAGGAACCGGTATATGTGCTTGTGTAGGAATCATATCAGCCAAATAAATTACTTTTTTTCCGCTGTAATTTATAACCGGATGCATCATGCTTTGTGAATGTCCGTTAGAATAAATTATATCAATTGAATCATGAATTTTTTCTCCGTGTTTCAATAATTTTAATTGTCCGCTTTCCTGAATAGGAAAAATATTTTCTTTTAAAAAAGATGCTTTCTCACGAGGATTTGGAACAAGCATTTCATTCCAATGATTTTCGGCAATCCAATAAGATGCATTAGGAAAAGTTGTTTCAAATTTTGTGTGGTCATTATTCCATTTAATGCTTCCACCACAATGATCGAAATGCAAATGTGTAAGCACCATATCCGTTACATCACCAAAAGAAAAACCTTTTTTATTCAACGACTTTTCCAGCGAATCATCTCCATGCAAAAAATAATGCGAAAAAAATTTATCATCTTGTTTATTGCCAATTCCGTTATCAATTAAAATCAATCGGTTGCCATCTTCAACAAGCAAACATCGCATGGCAAGTTTGATCATATTATTTTCATCGGCAGGATTTTGTTTGTTCCAAATAGCTTTAGGAACCACACCAAACATTGCTCCACCATCTAACTTAAAAAAACCTGTATCAATTGTATGTAATTTCATTTATTGTTTCCTTATTCTACAACAACTTTTTTAACAGTTTCGTAAGTTGAACTTTTGATTTTAATAACATACAAACCTTTGCCGAAATCAGTTAAATCGATATCTGCGTGCTGTTCATTTATTTCTCTACTTAATACTAATCGTCCGGTATAATCATAACACTCGATGGTGTTTTTATCGTTGTTGTTTTCAAGTTCAACTTTTAAAATACCATTGCTGGGATTTGGATAAACATGAACTGAATTTGATAACTCAAGAGCACTTATTCCTGTGCTGTAATGATTATCAAAAAATACATATTTTCTATGTAATGTACCATTCAATAAAACAGAACTGATTACCAATAAAACATCTTTTTGGTTTGGACTATACCATGCATATTCTTTTGTAAGCGAATAAGAATTTATAGTTGAATCACCAATATATAAAACTGACTTTGTTCTCAACACGTTGGTAACTGTACGATGAGGAAGTTTAAGTGTTCCATAACCATCAGCATTAAAATAATATTTTCCGGCACCTTTTATATTTCCGGGATTTGTTGTTGCATAAAAATTTGTAACAGAGGATGCATTATAATTAATTGGAAACGTATAATAATTTACCGGAATCGAATCATAATTTTGATCTGTTCCAGCAGCAGGTTCTACATATCCAAAATAGGTAGAATTGTTTCCAACATTTTTCCAATAAGTATATAATGATCCGATTGCATCAGTACGAGCAAGTGTTGCTGCAGGAAATTTACTTGCATAAGGTGTAACAGCCGGATCGACATAAATACGAGAAGAAAGAATATGCTGTACGAGATAACTAAAATCCCAATTAACATTTGCACCTGCATTTCCGGGAGGTTGCAAAATAGTATCTAACCCTAAAATAATGGTATCACCTTTAACAGGTAAAACACTCGATGTAATAATTGGTTGAGCAAATGCCTTCGATATGCAAATACTAAAAATGATAATGGTAATTATTTTTCTCATGATTGACTGATAATAAATTTTATATTTTGATCTGTTAAAACTATTCCAACAATAAAACTTTTTTTGTTATTTCCATATTACCCTGAATGATTCTCACCAAAATCAATCCTTTGATTCCGTTTAAATTTACATCAGTAGCAAATTGATTAGTTGTAATCTGTTTCAATAATTTTCCTGTCATATCATAGCAATTGATTATTGCTTGTTGTGATGAATTTTCATTTACAAAAACAGTAAAATTTCCATTATTAGGATTTGGATAAACACTGGCATTTAAGGTTGTTTTAGCAAGGTCATACACTCCCATTCTATTTTTACTATATGCCGAATCAATCACTCCTAAAGCAAGATTGTAATAAGTGCCACTTGGCGTATTTTCAAGTTTTAATGGTCGTACTGAATAATAATTTATTCCATAACCGGGTGCGGTATGAACAAAAACTGTATCTGTTGAAAGTGCTTTTCCAACAACAATAAATCTTCCATTCAATGACCGAGAAGTTAAGATCACATATCCATCGGTGGCATCAGTTGAGAGTGTCCAGCTAATGCGAACACTTAAACTATCAGTAGCTGCAATTGATTTAATAGATGCTACGGGCTTCATTGCATGTAAACGTAAACTTGGATCCCCCATTAACGAAACATGAGTAAATGTTGGATAAATATTATAGGTATAACCGATTACTCCACTTGTTGTATCGTAATAATTATTTTGTGTAAGCCAAGTAGAATATCCGATTGTTTCACCTAAACTCATATGGTGAAATTGCCAATGCGGACGGCCACTCCAAACACTTGCCAATGATGCTGGTCGTGAACATAACGGAGCACGAAGAAAATTATTTGGAGAATCCCAATCACCAAAATAGCTTCCAAATAACATAGTAAAAACTGAATTGATAGAGTCGTTATTAAAATCGGAAGAAGCACCAATTCCTGAACAAGTTGTATAAGAACCCGCACCACAACCATAGGTAAATAAATAATTTCCATTTTTAATACTTGTTAAATAATCTCTGTTAAAAATAGAATCACCAAACATGGTTGAAAAATCTCTCCATCCTGTTGAGGCAAATGCTTCGCCACCCATTGGCCCAAAATTATCATCCACCAATCCTCTACGAACTGTTGCTAATTGACCTGTTTTAAATGCATGGGCTTTGTTTAAATATTGTTTTACCAGCAAAGTATCGCTCATTCCAAACTGAGTCATGTTAGTTAAATCAACTCTTCCTATTTGCAATTTCACAGAGTCGTATCCGAGGATATACATTTCATCAAATTTTCCATCACCAGGAATATTGCGATTATTGGCTCTTGAAGCTGTTGTATCATTCACAGAATTATCTGTCCAAAAACTTTCATTAAAACATCCATAATAAATATCAGCAGGCCAAGCTCCGGAATGATCAGGATGCCCGTCTGGCGGATACATAAATCCGGTAGCGGCTTTAAATCCACCTGAATACGGAACTGGAATTCTTCCCAAAAGATATAAAGCTTTTGTATTCACATCAGCTGTTACTTCGTTTTTAATTAAAAGTTTTACGGCAGTTACAGCAGTGTTTCTGTTAATGTCAAAACGTTTTACTTGCCACCCATCTGCAATTAAATCTTTTTGCAATTGTGAAATTTCGGTCGACAACGGTGAAGAATAATTTGCATCAACCATCAATAAAAGTTTACCACGATAAGTTGTTTCCGGTAATTTTATTCCAACGTAAATATATCCATATGCTACAGCTGCGTTATCGTATCTTGTAATATTATATTCGTATGCATTTCCTAGAGTAACAGCATTATCAATATATTGAGTTGCTGTGGAAGGAAGTGTTGCAATTGCATTCCCCCAATTATTTGCAGCTTTGGTTTTACGATAAATCCTAAATTGCTTTGTGGTAGCAATTTTATTAAATTTTAGTGTAACAGTTGCCGGACTTTCATTTACCGTTGCCTGAATCATCACTGCATAATCTTGTGAAGTTTGGGCATCAACAAAAATTGAAAAAAGAATAGTGAGAAAGAAAGTGAATATTATTTTCATGGTTATTACATTTGAATCAAAAATAATCAAGTATCAATAAATACCATGAACCAAAATGTGAACATCAAAGAAAGTTGGAAATTGTTACTGAATGAAGAATTTGATAAATCATATTTCAAGCAACTCAATCAATTTTTAATTAATGAAAAGGATATAAAAATATTTCCTCCTGATTCACAAATTTTTTCAGCATTCACTCATACACCATTCGAAAAGGTAAAAGTGGTTATACTTGGTCAAGACCCATACCACGGATTCGGACAAGCACATGGATTATGTTTTTCGGTAAATGATGGAATAAAATTTCCTCATTCCTTGCAAAATATTTTTAAAGAATTGAAAGCTGATTGTGGCTGCGAAATTCCTTCATCAGGAAACTTGATAAAATGGGCAGATCAAGGAGTGTTATTATTAAATTCAACATTAACAGTTCGGGAAAACGAACCCGGTTCACATCAAAAAAAGGGATGGGAAATTTTTACCGACACTGTTATCAAAACAATTTCCGATAAAAAAGAACATGTTGTTTTTATTTTATGGGGACGATTTGCTCAAAGCAAAGAAAACTTAATCGATTCATCAAAACATCTGATTTTAAAAGCCGCTCACCCCTCTCCTTTTTCGGCATATAATGGATTTTTTGGGTGCAAACATTTTTCGAAAACGAATAGTTATTTAAAAGCAAAAAATATAACAGAAATTAATTGGCAGTTATGAATAATAAAATGGGAACAAGTTGATGTAAAATAATTGTTACAGTTTCTAAATACACTTATTATCCTTTCATTTTAAATGAATGTTTCGAATATTGCCGGCTGTTGGAAGAATTGCATCTTATATCGCTTATCAAAAAAAAGGACGAAAGTGCTTTTAAATATCTTGTTGAAACTTATAGCGACAGAGTTTATAATACAGTTTTAAGTTTTGTTCAACATGCTGAGGATGCAGAAGATATTGCTCAGGAAGTATTTATTGAAGTATATCAATCCATTGATAAATTTAAAAACGAATCAAAATTATTTACTTGGATTTATAGAATTGCAGTTTCAAAATCATTAGATCATCTCAAATCAAAAAAACGTAAAAAGCGTTTTGCGTTTGTTCAATCTCTTTTTGGCGATGAAGGAATTTCATTGCTTGCCGACAAACCACATTTTGAACATCCCGGTGTATTACTGGAAAATAAAGAACATTCAAAAGTGCTTTTTTTTGCTATTTCAAAACTTCCCGAAAATCAACAAACAGCATTTAATTTAAACAAGGTTGAAGGGCTATCTTACAATGAGGTTTCAGAGGTGATGCAAGTTTCTGTTTCATCTGTTGAGTCATTATTATTCAGGGCCAATCAAAACTTAAAAAAGTTACTTGAAAATTATTATCAAATGCATTTATAAACTAACAGCTATTCAATAGTAATTTGAAATAAAACTTGTATCATTAACTTAATGAAATATAAAAATCGTTTCATCTAAAAAAAAGTCTCCATTACTGGAGACTTTTTTTTGAAAAACTATTCAACTTGATTTTACTTCACTATCATTAATCGTTTAACCAAGTTCTCATTTTTTGTGATCAATTTGAAGAAGTAAATTCCGCTTCTCATGGTTTCACAATTTTGTTTCAAATTATATTTCTGATTTGCTACAACCTGATTGCTAAACACAGTTGAAACGAGTTCTCCTGCTACGTTGTATATTTCAATTTTTACATCAGAATTATAAGCAATCATAAACGAAATATTCACTTCAGTTGATGATGGATTTGGATAACACAAGAAATTACTTTCACTAAATGATTCTTGTCTATCTTTTCCATCTATGCCACTAAATACTTCACCAGTTTTGGATGGCATTGAATTACAAGAACAAAATAGATTTCCATTATTGGTAGTTCCGTTATCGAAATTCTCATTTACCATTGTCACACCATCATTGATTTCTGAAAGTGTATATCCTGTTGAAACTCCTCCTAAAGCTTGATTTGCAATGAAAAGAAGTTCTGCTACAGTCTTGCCTATAAAAGTACCTTTACCAATATTTAGTAATCCAAGATTTGAAATTGATGGTGCAAATGATGGATAATATTCATCAAACCCTACGTTTAAAGTAAGTGCTACAACTTGTCCGGCTAATACGTTTGAATATGAGCCCCCTGGATTAGTCATAGTACCTGAAGGAAGTGATGCCGGAGCTGTACCTGAAGGTAAGAAATTTCTAACTGATGCAACTGAAGTTAACCTTAACAAATTAGTTCCATATCCAACAGTTAAACCAGATGGAAATGCTGCTAAAAAATGATTTGCAACATAAGTTCCTGGATTGTTTCCATGTGGTGTTGAACCATAACCTCCTTGTGTAAATGTTACAAAACCTGTACAAGGTAATGCTGCAATAGTTGCATTTCCGCTTATGATGCAACCGTTTGCATCTGTTATAGTAACAGTATAAGTTCCTGAACCCAAACCAACAATTGAAGCAGTAGTTGAAGCTAAAGAATCATTCCACAAATATGAATAATTTGGAGTTCCTCCTGTTACGTTGGCTGAAACTGAACCATCTAACCCACTCATACATGTTGGATTTATTTTAGTAAATAATAATTGAAGTGGTGGAGGTTCTGTTATAGATAATCTATTGCTTGTTGTACATCCATTTGAATCAGTAATTATTACTGAATATGATCCTGGCATCAATGAATCTAAGTCTTGCGTTGTTGCTAAATTAGACCATAAATAAGTGAAAGGTGGTGTTCCGCCTGTTACAGTTAAATCAATTGAACCATTATTTGCTCCGTTACATAAAACATTTGTATGCACACTTGATGCTAATAATTCTGTTGGTTCGGCAACTATTTCTGATCCATTTTTGGTACAACCATTTTGATCTTTTACGATCCAATTGTAAGTTCCTGCTGCTAAATCAGAATAAGTTTTTGGTGAGGTTTGTAATGCATAAACTCCTCCATTGAAACTTACAGAATCTGCAGGTGTTCCGCCACTAAATGATATTGAAACTGAACCTGTACTTCCTCCATTACATAAAACATTTGTATGCGAACTTGAAGCTAATAATTCGGTTGGTTCAGTAACTATTTCTGTTCCGTTTTTTGTACAACCATTTTGATCTTTTACGATCCAGTTGAATGTTCCTGCAGCTAAATCTGTATAAGTTTTTGGTGAGGTTTGTAATGCATAAACTCCTCCGTTGAAACTTATAGAATCTGCAGGTGTTCCGCCACTAAATGTTATTGTAACCGAACCTGTACTTCCTCCGTTACATAAAACATTTGTATGCGAACTTGAAGCTAATAATTCTGTTGGTTCGGTAACTATTTCTGTTCCGTTTTTATTACAACCATTTTGATCTTTTATGATCCAGTTATATGTTCCTGCTGCTAAATCAGTATAAGTTTTTGGTGAGGTTTGTAATTCGTAAACTCCTCCGTTGAAACTTATAGAATCTGCAGGTGTTCCGCCACTAAATGTAATTGTAACTGAACCTGTACTTCCTCCGTTACATAAAACATTTGAATGCGAACTTGAAGCTAATAATTCTGTTGGCTCAGTAACAATTTCGGAATCGCTGTTTATACAACCATTTTGATCTTTTACAATCCAGTGGTATGTTCCAGCTGTCAAATCGTTATAAGTTTTTGGAGAGGTTTGAAATGAAAATGCACTTCCATTAAAACTTATTGAATCAGCAATAAAGGTTACTATAATTGCACCTGTATTGCCTCCGTTGCAAAGTACATTTGTATGCGAATCTGAAGCTGTCGGATTGGCAAATATGTTTACAGTTGCACTATTGCTTCCTCCCGGACAAATTACTGTTAAAGAAGGATCCATTGATATCACATGATAAATACCGGTAGTAAGTCCAGTCCAAGTTAAACCTGAACCTGAACCAATTTTTGCTGACTGAACTGGAGCATTTAAAGAATTATAAAGTTGGTAATTTATACCACTTTTTGATGTTGTTGAAGTAACTGTTCCGGCATTTGCATCGTTAGCGCAAATTGAACTACCGGTCAATACCAAATCATCTGGATTGAGTTTCAAATTTATTTGAATTGGAGCCACCGGAAAATCTTTTAATTCTGAAGAATGAGAACTACCTGAAGTTCTAGTTCTGATAAATACCGTGCTTAGCAATTGGCAAGGATTAACACCTTCTCCAAGAATAGCTGTTAGATTGATTGCACCTTCAGCCCATTGATTCACTTGATATGTCCCAGGTATGCCACTTCCATAAACATCAAATGGTACAATAGTAGAAACAGTATTTTGTGTTATATAAATGATACCTGTAAGTGGTGTAGTAATAATTACATATTGAAAAGTAGTTCCCACAGCTTGCCATCTTTGCACCTCTACTCTGGCAGCACCACCACCATTAACAAACTCAATGGTAACTAAAATATCTCCGACAGTTCTACCACCTTGAGTTCCGGCAGACACAAACCCACCACTTGTAGCTCCCAACATCGTTAAAGATTTTTGTAAAAATTCGAAATCAATGTAACTGCTTCCATTTGTTACTTGTCTATCAGCTGCAAAAAGACACCATACATCTTTTGCATTTCCTCCTAATACAGGATCACCATAAGTAAAATGAACTCCTGCATTTTGGATTTCATTTTTGTTTGGAGAAGTTCCCGGCCCCCATAAATAAGAATTGGGATCATCATTTATTTTATTGGAAGTAATAAAAGTTGTTGGATCTGTTCCGTTCCATGGATCTTGTAAAAAGAAAGTCATTGTTGGATCAACAACAGTTCCATTTGAATTAAACAATCCACCACCTGGTCCGGGATATGAAATCGAATCTCTGAACCAATCGCCAGATTTTGGATACAATAAAGGTGTATTTGCAAAAGCATCTCCATCAACAGCAAAACCACCTTGAGGAGTTTTTACAGGAGCTAACCCTTGAAGTTGTGCATTGGCATTGTAGCTCGATAAAACAATTATTCCAATTGTAAATGCAATCATATTTACCCAACTACGAATCGTTCGATTTGAATTGAAATAAAAAAGATTACCGTTACTGGCAATTGTTTTAGTAAATAACGAATGCCAAAAAAACTTGATGAACAAAAGTGGCGACAGCCTCTTTATGTTCCTAGTAAATTTTCGCGTTTTCATAATTTTAAAAATTTAACTGTTAAAATATAAGCCTGACTTTATCAGGTCTTTTTCGGAAACAAATTTATAAGGCATTTAAATGACCTGTCTTGACAAGACTCAAATGTGAAATTGACATTTTAGAAAAGTTGTTAAATGGCAGGAAAAGATGATTGAATATTTTATATGTTTGATTTTCATGGTGTAACATATCTATCCAATAAAAAATAATAATCAAACGCAAGTATTTCAAAAAGGTGTCTTCTAACCTACTATAACAAATGAATAAGAACATCGAACATAACGTTAACAAAACACTTCAAAGCCTTGATGGAATTGAACGTGCAACAAGCAATCCATTTTTGTATGGGAAGGTGATGAGTAGAATGCAAGCAAAAAAAACCGAATATATTTATAATGGAAAAGTGGTTTTCAGATTTGCTTTAGTGGTGGTTGTATTAGCAGGATTTAATTTTTACACCATCTATAAAAAAGAGAAAAGTGAAAAAGAAAAAATGATCTCGGAAGCATTTGCCAACGAATATTTTAACAACTCTAAAACATTTGAATATTAAAATTATGAAAATTGAACGCACAAAATTACTCGTGATATTAGTGTTTGTTTTATTGGCACTAAACATTACCACATTGGCAACAATTTGGATTGGAAAAGCACAACTCAACATGAAACATGATATGCAGTTTGGAGCTAAAAAACTGATCATTGAAAAATTGCATTTTGATGAATCTCAAATAGAAGAATTCAATGTACTTGTTGAAGAACATCAACAACAAATGAAAGACTTGAAAGAACAAATTTTTGAAAACAAAGAAGCCTTTTATTCCCAGTTAAAAAACGATGCTCCTGATACAGCTCTTGCTTATCAAAGTATTGCAAATATTACATCCTTTGAAGAAAAATCAGAACATATCACTTTTGAACATTTCAGAAAAGTACGTGCATTATGTGACTCTGATCAAAAGCAAAAATTTGATATCGTTATAGGAGAAATTTTAAGAACGATGATGGGTCCACAAAATGATATGCATCGTGGACCAATGGGACCTCCACCGGGTGGACCAGCAAGAAATTGACAGGATGCTTTTTGATGATGTATTGACAAAAAACTACACTTAATTTTTTACAACTTTAATTTACTAAAATGAACGTTAAAAAAAACCTTGCACTTAGCGATACAGGATTCGTGTTTAATCCCTCAACCGGTGATTCGTATTCTGTAAATCCAATTGGATTAGAAATTTTAAGAATGCTTAAAGACAAAACTTCTGAATCCGAAATAAAAAAATATTTATTACTAAACTACCAAGTCGACTCTGAAACAATTGAGAAAGATTATTATGATTTTGTAAAAGGTTTAGAGCAACATAAACTCACTGAAAATAATGCGTAAGAAACAATTAACAATAGCTGTAACAGGACTCAATAATATTGACAGTCCGGGTCCCGGAATTCCGGTAATACGTTCATTGATTGCGAGCAAAGAATTTAGTTTTCGAATTATCGGATTAAGCTACGACTCAATGGAACCTGGTATTTACATGCATGACCTGGTAGAAAAAACTTATCATATCCCTCTTCCTTCTGCCGGTCAGCAAAGTTTATTAAAACGTCTGGAGTATATTCATTCAGTAGAAAAAATTGATGTCATCATTCCGAACTTCGATGCTGAATTATTTAACTTCATCAAGCTTCAAAACAAATTGTTGGAAATGGGTATTCACACTTTTTTACCAACGTTAAAGCAATTTGAAGAAAGACATAAATCGGAACTTGCTGAGTATGGAATTAAATATGGAATAAAAGTTCCTAAAAGTAAACTCATTTATAGTGTTGCCGAAATTCCTAATCTGGGTTTTGAATTTGGATATCCGCTTGTGGTAAAAGGAAAATTTTATGATGCTTCAGTTGCATACTCTCCTGAACAAGCAATTTCAATATTTCATAAGATAAGCGGTAAATGGGGCTTGCCAATTATTATCCAACAATTTACTCCCGGTACTGAGGTAAACCTCACAGGAATAGGCGATGGAAAAGGACATCTCATCGGTGCTGTACCAATGAGAAAAACTTATATCACTGATAAAGGAAAAGCATGGGCTGGTGTAACTATCGATGATCAGCAATTGCTTGATATTGCAAAACACATGGTCAAGAAAACAAAATGGCGTGGCGGTTTTGAATTAGAAATGATTCGTACTGATGATGATGAATATTATCTTATCGAAATCAATCCCCGTTTTCCTGCTTGGGTTTACCTCGCAGTTGGAGCCGGACAAAATCATCCTGAAGCATTAGTAAAAATGGCTCTTGGCGAAAAGGTAATTCCTTCAGAGAAATATAAAACAGGAAGAATGTTTGTGAGATATTCTTACGATATGATTATTGATCTGAAAGAATTTGAAATGATCTCAACTCTCGGAGAACTTTAGAAATAAAAATTAAAAAATTAAATGTCAACTGCCGAATGAATTAAACTATCATTTCGAGCGAAGTGGAGAAACAACCAATAACCAATCAACTAAAAATCATGAAAAAGAAAATATATGAACGTCCGCTGATACAACGCATCAACACCGGATTGATGAATAAGTTCGGAACAAAAACCGAATACGCTCCTCTTACTCATATTGACGGATTTAATGTAAAAAATCTGATCAAAGAATACGGCTCTCCACTCTTTGTTATTTCTGAAAAAACAATTCGTGAAACTTATAAAGAAGCAAACAGAGCATTTAAAACGCGTTATCCAAAAGTGCAATTTGCATGGAGTTATAAAACAAATTACATCAACGCAGTGTGTAATGTTTTCCATCAGGAAGGTTCTTGGGCTGAGGTTGTATCAGGATTTGAATACAAGAAAGCTTTGCAAAACGGTGTTCCCGGAAATAAAATTATTTTCAATGGTCCTGATAAAACAGATGACGATTTGATCATGGCAATCAACAATAACTCTCCAATCCATATCGATCATTTAGATGAATTATATCGATTGAGTGAGTTAGCCGAAGAAATGAAAATGAAACCAAATGTTGCTATTCGTGTAAACATGGATACCGGTATTTACCCAATGTGGGATAGGTTTGGTTTTAACTACGAAAATGGTCAAGCCTGGGATGCCATCAACAAAATAATTTTAGGTAATAAATTAGAGTTGGTAGGATTACATGCGCATATCGGAACATTTATGCTTTCGCCAAGTGCTTACGCAATTGCGGCAAACAAACTTTCTGATTTAGCGTTAGGTGTTAAAAAGAAATTCGGAAAAATGATTCAGTATATTGATATGGGTGGAGGATTTGCATCTAAAAACACATTGAAAGGTTCATTCCTTCCTGGTGAAGATACCTCTCCTACTTTTGATCAATTTGCAGAATCAATTTGCACCTCTTTACTAAATGCTGGATTTATTGAAAAAGATTTACCTCTTTTAATTTTAGAAACAGGAAGAGCGATGATTGATGATGCAGGATATTTATTGGGTAGTGTTATTTCAAACAAAAGATTATCTGACGGAAGAAGAGCAACTATTATGGATTTTGGTGTGAACATTTTATTTACTTCATTTTGGTATAATCATAAAATAAGTCCTGCTCAGGATTTCAGTACCTATACCGAAGATACTGTAATGTACGGACCATTATGTATGAACATTGATGTAATTAGAGATAATATTACTTTACCTCCATTAAAGAAAGACGACAATGTTGTAGTGCATACTGTTGGAGCTTATAACATGACACAGTGGATGCAATTCATCACCATGCGCCCTGCAGTTGTTATGCTAGGTTTAGATGGAAAATCATACATCATTCGTAAACGTGAAACCATTGATAATATTCAAGAAAATGAAGTGATGCCGGATTATCTTTCTAAGTTTAAAATATAAATATTTTCAAGAACACGAAGTAATTATCAAACCTTTGTGTTCTTAAATTTAATTAAATTATTTGTGCCTTTGTGTACTAAAAAAATATAAATGATTAAACAGAACGGAAACTTTTTTTACCAGTCATTCATCAACAGTTATTCGCAATTATTTTTTTCTGAGAATAAAATATTTGCTTACCTGCTTTTGCTTTCATCTTTCATTGATCCTTACACAGGGATTTGTGGAGTTTTAGGGCTGGTTACTTCCATGCTGTTCAGTTATTGGATAGGACTCGATCGCAATCAAATAAAATTTGGAGTATATAGTTTCAATGCATTAATGGTTGGCTTGGTAATGGGCATGACCTATCATATCAATTTACAGTTTTTGATCATGCTTATTTGTGCTTCTATCATTACTGTTTTATTGAGTGTACTGTTTCATAATATTTTTTTAAAATATAAAATCCCGGTTCTTAGTTTACCATTTTTATTGAGTTTATGGATGGTGGTTTTAAGCCTCCAAACATTTAAAAATATTGAAATAAACATTCGAGTTGATAATATCAGAATGGATGCCCTTTCAACTTATTTTCATCTTCCTTTATTTTTTGATGTGTATTTTAAATCACTGGCAGCAATATTTTTTCAGTATAATATTATTGCCGGAATTTTAGCAGCAATTGGTCTGCTCATTTATTCACGAATTGCATTTTCATTATCCTTAATTGGTTTTAGTATTGGTTATCTTTTTTACTTTTTAATGGTTGGAGAATTTAATCAGTTATTGTATTCTTATATCGGATTTAACTTTATACTCACAGCAATAACTCTTGGTGGTTTTTTTATCATTCCTTCTATCCGTTCTTATATTTTGGTAATTATAGCAATGCCTGTAATAGCTGTATTAATAAGCGCTACCGTAAATTTACTAGCACCCTATCAACTACCATTATATTCACTACCATTTAATATTGCCATCATATTATTTATGATGCTATTAAATAGCAGAGTATATTTTAAAGGATTAAGTATAGTTCCACGTCAATTATTTTCTCCCGAAAAAAACTTATACCATTTTTATAACCGCAACGAACGCTTTAAAAATGAAACCTATTTCCATATTCATCTTCCATTTTTTGGAGAATGGTTTGTATCGCAGGGGTTTGATGGTAAATACACACATAAAGAAGATTGGCGATATGCCTGGGATTTTGTGGTTGTGGATGAAATGCAGCATACTTTTCGTTTGCCTGGAACAGATGTTACCGATTTTTATTGTTATAACTTACCAGTACTTGCACCTTGTGCAGGAACCATTTGGAATATTTATGATGGCGTAAATGATAACGAAGTTGGCGATGTCGACATCAATCAAAATTGGGGAAATACAATCATCATCAAACATGGAGATTTTTTATTCAGCAAACTTAGTCACTTAAAAAAGGGAAATATAAAAGTGCGTATTGGTGATTTCGTTCAACGTGGTGATTTGCTGGCTACATGCGGTAGTTCTGGTCGTTCACCTGAACCACATATTCATTTTCAATTGCAAAGTACACCATATATCGCATCAAAAACTTTGCTCTACCCTATCAGTTATTACATGTCGAAATTAAATGGAAAATATAAATTCCATGCATTTGGATATCCTGAAGAAGGACAAACTTTATCACGTGTTTCAGTTACAAATTTACTTGTCGAAGCGTTTAATTTTATTCCCGGGGTAACAATGAAATATGAAGTTGAAAATAATGAAGGTAAAAAAGAAGTATTTAAATGGGAAGTATTTGTTGATGCTTGGAATCAATCCTACTTATATTGCCATAACACAAATTCGTATGCCTATTTTGTGAACAACGGAACACTTCATTATTTTACAGAATTTGTAGGCGACAAAAACTCTGTGCTTTACCATTTCTATCTTGCAACAAATAAAATATTAATGGGATATTATGATGACTTGGAGATAACCGACAATTTACCAATTGAAGGATTCTACTCAGGTTTTAGCCGTTTTGTTCAAGACTTTATTGCACCCTTTAAAATTTATTTAAAAGCCGAATATGTTTCTCGATTTTCTTTTATTGATGATGCAATTACACCAAGAGAAATAAAAATTGAAAGTGTTGCAAGTGTTAAACTTGGGAAAAGAATTTTAAAAGAAATGCACTATAAAATATCAATCAAAAAAAATAAAATTGCCGAGTTAATTATTGAAACTAAACAAGGGAGGATGACAGCGAAATGTATAGAATAATATTTTTTATCTTAACTCTTCTAATTGTTTCTGTTAGTTCAGATGCTCAAAATAATTCACCAAAATTAACCAATCAGGATCCGGCTGAGGTTGAAACTGTAGATTTTATTTCCTATGATCATTTCCTACGTCACGACTGGAAGTTACTAATAAATTATTCTGAAAAAGCACTAAACAATAATATCGATTTCTATTACCTGAGATTACGATTAGGAATTGCATATTATGAATTACATCAATATAGAAAAGCATTATATCATTTCGAAAAAGCTTATCAAATGGATAACCGTGACGAACTCTTAAAAGAGTATTTGTATTACTGTTATTTATTTACCGACCAATATTCTCAAGCTCTTAAAATCAGTAAAAAGTTTTCTGATGTTACTCTAAAGAAAACAAATTTGGAGTATCCATCAGGTGTATTTTTAGTGAATGTTGAATACGGAAATAAACTTGCAAGTGATACAAGTTTGTATAAAACTTTAAAATATTTTCAAGCAGGAATAGGATTTAAATTAGGAAGAGGTGTTACTGCCTATTCAGCATTTACGAATATTACTCAGCAAATGTATTATGGTACTTTAAGTCAACAACAATTGTATGCTTCAATAAATATTCCTCTAAATAATTCTTGGGCAATTACACCGGCATTTCATTTTATCAATTACGCTTATAATAATCAATTAACTTCTCCTCCTCCAAAACCAGGCGACCCAAAATCTTCATTAAGTAGTTTAGATGGTACAAGTTATGTGGGCTCTATTTCGATTAGTAAGAATTGGAAAGATTTTTTATTTAACGGTGGATTGTCCTATTCAACTCTAAATAAAGCCAAGCAATATCAGCAGCAATTTGGAGTGAGTTGGTTTCCATTGCACAATAATAAACTCACTATAAATCCTTCATTAATACTATTTTCAAACGATTCAGGAACTTCGCTCAAACCGATCATTTCCTGTTCTGCAAAATATTTTCTTCACTCAAAATTTTCTGTCGCAGCAAATTATTCTTCTATCGAAACTAAAAATTTTAATGAACTTAATGGCTATTCAGTTAACAACTCTGACGATATCACCCATCAAAGAATTACAGCTATACTTGATTTGAATTGTTATAAGAACATAAACATATTTGGAGTTTATGTTCACGAATCAAAAACAGAATTATTATCAATAAAAAACTACACTTTTAACACAGGAATAATTGGAATTAAACTAACATTTTAAGAAAACAACCACATGAAAAAATTACTATTAACAACAACTTTAGGCATCTTAACATTTGCATCTTTTGGTCAACAAAAAGTATCAGACGCTTTTTTAGATAGTTACACTCAGGAAAAAAGTGGTAATTATTTAGGTGCAGCAATGAGCATCACATCAGTTTATAATCAAGCAAGTTATGAGCACAACCTTCGATTAGGTTATCTTAAATACATGTGCGGTGCAAATACTGAATCTATCACTTATTACTCGAAAGCTATAGAATTAATGCCATTTGCAATAGAGCCTCGTATAGGATATACACTTCCATTGGCAGCTATGGAAAGTTGGACTGCAGTAATCGAACAGTATACTACTATTTTAAAAATTGACCCAAATAATACTACTATAAATTATAGATTAGGATACATTTATTATATCCGCAGGAATTACCCTGAAGCATTAAAATATTTTGAAAAGATTGTAAAACTTTACCCTTTCGATTATCATGGTTCGTTAATGATGGGTTGGACAAATTATCAATTAGGGAAAATAGATGAGGCTATAACTTATTTTAATAGAGTATCACTTAATTCACCAACAGATAAATCTGCTAAAGAAGGTCTGGATTTGATTAAAGGACTCGACATCAAAAAGAAATAAATCAAATAAATTACCTTAAAGAATATCATCATGAAAATAAAAATAAGAACAATATTCATTACCCTGTTTATTGCAACAAGTTTAAATTTAGCGGCACAGGAAAATATAGAAAATGCTTTTGAAAAAAGTTATGCGCTCGAAAAACAAGGAAACTATAATGGAGCAATCAATTTAATTAAAACTGTTTACTCAGCTAATAATTATGAGTTAAATTTACGTTTAGGATATTTAAATTATGAAGCCGGATTTCATGCCGAATCGATGAATTATTATGCCCGTGCAATTGTATTGTTGCCCAATGCCATCGAACCAAAAATTGGTTATGTATATCCTGCATCAATATTGGGAAAATGGGATGATGTGTTAAAACAATATTTAGATATTTTAAAGATCGATCCGCAAAATAGTTCTGTTAATTATAAAACAGGATTAATTTATTATAACCGTAAAAACTATGTGCAGGCATACAAACATTTTGAAAAAGTGGTTTCTCTTTACCCTTTTGATTATGATGGCTTAATTATGTTTGCATGGACAAATTATCAAACAGGAAAACCCAAAGAAGCAAAGGCTTTATTTAAAAGAGTAATGCTGCTTTCACCAAATGATAAATCAGCATTGGAAGGGTTAACATTGATAAACAAATAACAATAAATTAATATTATAATAATCAAAACTTAAACTCCCGAATAATAATAATTTAGTGGAAAGAATTTGGTTTACTTTATATTTTTTTTTAGTAAAATTGACAATGCAAAAATTTCTACTCTTAGCTATTGCTTTCATATTTTCACTCAGCATTTATGCTCAAAACTCCGGCCTGCCTGATGTTGTGAGTAAAAGTTTTGAACAAAAATTTCCAAAAGCAAAAAAAGTTAAATGGTCAAATGAAAACATAGATGATTTTCAGGCAGATTTTGCGCTCGACAGTTTAACAGAAACTGCCACTTTTACTAATAAAGGCGAATGGATTCAAACAGGTATAAATGTTCCAATTCCTATCATCAATCATTTAACAGTTACATCCATCAAGAAAAAATTTCCTAAATCAAAAATCAGTAAGATCACAAAAATTGAAAATGCAAAAAAACAAATCTATTACGAAATAGAATTGAGAAAAGGTGATGAATTAGAATATGTGAATTACGATGAGAATGGTGTAGAAATTAATTCGTTAAAATAAATTTTTATATCAGGTCGCTCCTACGGAGCTGATTTTATCAAACATTATCTCTACAATCAGTTCGCTCCCATGGAGCGATATCGTTTATATAAATTATCTTGGAAATATCCTCGTTAGGAGTATCCTGTTTGCCATTTATACGTGGCAAATAAATAAACTCTTACAAGCGAAAATATTTTTCTGAATTTAAAAAAAACTCCGTAGGAATAAACTGTTTGCCATTTAAACGTGGCAAATAAATAAACTCTTACAAGCGAAAATATTTTACTGAATTAAAAAAAACTCCGTAGGAGTAAACTGTTTGCCATTTAAACGTGGCAAATAAATAAACTCTTACAAGCGAAAATATTTTACTGAATTAAAAAAACTCCGTAGGAGTATCCTGTTTGTAACAAAATAAATGGTAAAATAATTTAGCTCCGTAGGAGCGACCTGCATAAATCGCATTCAAAATTCACGTTTATGTGTTTTCATTTATTCATTAAATCGTAAACTCATCTCCCATTTCAGGAATATCAATTTCGGCTTTAAACCTTCTTTCTTCTAAGGTTTCTTTCATTGCAATCAAATTACCTTCATCGCCATGAACAAGGAAAACTTTTTTCAACGAATCGTTTTCACATGCTTTGATATAATTATAAATTTCATCTTTATCGGGATGAGAACTGAATACATCGGTATGTGCAATTTTTGAATATATCTGATAATCTCTACCTTTTATGCTGATAGATTTTTGTCCTTGCAATAACCTATGTCCCAACGTTCCTTCCGAACAATATCCTGCAATTAAAATGGTGCTGAATGGGTTTTGAATATTGTTTTTTACATGCTCCTGAATTCGTCCGCCTTCAACCATTCCTGCTGCCGATACAATGATGCACGAATCTTTGTATTCCATCAACTCATCATGCCCATCTAAATTATCTATCCAAAATAAATTATCAAAATCAAACAAACTTCCATGCTCTTTTAAAAACTGTTTGGCTTCATCATTTAATAAATCGTAGTGGTGAGTATAAACATGGGTAGTTTTTACTGCAAGCGGACTATCAACAAAAACCTTTACCGGTGGCAACAATCCCTTTTTCTCTAACTTATTTATGGTATGAACTATTGCCTGTGTTCTTCCAACACTAAAGGCAGGAATAATTAAACGCCCCCGAACTTTCACACAAGTTTCCTCAATAAATTTCATCAGCTCTGTTTCCGAATCTGCTGAGCTCTTATGATTTCGTCCGCCATAAGTTGTTTCGGTTACGAGGTAATTTAAGTTTTTCATAGCAATGGGAATGCGAATTAACTCAGCATGATTGCGTCCCAAATCTCCTGTAAAACCAATGCGTTTCACACCTTTATCATTTTTCACTTCCACCACAACACTTGCAGCACCAAGTAAATGTCCGGCTTCAATAAACTCAATTGACGTTGTTGAATCAATATTAAAACGTTTATCAAAATCTAATGTCACAAATCTTTCAAGCGTTTGCTGAACATTTTTTTCGGTATAAATCGGTTTCGAAATAAAACTACGTTTTCGAGATTTTCCTGCTTTGTGTAATTTTTGCTTGTACTCGTTCCATTGAATATTTGCACTGTCAAACAATAAAAATTTCGTTAAGTCTGCTGTAGCTGCTGTACATAAAATTTGTCCTTGAAAGCCTTGATGAACCAATGCCGGCAAGTTCCCCGAATGATCGATATGCGCATGTGTAAGAACAACCAAATCAATATCAATGGGATTAAACGGAAAAGAAAAAACATCTTCAGTCATCAACTTTTTTTGTTCGTAATTCAACCCGCAATCCACCAAAATTTTATATCCTTTATCCAACGTAAGCAAATGCATGCTGCCTGTAACCTGCTTTGCTGCTCCCCAAAATGTAAGTTTCATTTATTGATAATTTTTATAGTTATCCCGCAATATGATTGAATTCAAGAGGAATTCAAACTTTGACTTTTAAATTTATTCAATATCGGATTAAATTTGCATGCATAAAATCATTCATTCATGAAAAATATCATTCTTATCATTTTACTATACATAACTTTTAATTGTAGCTCACAGCAAATTCAAAGAAATGATATGCTTCCGATGTATAAATTATTATCGGCAAAAAACTGGGACAGTGCATTTATTGCAGCAAACGATATTCTCAAAAGATTTCCTGATGATTCATCTGACTTTAAAGCAAACGTAAATTATGCAGTAATTTTATCGGCAGCAGGAAAGGTTGCAAATAATAAAATGACCTACCCAGAACTTAGAGAAACATTGCGACCATTTTTAGGTAAATATATGATGATGCCTGCTCATCCAACCACAACCGATACACTAACAACTTCTTCGGGTATTACAATTCTTGGAGAAAATAAATCTGGAATAAAAGGAACAACCATAACACAAAGTGCCGACAGGAAAACTGTTTTATGTTTTGAAAATTTTGAATTCGGTAACCCAATTATTATATCCGACTATGATAAAGTTCGAACACGTTGTGGAGGGAAATTAGCTATAGTTGAAATCAACCCATACATGGATAATATTTGGATTTTACGATTGCGAATTACAGATGCAATTATTCAAAAAATATAAGTCTGATTATTTTAAATCAAGCAGCAATTCTTTAATAGAAAAATAAGAATCTAGTTTATTTATATCGAGGGAATCCCAATCGTACCAGACAGCTTCAGTAATTTGTTCTTCAAGCTGAGGTACTAAATTTTTGTTATCGGAAGTTTGCATTTTAAACCAATGTGTGATTTTTAAAAACCGATGGTTATGCATTTTATAAGTATGAAAAGTATCCGAAAGTTTTTTTTCTATTTTTAATTTACCGATTCCGCACTCTTCGCTAACTTCTCTCACTGCAGCATCTTCATCACTTTCATCTCCATCTATTTTACCTTTTGGCAAATCCCACTTGCCCATTCTTTTAATTAATAAGATTTGTTTTTTAGCATTAAACACGATGCCACCTGCTGCTTCGATCGTTACAAAATGGGTATGAATTGCTTTCATTGCTTCCTGCAAATCATCACATATAACAACCATTCCGGTTGATTTCATTTCTTCACAATCCTTCACATATTCCAAAATTTTTGACTGATCATATTGCACACGTTTGCATTTTGCAAAGCGTATTTCGGTCATATCTTGCTGTGTAAGGATGAAAGGTTTCTCGTTAATAAAAATTTTATACATTTGCCTGATGCAAGAATTTGAAAATGTGTCTGCGAAAATAGCAGAATATTTATTAGAAATAAACGCAATTAAACTTAGCCCTAATGAACCTTTTACTTGGGCATCGGGTTGGAAATCGCCAATATACAGTGATAACAGGCTTTCGCTTTCACATCCTGATATCAGAACTTATATTAAAAAAGAGTTGGGCAAACTTATTCGCACTTATTATCCCGATGCTGAAGCTATTATAGGAGTTGCCACTGCGGGAATTGCTCCTGGCGCTTTAGTTGCCGATGAAATAAATCTTCCTTTTGGTTATGTACGTTCCGAGCCTAAAAAACATGGAATGGGAAAACAAGTAGAAGGCGATATTCATCCAAAACAAAAAATTGTGGTGGTTGAAGATCTTGTATCAACAGGTAAAAGCAGTCTTCAGGCAATTGATTCGTTAAGAGAATTTGGATGCGAAGTATTAGGAATGGTTTCGATATTTACCTACGGCTTTGATATTGCAAACGAAAATTTTAAAACAGCAAATTGCACCTTTCATTCGTTGAGTAACTATAATGTTTTAATTGATGTTGCAGCTTCAAATGGTTTAATAAAAAATGAAGAAATTTCAGTTTTAAATGAATGGAGAAAATCACCTTCAACCTGGAAACAATAATATTATTCAGAACTTTAGATACCGAATAGAATAATATTATAAAAAGAAAAATGCCACAGATAGCACAGATTTTTATCCTTTTTATAATAATCTGTGTAATCTGTGGCTCATTCGATTAAGATATTAGGAAGAAAATATTCCAATAAAAATAAAATTATTGTTGACTAAATAAAATAATCTAAAACATACATGAGCAAAATAAAGCATGTAATAAAATTTATGTTGGCAAGTTGGTTTGGCTTTTGGGTGCTTGTTGGTTTTATCTTACTGTATCCTGGATTTTTTATTACTCTCAGTAATCCAAAATGGTATTCACAGGCTCACAAAATTCGTAGGTTATGGGGAAGGTGGTTGTTTTTATTTGGAGCCATTTGGGTTGATCAAATTCTGGAAAAACCTTTTGATCATAAAAAATCATATGTCATCACACCTAACCATACTTCACAACTCGACATCGTTACCTTAACCGTAAAACTTGGTTTAGATTTTAGTTTTATGGCAAAAATTGAACTGGCAAGAATTCCTGTTTTTGGAATTTTTTTTAGAACAATAGATATTGCTGTTGATAGAAAAAATGCTCGTCAGGCTGCTAATTCATATAATAAAGCAAAGGAACTTTTAGACTCAGGGAAAAGTTTAGTGATATTTCCGGAAGCAACTATTCATATGCAAGTTCCTAAATTAGGAAGGTTTAAAGATGGTGCTTTTAAATTAGCCATCGAAAAACAAATTGATATTTTACCCGTTACCATCATTGGCAATTGGTTAATTTTACCCGACAAAGGCAAGTTTCATTTCCGTCCGGGAAAGGTTATTCAATATGTTCATGAACCAATTTCAACTAAGGGAATGACAATTGAAAACACCGAAGAATTGAAACAAAAAGTTTATAGTATTATTGAAAGTAAATTAGCAGAATATGGATATTTCGAATGAAATGATTGATAAGTTGGCAGACCTTTCCAAGCTTGAATTTAATGGTGACGAGAAGGAAAAACTTAAAGCTGATTTAAATAAAATTATCACCTTTATCGATAAGCTGAATGAACTCGACACAAAAAATGTTGAGCCATTAATTTTTATGAGCAACGAAGTAAATATGTTGCGTGAAGATGAAGTAAAACAAACAATCACTCATGAAGAAGCAATGTTAAATGCTCCTTCAAAAGATTCAGATTATTTCAGGGTCACAAAGTTTTTGGAAAAATAACAGAACCCGAAAACGTTAAATTACAATTCACATTTTAACATACTCAAACATGGCAACACCGATTATTGAATTACAAAAGATCTGCAAATTTTTTAAGATTGGAGATGTTGAGGTTCAAGCACTGCGCGGTGTTGACCTTACCATAAATAAAGGAGAGTATGTTGCTTTTATGGGACCTTCAGGTTCAGGAAAATCTACCCTGATGAATATTTTAGGATGCCTTGATACTCCAACCAGCGGCTCTTATATTTTAAATAATCAAATTGTAAGTAACCTTACCGATAATCAGCTTGCCGAAATTCGTAATAAAGAAATTGGTTTTGTGTTTCAAACTTTTAACCTGCTTGCAAGAAATACTTCTCTGGATAATGTTGCGTTGCCACTTGTGTACGCAGGTTTTAGCCGAAAAGAAAGAAATGAAAAAGCAACCACTACATTAGCTTCTGTTGGACTTGCAGATAGAATGGATCATAAACCCAATGAGCTTTCAGGCGGACAAAGGCAACGCGTTGCAATAGCCCGTGCATTGGTAAATAATCCATCCATCATTTTAGCCGATGAGCCAACAGGAAATCTCGATACAAAAACTTCGTATGAAATTATGCAATTGATTGAAGAGATTCATCAAAAAGGAAATACCGTTATTGTTGTAACTCACGAAGAAGATATTGCACGAAGAGCTAAACGTATTGTTCGTTTACGAGATGGATTAATTGAAAGCGATACGTTAAATCAATAGGTTAAAAAAGAGTAGCAATAAATTCACAAAGTTCTTCCAGATATTTTTTATCAATATCATCAAAGTGCGAAAGGTGCTCACTATCCAAATCGAGCACAGCAATTACTTCATTATTTAATACGATAGGAATAACGATTTCTGAACGGGAAGTTGAACTGCATGCAATATGTCCCGGAAATTTTGAAACATCTTCAACAATAATTGTTTGATTATTTTTCCAAGATAAACCACAAACACCTTTTCCAAAAGTAATTCGGGTGCAAGCAACAGGACCTTGAAACGGACCTAGTACAAGTTCATAATCTTTGGTAAAATAAAACCCAACCCACCACCAGTTAAACGACTGTTTGAGAGCTGCAGATATATTAGAAAGGTTTGCTATAAGATCATCTTCACCTTTACACAAAGCAAAAATCTGAGGCAACAATGAAGCATACTGCTCTCCTTTATCAAGAGTAGCATTTACTTCAAAATCATGCATCACAAAACTTATTTTATTTTTGTAGTGTCAACTTTTGCCGAATCAACCGGAGTAGTGTTTTCTGGTCTAACACCATCATTTCCTCTGTTTGTTGAATAATCAGACTTTTCGTTTTTGTATTGCTCATTTGTTTCAATTGTTTTTTGAGCATCAGCTTGTCCGTAATGGCATGAAGTGAATGCAACAGTTACAAATGCAATAGCGAAGAATTTTTTCATTGGATATTAGATTTACGATTATTGGTTGCGAATATAATTTTATTTATGAATTGAAAAAAAAGTAGCAGTAAATTATTGAAAGTACTATTATTTATCACTAGTAACCGACTAAATCATAAAAATAAGTGAGCAACCTAAGTTGCTCACAAAATGTTGTACTTTGTTTTTGAAGAAACTGAGCAAACAACATGGACAAAAATACAGAAATAAAATTAGTCG
>Ga0194047_10000517_pt1 | contig 26080 bp, 22 predicted proteins | sample JunL225m_MetaG_2_FD_160070 | JGI IMG/M metagenome (GOLD analysis project Ga0194047, IMG submission 160070) | Anoxic zone freshwater microbial communities from boreal shield lake in IISD Experimental Lakes Area, Ontario, Canada - Jun2016-L221-5m | ecosystem: Environmental > Aquatic > Freshwater... | reverse complement strand
ACGCAAGGCAATTGACGTCTATTCTAAATTAAGTTTTATTTTTCCTGAAAAATCCGTTTATTTTGCGTCAAGAATAGAACAACTAAAACAAAGAAAATGATAACACTTTATTTGATATTAATTATTGCTGCCTCTGCTGGCCTTGGATTTATGGTCTTGATCCAAAACCCTAAAGGGGGTGGTTTAAATGCCAATGTGGGCGGTTTAACCAACAATTTCATGGGTGTTAAGCAAACTACCGATGTGCTTGAAAAAGGCACTTGGATTTTTGCTGCCATCATTGCAGTATTGGCCATGACTTCGACCTTATTTTTAAAGTCAGGTGGAACGGACAATGGTAAAGGCATTTTAAATAAAGTAAATACTTCTATTACTGCTCCAGTAGCTCCAGCTGCCGCACCTGCTGCGCCTGCTGCAACTGCTCCAGCCAATGCCCCTGCTAAAAAATAACAAGGAATTGTTAAATTAGTTGGAGTGTGCACCATACGAAAAATTATAACTTAAAATATTTTATCCCTCCCCAGCAATCGGGAGGGATTTTTATTGTATTATTGATTGAACTAATGAATGCAATCAGGCAGCTTCTATTATGAAAAAAATATTTTATCTAGTCATTCTGCTCACACTGGTTTATACCAGTTATAATTTATTTTTGAAAACCACTCATTTTTCTGGAGAAAAGTCCTCCTTTGTTTATCAAAAAACAGGGCTTGCAGATTTAGCTGATACCTTGGTTGCCAAAAAAATAATTCTAGACAAACCCAGCTTTTTACTTTTTGCAAAACTCTTAAAAGTAGAAGACAAATTAAAACCGGGCAAATTTTTAGTCTTAAAAAATACAAGCTTATTATCCATTCTGCGGATGCTTAGAAACAATCAACAAGCCACCGTTAAGTTCGTTTTGAATAAAGTGAGAACCCGAGCAGAATTAAGTAAATTAATAGCCGCAACATTCGCTACCGATAGTGCTGCCTGCGCTACTTATTTAAACAGCAACGATTCATTGGCTAAATTTGATACGGATACCACTCAATTGCTTACTTTATTTATTCCCAATACCTATGAGCTATATTGGTCCACCCCCATGGCTAAATTATTGCAAAAGATGAAAACCACGGCCGATCAATTCTGGAACAATAACAACCGTATTCAAAAAGCAAACGCATTGGGGCTTTCTAAAAATGAAGTGTATACTTTGGCATCCATTGTAGAAGAAGAAACCAATTACGATTCCGATAAAATCATTATTGCAAGTGTCTATCAAAACAGATTAAAAAAGAATATGCCCTTACAAGCCTGCCCTACCATTAAATATGCCATGCAGGATTTTACTTTAACGCGTATTTATGACAAATACTTAAGCAACCCTTCCCCTTACAACACCTACAGAAATAAAGGATTGCCTCCAGGTCCTATAGGCACACCTGCATCTAAAACCATTGACTTGGTTTTAGATGCCCCTAGTACCGAATACATTTATTTTGTCGCTAAAGCCGATTTTAGTGGCTACCATCATTTTAGTTCCAATTATGCAGAACACCTAAAGTATGCCAAAGAATACCAGCATCAATTAGACCTCTACCAAGCAAATAAAAAACAAAAAGAAGCTTTAAAATAAGTCGTAAATTTAAATTATAAAAAATATAACTTCCTTGCACTTGCTCAAACAAATTAAATCCGCCTCCTAACACTGATCAAGCCGCTGTTTTTATTTTTAAAACGGAAAACCAAAGTCATTTATATTCCGGGTTTTGAGCGGGTTAATTTATATCAGGTAATCAAATTCTTATTCAAACAATTAAATACCCTGGGTTTATACGATCGCGCCTCGGCCATTTCATTTAATTTAATTATGGCGCTGCCAGCAGGATTTTTGTTCTTATTTTCTATCATTCCTTATTTCCCCTCTACTTTTAAAGTAAAAAAGCAAATCCTTTCCGTTTTTAAGGACATCTCTCCCAACTCAAGTACGTATAAATTTATTTTAGACATCATCAATGATTTACTGAGCCAACATGTGGGTATTTTTTCATTTGGATTTTTACTTTTGCTTTTTTACGCTTCTAACGCCATGACTGGCATTATAAGAAGTTTCGATAAGTCCATCATGCAGAATAAACCTTTTTTCTTGCACCAAAGAATGAGGGCCATTCGACTCACCATCATCTTGATCTTATTGGTTTTTGCAAGTTTATTGGTATTAATAGGACAAGACCAACTCACTACTTTATTAAGAGAAGTATTTGATATCAAAAGAAAAACCATTGTCCCTTATTGGAACTCAGTGAGATGGGGTGTAATTATACTTTTACTGTTCTTCGGGAATGCATTTATTTATAAATACGCGCCACTGATTAAAGAAAAATGGTCTTTGATGTCACCCGGCGCTTTGTTGTCTACCCTGCTTATGTTGCTGACAACCTTGGGCTTTTCTTATTGGGTGAACCATTTTAGCAGTTACAATAAAATATACGGCTCCATTGGAACGGTGCTTGTAGTAATGACCTTAGTGTATATCAATGCGCTTATTTTGCTGATTGGCTTTGAGCTCAATGTAAGTATAGAAGTGCTCAAAAAAGAACAAAACAATTAGCCTCCACTAAATGTTATGGGAATTACTTATTCGCCATATCTGGAATCTCAGTGGTCTGATACATCCCTGCATCTAATTTTGCCTTGGTTTCACTGAATGCTTTTAGTGTCAAATCAATTTCTTCTTGTGTATGATCGGCAGTTGGAATCAATCTGTAAATGATATGCCCTTTGGGGATCACAGGATACACTACAATAGAACAAAATATTTTATAATTTTCTCTGATGTCCATGACCATCGCCGTTGCTTCTTCTACACCACCTTTCATATACACTGGTGTCACAACTGAGTCGGTTTTACCAATATCAAATCCTTTTTCTTTCAATCCATTTTGCAAAGCCAAGGCATTTTTCCATAAGTTGGCTTTTAATTCAGGTTTTGATCTTAACAATTCTAAACGCTTCAAGTTACCTACCACATAGGGCATAGGTAAACTTTTAGCAAATATTTGAGAACGTATATTGTAACGGATATAATCGATGATGGTTTTAGGCCCTGCCATAAAAGCACCAATAGAAGCCATGCTTTTTGCAAAAGTAGAAAAATACAAATCAATTTCATCTTGACAACCTTGCTCCTCTCCAGCACCCGCGCCTGTTTTTCCTAAAGTACCAAAGCCATGTGCATCGTCTACCAATAAACGAAAAGGTACTTTCCTTTTTAAGGCTGCAATTTCTTTTAATTTTCCTTGATCTCCTGCCATACCAAAAACACCTTCTGTAATCACCAATACCCCACCAGATGTTTGCTTATCCACCAATGCTTGTGCTCTTAACAATTGCTTTTCACAATCTGCCACATCATTGTGCTTGAATACAAATCGATGACCTGGTATCATTCTTAATGCATCTATAATACATGCGTGACATTCTGCATCATAAACCACTACATCGTGACGACCACATAAAGTATCTATGGCACTCATGATGCCCTGATAGCCATAATTCATTAAAATAGCATCTTCTTTACCTACAAATGATGCCAATTCTTTTTCTAATTGTTCATGTAAATCACTGTTACCACTCATCATTCTAGCACCCATTGGTAAAGCCAAGCCGTATTTTGCACTGGCATCCGCATCCACTTTTCGGACTTCAGGATGATTGGCTAGCCCTAAATAATTATTCAAACTCCATACAATCATCTCTTGTCCTCTAAACTTCATCTTTGAGCCAATTTCTCCCTCTAGTTTTGGAAACGCAAAATAGCCATGTGCTCTTTCTCTATGTTGACCAATGGGTCCGTAATTTTTGATAAGCCTTTCAAATATATCTGCCATAGTAGCTTTTTTTGTTATGCAAATTTAATGTTTTTTTCACTTTATTAGCTTAATAAATAGCTGTAAATTGCACTAAGATTGCCTTTTAAAAATGAAGCCTTCAAAAGCTCCTCAAAATGAAAAACATGAGATATCTCACCTTATTATTTTTTTGCTTTTTAGCATTTCAAGTCATTGCTCAAAAACCAAAAATGGTCTCGCCCATTACAAAGAGTACTGCCAAGCCAAAATTAGTCATTGGCATTGTCGTGGATCAAATGAGATGGGATTATGTTAACCGTTTTAAACCTTACTTTACCAGCAATAAAGGATTCCTTCGATTTGTAAACGAAGGCGCTTCTTGCAACAATACCTTAATCCCCTATATTCCTACCGTTACCGCTTGCGGACATGCTTGTGTGTATACAGGAAGCACCCCTTCACTTCATGGCATTGCAGGAAATACTTGGTTTGACAATGTCAAACAAAAAACCGTGTACTGTGTAGAAGACAATAGTGTACAAACCATTGGCAGTTCCAATAATAGTGCAGGCCAAATGAGTCCAGTGAATGTTTGGACAAGCACCCTGGGTGATGAATTAAAACTAGCTACCAATTTTAAAAGTAAAGTCATAGGTATCTCTATCAAAGATCGCGGTGCTATTATTCCTGCGGGTCATACTGCTGACGGCGCTTATTGGTACGATTCAAAAACCGGTAATTTTATTAGTTCTACCTATTACATGAAATCATTGCCAACTTGGGTAAGCAATTACAATGCCATGCATCGTTCAGATAGCTTATACAATAAAAACTGGAATTTAAGTTTGCCCTCTGCTATCTATGAAGCACAATGTGATACAGATGAAAACGGGTATGAATCTACCCCCTTTGGAAAAGACGCAAAACATTTGCCTTATAGCTTGAAAGAATATATTGGAAAAGATTATGGTAAAATTGCTTCTACCCCTTATGGCAATGACTTGGTCGCAGAAATGGCCAAGCAAGCTTTATTGAACGAACATATGGGTGCAGATGAAATTACAGATATGTTGGCAATAAGTTTTTCTTCCCCTGATTATATTGGCCATGCATTTGGTCCAGATTCATGGGAAACATTAGATGGTTATATTAAACTAGATGAAACCATGGCCGATTTATTTGGCTTTTTAGACAAGCAAGTGGGCAAAGACAATTATACCGTGTTTTTAACTGCAGATCATGCAGTAGCGAATATTCCTGGATTTGCTAAAAAACACAATTTGCCAGGGGCTTTATATGATGATGGTGCTTTAAAAACGGATGTTCTTGCTTGTTTAAAAAGCAACAATTTAGATGCCAAGTTAATTAGTGCCATTGCCGAATACAATATTTATTTCAACCACACCGTGATGGATAGCTTACAAGTGAGTGCCGAAAAATTAACAAGTTTATTATCAAATTACATAGAAAAGAAACCTTTGGTATTGCAAGTAGTCGAAAATAGAAAAGCAGCCAGTGCGCCTCTTCCTCAAAGTTTAAGAGAGCGTATTGTAAATGGATATACCCCGCAACGCAGTGGAGATCTAATGGTCGTAACCAAATCGGGCGTAGTAGATGGTTCGCCCACTGGAACCACGCATGGTGTATTGTACAACTATGATGCACATATTCCTTTACTTTGGTATGGCGCAGGCATTAAAAAAGGAGCTGTCAATAATATGACTTACATGACCGACATCGCCCCCACTGTAAGCACTTTGTTAGGCATTCAAATGCCAAGTGGTTCTATAGGCAAACCTATTTTAGAAGTATTGCAATAAGACATTGACCGCATAAAAAAAGCCATCCCGTTTTTTCGAGATGGCTTTTTTATTTTAATGCTTTATTTAGCAAGCTTTACTTGTAAATTTTTATCTAATGCATCCAAGAACTCTTCTGTATAAACATAATGATCGCCATGTTTAACTTTATTTCCATGCACACAAACTGCTAAGTCTTTGGTCATAATACCCGACTCTACCGTTTCAACACAAACTTCTTCTAAAGCTTTAGAGAAATGTATCAAAGCTTGGTTGTTGTCCAATTGACCACGGAATTCCAAACCTCTTGTCCAAGCAAAAATAGAAGCGATAGGATTGGTAGAAGTTCTATTTCCTTTTTGGTGTTCGCGGTAATGACGTGTCACTGTGCCATGCGCTGCTTCTGCCTCCATGACTTTACCATCGGGGGTAATTAAAGTAGAAGTCATTAAACCTAAAGAACCAAATCCTTGTGCTACGGTATCAGACTGAACGTCTCCATCATAGTTTTTACATGCCCACACAAAATTACCATTCCATTTTAATGCACTGGCTACCATGTCATCAATCAAACGGTGCTCATAAGTGATGCCTGCTGCATCGTATTTGGCTTTGAATTCATTTTGGTAGACCTCTTCAAAAATATCTTTGAAACGACCATCGTATTTTTTCAAAATGGTATTTTTTGTAGACAAGTACAAAGGCCATTTTTTTGCCAAAGCTTGGTTAAAACAAGCGCGTGCAAAACCAAAAATACTTTCATCGGTATTGTACATAGCCATTGCAACGCCATCTCCTTTAAAGTTAAAAACTTCAAACTCTTGCTTCGTACCATCTTCCCCTTCAAACTTAATGGTTAATTTTCCTTTGCCTTTGGTTACAAAATCGGTAGCCCGGTATTGATCGCCAAATGCATGACGTCCAATACAAATAGGTGCAGTCCAATTAGGTACTAAACGAGGCACATTGTTACAAACAATTGGCTCCCTAAATACAGTACCATCTAATATATTTCGAATGGTCCCATTAGGACTCTTCCACATTTGTTTCAATTTAAACTCTTCTACTCTTTGCTCATCTGGCGTAATGGTAGCACATTTAATACCTACCCCATATTGTTTAATGGCATTGGCTGCATCAATGGTTACCTGATCATTGGTTTCATCGCGGTATTCCATTCCTAAATCGTAATACTTAATATCTATCTCCAAATAAGGAAGAATTAATTTGTCTTTAATAAACTTCCAAATAATTCGAGTCATCTCATCGCCATCCAATTCTACTACTGGATTGGCTACTTTAATTTTTTGTCCCATAGGTATAAAATTTTGTCTGCAAATGTACAAAAACTAGCCATAAAATGGACTAATATAGTGCAGTAATTGGCCTATAAAAGGCCCCCTATTAATGGTTTACAATAAGTACTGGTATTTGAACCTGATGCCTTACTGACTCAATGGTCTCCCCAAACAAAGCATCTTTCCAACCACGATGCCTATGCGCTCCCATCACCAACATTTGTGCCTCTTTTAAATGTACCAATCTTACAATTTCTTTGACCCTATTTTTATACCCCAAAGCGGTGCTTGCTTGATAGCCTTTTAACCTAAGGGCAGTCGCATATTCCTCCAATCGCTCCTGGTCTTTTCGAGATTCTTCATCATCACTGGCTTCTTGTAAATAATTCGCTGTTACACTTTCCACAACATGTATGAAAATAAATTCAGTGGTATTCAAGTCCTGAATAGGGTCTTTGAATTGAGCATTGGAATGCGCAATGGCCGTTTTAATTAATTTTTTATCAGTTAAAGAAAAATCAACAGCTATAGCAATTTTATTGACCGGAGTAGGATGTGTCCAATCCAATTCGATGGTTGCTCCATGCAAGTCGGCACTGTTGTTTATTTTTTTTCTTAGGATAGATGGCAAAAAAGTAATGTAGCATAAAAGAAAGATGAAAAATAAAACGGCAAGTACCAAAATGGCCTTAAGTAAAATTGGTGCTGAAGAATTAAAATACGCTTCTGAAAATTGATAAACCAACCTGCTATTTAAGAATACCAAAATAGCAGCCACCAGCCAAGCCAATATTTTTATTTTAATTCCAATCGCAAACTCTCCCATTTTAGTTTTATCACTTACAAAATGGATCAAAGGAATCACCGCAAAACCCAATTGTAAACTTAAAATTACTTGACTAAATACCAGTAAAGCATCCACCCGATTTTCTCCCATAATTCCAATTACCAATACAGCAGGAACAATAGCAATTAATCTTGTTAGCAATCTTCTTATCCAAGGATTTAATCTTATTTGTAAATAACCTTCCATCACAATTTGCCCCGACAAAGTACCCGTGACGGTAGAACTTTGCCCTGCTGCAATCAATGCAATGGCAAATAATATGGGTGCTAATTTAGAACCCAATAATGGCGCCAACAAAGCATGCGCGTCTTCGATTTTTGCAACGGTTTGATGGCCTGATGAAAAAAATACGGTAGCTGCTAAAATTAAAATAGCCGCATTGATAAAAAAGGCAATATTTAAAGCCACTGCACTATCAATAAAATTAAATAGAATGGCTCTTCGAATTCCTTTACTAGATCGATCAATCTTTCTAGTTTGCACCAATGCCGAATGCAAGTATAAATTATGTGGCATCACCGTAGCGCCTATGATACCAATGGCAATGTACAAAGCGGCAGGATTTAATTTGCTAGGAACTAAACCAGTGATGGCAGTACTTAAATCGGGCTTGGCTATAAAAAGTTGAATTAAAAAACTAAATCCAATGGTGGCTACCAATAAAAAAATAAACGCCTCCATTTTCCGAACACCATAACGTTGTAACAATAAAAATAAAAAGGTATCTAACACAGTAATAAAAGTGCCATACATCAATGGTATTCCAGTTAACAATTTAATCCCTATGGCCATACCCAACACTTCTGCCAAGTCGGTGGCTGCAATTGCCAATTCGGCAAGAATGTACAATGAAAAATTGACCACCGGTGGATAGGTCTCCCGATTCACCTGTGCCAAGTCAAGTCTCCTTACGATACCCAATCGAGCACTTAAACTTTGTAATAGAATGGCCATAAAATTACTTAGTAATAAAATCCAAAGGAGTTGGTAGCCAAATAAAGCGCCTCCTTGTAAATCGGTGGCCCAATTTCCTGGATCCATGTACCCAACACTTACCAAATAAGCAGGCCCAATAAAAGCGAATAGTTTGCGCCATCCTCGTTTATTTTGAACGGGTACCGATTCATTTAATGTATCTAGGGATTTATCTGGCATAACTAGGTGTAAATTTAATCATAAAAGCTTTGTGGAACTCGCTTTGTTAGTCTAATTTAGCAAAAAACTTGAAGATGCGCAGGTGTTGCCTTATTGGGTTGGTCTGTTTAATGATGGCTTGTTCTGAAGAAAAACCAGACCTCACCGGAAATACGCCTATTAAAATAAACGATTTTAATAAAATTTTCAAAACAGCTGTCTTACCTCTTACCATTTCGGATACCAATGTAAAACGCATCACGGATACTTTAGTGATTGGTAGAAAAGCATTGGTTCAATTTGTACCTGATTCCATTGTAGAATTTATGGTTAGTAAAAAAGACAAGAAAGCGGTATTACATCCCATTTTTAAAATAGAAAAAGAGCAAGAATATTATTTACTCTTTCGCGTACAGCATGCTACCAATTTTGAAATTTGTATTGTGGTATTTAGTAAAAAGAATAAATTCTTAGACTACAAAGTCATTACCGATTTTAAAGATGAAAATAAAGGCTCAAGGCATTATGGGAAAATTTTAAACATCAACAAAGAACCTTCCTTTTTAGTAGAAGAAAATAAAATGAGCACAGACAATTCTTTGACTTATGAAAAAAAAGGCTGGGCTTATATAGATAGTAGTTTTAGACTCATCTATTATGACAGCAATAAGAAACCTGAAAACACGAAAATCATTAATCCTTTGGATACCCTTCCTATGAACCATCCCTTTAGTGGAGACTATGGAAATGATTCGAAAAATTTTATATCTATTAGAGATGATGCGGCGCCTAACAAATACCAATTCTTCTTGCATTTTGAAAGAAACAATGGGGATTGTGTAGGTGAATTAAAAGGACGGATGAGTTTTACAAAAAATTCAGCCATCTATTCAGAAAAAGGAGATGCTTGTATCATCCATTTTAAGATGGAGGGGAATCAGATTACTATAAAAGAAGACGGCAATTGTGGCAACCATCGCAATATGAGCTGCTATTTTAATGATTCCTATGACAAAAAAAGGAAGCCAAAGAAGAAAAAATAATCCACAATTTCCCAATGCAAACGGTTGTTATCCACAGTTTAATGTGTAATAATTACATTTTATTTAAATACCATTATATTGCAGCCAAATTACCAAACAAGCTACTATGAGTTTTAGAAATTATCAAGTGCCTTACGCGATCAATGAACAGTTCAAAAAGAAGGCAGCTTATTTTTCTATGGAATTTGCGATTCACCAGCCTTTAAAAATATACAGTGGTGGATTGGGATTTTTAGCCGGGTCCCATTTAAGAAGTGCATTTGAATTGAACCAAAATTTGATAGGTGTGGGCATTCTTTGGAAATATGGCTACTATGATCAAGCCCGAAACCAAGACCAAACTTTGCAAGTAACTTTCATGGAAAAAATATATAGTTTCTTGGAAGACACAGGCATAAAATTTCAAGTATTAATACACGACCATCCAGTTTGGGTGAAAGCCTTTTATTTAGCCCCGAATACTTTTTGCAGCGCTCCCCTATTTTTATTAAGTACCGATCTTCCTGAAAATGATTATGTATCACAAACCATTACCCATCGTTTGTATGATGCCAATGTCGCAACCAAAGTGGCTCAATTTATTTTATTAGGCGTGGCCGGTGCCAAATTAATAGATGAACTTAATTTTAATCCAGAAGTATATCATTTAAACGAAGCACACGGATTTTCTGCAGCTTTTTATTTATTAAATAAATACAAGTCATTAGACGAAGTAAAAAAACGTTTGGTGTTTACTACGCATACCCCTGAAGAAGCAGGCAATGAAAAACACGATATTTACTTGTGTCATAAAATGGGCTATTTCTGTGGATTGAGTATGGATGAAGTAAGAAAATTAACAGGCATTGAAGACGACCAATTCAATCACTCTTTGGCGGCACTTCGTTTTGCTCGCAAAGCCAATGGCGTTTCTGAATTACATGGACATGTAAGTAGAGCGCTGTGGGGTAAATATGAAGGCATCTGCCCTATTACGCATATTACCAATGCGCAAAATTGGCGCTATTGGGCCGATAAACAATTGTATCGTTTTGCAGAAAGCAATGACGAAGCAGCTTTTGATGATCGTAAAATGTATTTAAAAAAACGAGCTTTTGAAATTGTTGCAGACCAAACTGGAAAAGTGTTTGACCCCAATGTGTTAACGATTGTTTGGGCCAGGCGTTTTGCAGGATATAAAAGAGCCGACTTTCTTTCTTGGGACTTAGCCCGATTCGAAAAATTACTTTCTAATAAAAAATATTCTGTTCAAATTATATTTGCCGGGAAACCCTACCCAGTAGACCATCCAGCCATTTCTCAATTCAATAATTTGGTCCATTTAAGCAAGAACTATAATAATGTAGCCGTGCTTATTGGATATGAATTGGCCTTAAGCAAAAGAATGAAGCAAGCTTCTGATGTTTGGTTAAACAACCCACGTGTGCCAAGAGAAGCCTCCGGTACCAGTGGCATGACTGCTGCTATGAATGGAGCTGTTAATTTTTCTACAGATGATGGATGGATTCCAGAATTTATCAATCATGGCAACAATGGCTTTGTAATACCTAAGGCCGATTATGATCGCATGAGTACACAGCAACAAGATGATTATGATTTGGATGAACTATATAAGATACTAGAAGAACAAATCATACCCATGTATTATGAGCAAAAAGATACTTGGCGCCAAATTACTCAAAATGGAATGAAAGATGTTCGATTCCAATTTGATAGCAATAGAATGGCGGAAGAATATTACGAGAAAATGTACAAAACAGAATAATAGCACTTAACCCATCTAAAACTAGTGTCTATAAAAAACCCTCGATTGCAATCGAGGGTTTTTTATAGACACTAAATGAACAGCAATTAATATTTAAATGGTTTTCCATTCGCCATTACTTCTTGTGTCTTTTGATCAAAAGTAATTTTAGCGCCTGTCTGACAAGCTGCATTGGCCATAATGGTAGCAATAGAATGTTGATAGCCTGCTTCTACTGGCGCATTGGGTTGCTTTCTACTTCTGATACATTCCATCCAATTTCTTACGTGTGCGGAAGTAAGTGGATCTCCACCCGTATTAGCAGATGCCACCACTTTAGGAGCATTGTTAGATAAATCAAAACTAGCTAAAAGATTAGGCTGCATTTTCATAGCCGCTGCAGGTCCCGCTTTTAAGCCGCCTTTAGATGATACTAAGTTGGTTATCAAATTCAATTCACCCCCATTAGAATAATACATTTCGGAAGGATTTTCATCTCCATTGTGCATGCGAGAAGTAAATACAACTTGAAAACCTTCTTTAGGATTGTCTAAAGGACCATATTCAAATACAGCAGTAATGGTATCCCAGTTTCTTCTTCCATCTTTCCAAACATATACACCTCCATTGGCAGTGACACTTCTTGGATGTGGCAATTTGCTAAACCAATTCACCGTATCAATTTGATGACTCATCCATTGGCCTGGCAAACCAGAAGAATATGGCCAAAACAAACGGTACTCTAAATATTTTCTAGGATCAAAATTCTCATGCGGGCGATTTAATAAATAACGATTCCAATCCAAATCTTCTTCTTTACACTTCGCCACCAAATCAGGTCTTCTCCAACGGCCAGGTTGATTTACATTCCAACTTAATTCTACCATGGTAATAGGTCCGAATTTTCCTTGTTGAATAAAATCAGCAGCAGCTTGATAATTCGCTCCACTACGACGTTGTGAACCAATTTGCACAATACGATCGGATGCTTTGATTACTTTAAAAGCATTTCTATTGTCTTCCATGGTTTCAGCAAATGGTTTTTCACAGTAAACATCCATACCAGCTTTAACCGCCTCCGATGCTAAAATAGCATGTTGGAAATCGGCTGTACTTATAAATACACCATCTATATCTTTTCCTGCATACAATTCGTCATTGTTTCTTGCCCCCCTTATTGAATGATCTAATTTCTTTTGCAATAAATCTACGCCTTCTTCTCTGCGTACTTTCCACAGATCAGAAACCGCTACAATGTCAAAATTTAACTCTTTGTAATGACTTAAAAAACTTGGCAAATGCGATCCTCTGAATCTATCAGAAAACCCTACTACGCCTAATCTAACTCTATCATTGGCTCCAATGATATTGGCGTAGCTTTTAGCAGAAAAGCCTAAAGTGGCAGCATACGTGGCAGCAGTAGCTTTTGCAGATTGCTTAAGAAAATTTCTTCTTGAATTTTTCATACACTAATTTTTAATTGTTAATTTATTTTTTTATTTATAATTCTTTAATTTTTACACTTCTAAAGGAAACATCGGTACCATGGTCTTGCAATAAAATATGTCCTTTTTCCGCCATTCCAAAATTAGGCCAACCAACATATTTGCTTTTTGCCACCAATGCATAATAATATTGAGTACCTCTTTGGTATTCTACTACTTTCCATCCATTGATCCAATGTTCAATTTTACCATCTGGAAAAACAATAATACGACCCCTATTCCATTGCCCTATAGGAAATTTTTCACGTCGAACTGCTCCAATTCTTAAAGCAGGAATCAGATCATACAAGGAAGCCATGGTTCGATTGCCAATAGAGCCCATCAAAGCATCTGGATGTTTGTCATCGTCTAAAATTTGATATTCCAACCCAATGGCAGACCCTCCGGTATTTTCCTTTTCTGTTACAAAATATTTTACACCGCTATTGGCGGTATCAGTAATTTTAAATTCAAATTGCAAATCAAATGCATGAAATTCGTCTACTGTTACAATATCTCCACCACCATTTGATTCTCTTCCATTGCTCCCTTTGATACTTAAAACACCCTCTTTTACAACCCATCCTTTATCAGGAAAAGTTTTTTTGCCTGCGCCTCTCCATCCCTTAGTACTCACCCCATCCCATAAAAGACGAACCCCATTTTTTTGCTCATCAGGCGAAATGGTATTGGGTATAAGATTGATCACAAATAAGTTATCTGTTTGTGCTGGTTTTAAATTCTTAGTTTGAATTTTTATATTTTTCCATCTTACTTCTTGTCCTTCGTCATTGACATTTTCTATTGCATGTACTTGTAAAGAAATAAATCCTTTTGGAGTCATGTTGTCAATGATGTGCGCACAGGCGACTCCATTTACCCAGGTACGAATACTATTGCCTATAGCTTCAATTTTATAATGATTCCATTGGTTGTTTTTGAATGCAGTTTTTGCAGCCACATTGTATTCCAAAGGATACAACCAACCTCTTCTTGCTTCATCATAAATGCCGCCGCTCCAAGCCCTGGCAGAAGGATCAATTTCCATTTGATAACCGTGAACTCTGTATGGGGTATGTTTGTCGGTAACTTCGCAATGATCATTGCTATCATACAATTCACTTCTAAATTGTATACCTGAATTCATTTGAGGATCAACTTTAAAATCTAATTCCAAAGTAAAATCACCATATTCTTTTTGGGTAGTTAAAAAACTATTTGGCTCATGGGCAACAGTTCGACCCACTATTTCTCCATGCTCTACGGTGTACTTTGCCTTGCCATTGTATTGTACCCAACCAGATAAATCTTTTCCGTTGAATAAATTTTCAAAATTATTTTGCGCAATTAAATTTCCAACACTAAAAAAACAAAATCCAAAAAAAAACAAAATACAATTTTTCATACGAAACAATTATTATCAGTAAAATATTAAGGTAAGTTAATTAGTTTTTCTTTAGGTACCAACGATTTCATTATACTCCAAGCCAATAAATAAGCTATGGCACAAAATGCAAACATATAGCCATACGCGACGGTCATCTCCTGTTGAATCAATTGTTTCTGAAGTATACTAAATTGCTCAAATTGGACAGGGTCCAAAGTTTGAATTGATTGTACCACTTTGTCTGATAAATGAGACCACTCTTTTTCAGTTAGTTTTACCACAACACCTTTGGCATCAATACTATTTAGGGTTTCCACTTTTTGTAAAAAGAGTGTTAATCCTTTTTCAGAAGCCTGGTTAATGGCATGATGTATCCCTTTTAATTTATAAGCATCAAATAACCAACCCCCCACTTTAGAGACAACCACTCCTCCCATTCCACCAGCCATTCCACCTATTCCTATTACAGAACCAATGTATCGTTTGGGGAACATATCAGAAACAGTGGTATAAATATTGGCCGACCAAGCTTGATGCGCTGATGCTCCAATACCTATAAATAAAATTGGGATCCAAAAACTAAGGTATCCCAATGGTTGCACCGCCAAAACGATTAAGGGAATAAATGCAATAAGTAACATGGCTTTCATGCGCCCATCATAAGGTTTATATCCTTTATTAAAAAAATAGTTAGGAAACCAGCCTCCACCAATACTGCCAAACATAGTAAGACTATACAAGACGGTCAATGGAAGTATAATATGCGTACCCTCCATATTGTATTGGTCTTTTAAATAGCTCGGTAACCAAAATAAGAAAAACCACCAAACTCCATCAGTCAAAAATTTACCAATGGAAAAAGCCCAGGTTTGTTTGTATTTTAATAAAGTAGCCCAAGATATTTTATTCGTTGATTTCTCCTCAATGAAACTACTTTCTGTTGCTTGATCACTGTGTATGTACTCCAACTCTGCGGCTGTAATTCTTTTTTGGTTTTGAGTAGAATCATAATAGACAAACCAAAAAATTAACCATAAAAAACCAATAGCCCCTATAATTATAAAAGCTGCTTCCCATCCCCAATTTTTTGCAATCCAAGGAACAGACAAAGGCGCTAAAATTGCCCCAATATTGGTGCCAGAATTAAATATTCCAGTTGCAAAAGAACGTTCTTTCTTGGGAAAATATTCGGCTGTGGCTTTAATAGCAGCTGGAAAATTTCCGGCTTCCCCAAGCCCTAATACCGCTCTTGACAACATAAAGCCAGCTATGGACACCGGAACCGCAGCAATGCCCAACCAACCTAAAAATGTAGCTATCCCAGTTCCAACGGGAACCGAAAAAGCATGTAAAATAGCGCCAAACGACCAAATGATGATGGCCCAAGCATAACCCTTTTTGGTACCTAGTCTATCTATGAACCTGCCAGCAAACAACATACAAAAAGCATAAACAAATTGAAACACCGAAGCAATATTGGCATAATCCGAATTCGTCCAATCAAACTCTTTTTCTAAAGTAGGCTTTAGCAAACTTAAAACTTGCCTGTCCAAATAATTAACTGTGGTTGCAAAAAATAACAATGCACAGATGGTCCAGCGAAAATTTCCAATAACAGGCTTTTGATTCATTTATTTTGTTTTAATAGAATGTATCAACTCCAATACTTTCTTTGTTTCTAATTCTATGGTAGTATAATCTTTTGATTCCATTAATTTTTTACTTATTAATTTACTCCCCATTCCTACTGCACAAACACCTGCCTTGTACCAACCTTCTATGTTTTCTCTTGTGGTATCCACTCCACCCGTTGGCATAAATAAAAGTTTAGGAAAGATATCTTTAATACCACTTAAAAATTCTGGACCTAATAAATTGCCTGGAAAAAGTTTAATAAACTTTACCCCATTGTTTTCGGCAGCTATAATTTCAGTGGGCGTCATACAACCCGGCGCGTACAATAACCCTTTGCTATGCGCATAATTAGCAACTGCTTCTACATATCCAGGACTAACTATAAAATCGGCGCCTGCAGCTATATATTCAACTGCTTGTGCTTCATTCTTAATGGTTCCCACACCCAATAATAAATCAGGCATTTCAGCATTTCTTACTTGCACCATGGCTTTAAAATTTTTGAAAGCTGCTTCGCCCCTATTGGTGTACTCTACCGCTTTTACACCCACTTTATAGATGGCACGTAAAATTTCAATACTTACTACTTCATCTGCATTAAAATACAAAGGCAACATACCTTGTTGTATGATGGCATCAATGGCTTGTTGGTTCTTACTCATAATTAGTTTTCTATTGTTTTAAGAAGATTGAATTATATACGCACTTTAATGACCATTTTAGTAATCTCCCCTTCTCCAATCATAGGGGCATGCACATCCTCTGGAAAGAAGATGACGAATTGTTGGTCGGTTAAATTAAAAAAGGTATCAGGCTCATCAAAATACAATTGCACATCCTTCTCCTCATTAAAGTCTCCATTAGGAATAACACATTTTGATCTTGGCTTCCATCCCATGGTTTCATTGCCTTTCACACAAACTTGTATATCAATATGTTTATTGTGGCATTCAAACTTGGCAACACTAGCTTCAGCCGTTTTTCCTTGCGCAGAACTATTAATAGATTTAAGTCCATCAGCAAAGTCAAATTTTCCTATTTCAATAGTGGCCAAATTTTGAGCTGCAATGTATTCAAAAGCTTGTTTGAACAATGGATGCACTCCATAATATTTGGATGCATTTTGTAAAGTATCTATTATCATATTTTATACATTTTATCTTTGAACACGACCACTACCGTCGCCTTTCATTAATTCTTTTACATCACTCAATGTTGCATGGTTTAAATCACCTGGGATGGTATGTTTTAATGCACTTGCAGCCACACCAAATTCAGCAGCATCTGGCATAGACATTCCAGTAACCAATCCATAAATTAAACCACTTGCAAAACTGTCACCGCTTCCCACTCTGTCTACAATACGAACATGGTATTGTTTGGTGTGATAAAAATCAGTTCCATTGTATACTAGTGCACTCCATCCATTGTCACTGGCACTATGACTTTCTCTTAAGGATGAAGCGATAAATTTAAAGCCGAACTTGGCTTGCATTTGTTTAAACACATCTTTAAATCCATCTAAATTTAACTCCCCTTTTGTTACATCGGTATCTGCCGCTTTAAAACCTAAAGTAGTATCCGCATCTTCTTCATTTCCAATACACACATCTACATATTTACACAATTCGGTCATCACCTGTCTTGCTTTTTCCTTGCTCCACAATTTTTTTCTATAATTTAAATCAATACTTGTAGTGATGCCTTTGGCTTTAGCAGCCTTCAATGCCGCCAAGGTTAAGGCAGCTGCTTTATCACTCAAGGCTGGGGTAATACCTGTGGTATGGAACCAATCTGCCCCGTCTAAAATTTTGTCAAAATCAAATTCACTTGCATCCACTTCTGCGATTGCGGCACCTGCACGATCATACACCACCTGTGAAGCACGCATAGAAGCTCCTGTTTCTAAAAAATAAATGCCTAATCTATCACCTCCACGTACAATAAATTGCGTATCCACGCCATATCTTCTTAAATGATTAATCGCAGATTGTCCAATAGGATTATTAGGAACTTTAGTGACGAACGTACCATTTAATCCATAATTACAAAGTGCAGCAGCCACATTGGCTTCCCCACCTCCATAAGTAATATCAAAGGTATCCGCTTGAACAAATCTTTTAAAGTCTGGTGTTGACAAACGCAACATCACTTCTCCTAGGGTAACTACTTTTTTAGCCATTTTAGTTAATTTTAATTATTGTTAGATGTAAAGTTATTTCGTTGTAATTATATAGCATGTAAATTATTAATTTTCTTGCAAACTTCTTAATATACCTAATTCTACTCCTCGTAATTCAGCCAACCCCTTTAACCTGCCAATAGCAGAATAACCAGGATAGGTTGTTTTTTTCAAGTCATCCAACATCTGGTGGCCATGATCGGGACGCATGGGAATATTAACCCCTCTTTTTTGCATTACTTTCACAATTTCCTTGATCACAGCATACATGTCCACATCTCCTTCCAAATGATTGTCTTCGTAAAAATCGCCATTTGCATTTCGCCTGGTACTTCGTAAATGAATAAAATTAATTCTATCACCAAATTGTTTTACCATCGCTGGTAAATCATTATCGGCCCTCACCCCAAAAGACCCAGTACAAAAACACAATCCGTTACTTAGGGAAGGTACTGCTTTTATCAATGCCTCAAAATCAGCTGCCGTACTAACAATTCTAGGCAATCCTAAAATAGCAAAAGGTGGATCATCTGGATGTATCACCATTTTAATGCCTCTTTGTTCTGCAACTGGAACAACTTGTTGTAAAAAGTAAATCAAATGGCTGCGTAATTTTTCCGTATCAATTCCTTGGTAAGCATCCAATGCAGCCTGAAATTGTTCCATGGTAAAACTTTCTTCACTTCCAGGCAAACCCTTAATCATATTTTTTTGAATGTTAGTTTTAACTTCCTCACTAGCATGTTCAAACAAATTCTTTGCCCGCTCTATTTCCTCATTAGTATAATCCAATGCTGCATCCTTCCTTTTTAGAATAAATAAATCAAAGGCCATTACTGCCGCTTTTTCATACAATAAAGCCAAAGAGCCATCCGCCATGGGGTAAACCAAATTGGTTCTGGTCCAATCCATTACTGGCATAAAATTATACGTAACAATGGCAATGCCGCAATCTGCCAAATTATGTATACTTTGTTTGTAGTTGTCTATGATTTGAAGATAATTATTGGATTGCGTTTTAATAGATTCATGCACAGGTAAACTTTCTACTACCGACCATTTTAATCCTGCTGTTTCTATTAAAGCAATTCTCTTTTTAATTTCATCGACAGTCCAAATATCTCCATTGGGTATATGGTGCAAAGCAGTTACGACTCCAGTACAGCCAGCTTGCCTAATATCCGATAAGGATACAGGATCATTTGGACCATACCATCGCATGGTTTGCTCCATTCTATTGCTTACTTCTCCATAAGAAGGATAATAATTCATGTTCATTTTTCTTTTAAATCATTTTTAATATTATACACCACTGTTAATGGTAAAACCTCCATCCACACCAATATCCATACCCGTTACAAATTTAGAAGCATCACTTAGCAACCAAATTAAGGCGCCTATTAATTCATCAGGATGCCCAAATCTTTTGTATGGCGTATTGCTAATAATGGCATTGCCTCTATCGGTATAAGATCCATCTGCATTGGTTAATAAATTTTTGTTTTGAGAAGTGAGAAAAAAACCAGGCATAATAGAATTCATTCTTATTTTATCCCCATATCTATTGGCCATCTCCACTGCAAACCATTTTGTATAAGTATCAATGGCTGCTTTTCCCATACTATATCCTAACACTCTTGTTAGGGCGCGTTTAGAACTTACCGATGAAATATTGACGATGCTTCCATTTCCAGTTTTAGCTATTTCAGGACCAAAAACTTGCACAGGAATTACAGTTCCCCATAAATTTAATACAAGCGCATTTTTCATGCCCTCAATATTTAAATTAAATACATCTTCCGTTGGAGGTAAAATTCCTTCCGGGACATTCCCTCCCGCCCCGTTGACCAAGCCATCTATTTTCCCATACTTTTCAAGAATTTCTTTTTTTGCCTGAATGAGTTGCGATTCTTCCAATACAGATGCAGCAATAAATTGAGCATCCCCACCCATGGCTTTCACGGCTGCTACTCTTTCATTGCCTTTTTCCGCATTTTGACCAATAATAATGGGTATCCCACCTTGTTGAGCAATCCCTTTCACAAAACCGCCCCCTAATACTCCTGTTCCACCAGTGACAATAATCACTTTCCCTTTTAAACTAAACATGTCAGACATAATCATTTATTTTATTTCAAATTCTTTTTTTAATCTAATATTTTACGAAGAACTTCCAATAACCACTTCAAACATTCCTGGTTCTACTACCCAATTCATTTTTAAATCATACAACTTTATATCATTAGGTTTTGATACAAAGAAAACTTTTTTTTGTCGCTCCTATTTTCAAGTGTATTCTTTCAAATCCTCTTAATTGAGACTCATACACGGTGACACTACTCAACAGATCTTTAAAATACATTTTACTAGATTCCTCTTTTGGGAACTTCGAAAGCCTACTCATGCAATAAATTAAAGATAACAGATTGAATAACAAAGCAATAAATCAGGTTGAAAATACAAATTGTTGCCCAATTTTAAATCAAATCAAAAGCTTAAAAGGATAAATAATCACGATTTTTACGAAATCGTTTGCGTGTTGTATATTAAATACATAGTTTGCGGAATATATTTAATATAAATTCCAAAATAAACTCATGTCTGCAGTGAATTTGAAAGAAGTTGTCCTAATTTTTAATTTAACTATTTCAACAATATCAAAATTATTAAGGGAAAGTCATGAGAAAGACCTAAAGGGTCTTTATTTTGTCAACTTAGCCACTGCCGATTTATTTAGCCCCTCACTTTTAATGGTTACCCAGCGCGCCTATAGGATTGGGGAAACGAATAATATACGCTAATGATCTTAAACCTTTTGAATTTCACTTTGTTATAATTATATGAACAAAATAATCATTGCAATTACAGGAGCCAGTGGTGCTATTTATGCCAAGTGCCTAATGGATACATTGGTAAAGCTGAAAGACCAATATGAGGCAGTAGGTGTAATTATGAGTGACAATGCTAAAACTGTTTGGGAAACAGAGTTAGACAACACCTCTTATAAAAATTACCCCTTTTCATTCTATCAAAAAAACGATTTCAATGCCCCTTTTGCCTCCGGTTCGGCACAATACAATATAATGATGGTGGTACCCTGCAGTATGGGTACCTTAGGTCGTATAGCGTCTGGGATAAGTGACGATTTAGTAACCCGAGCTGCTGATGTTATTTTAAAAGAAAGAAGAAAATTAATTTTAGTAGCAAGAGAAACTCCCTATAATTTAATTCACATTAAAAACATGGAGACCATTACTTTGGCAGGAGGCATTATTTGCCCGGCGACACCTAGCTTTTATAGCAAACCAACTTCTATGGAAGATCTTGCCATGACCGTAGTGCATCGAATGTTAGATTTAGCCAACATTCAAAAAACTAGTTATCGCTGGGGGGAAAACAACTTATAAAAATGGGTCTTCCGCTGCCATCATCCCTTTGAAATAACCCAAAGATGCTGCTAAAACTGGCAATGCTTATCGTTTATTCAAAGACGAAAAATACAAACAAATCATTTTCCGTTCTGCTGAATCTTTATCTACCAGGTACCGCCCCAACATGAAATCCATTCAATCCTGGAATAAGAATCAATATTTTAATTGCCCTGTCATTATTGACAATTTGATGAATTTAGAAATGATGAATTGGGTAAGTCAAAATGGAGGTGATGCCAAGTATCAACAAATTGCCATAACGCATACTAATACTAGTATGAAAGAATTTTATCGTCCCGATTATAGTTCATTCCATGTGGTAGATTTTGATGAAAAAACTGGGAAGGTGCTTAAAAAAACTACCCACCAAGGAGCAGCCAATACTTCTGCTTGGTCTAGAGGGCAAGCATGGGGATTGTATGGTTTTATTACCATGTATCGGGGTACCAAAAACATGGTTTATTTAACTCATGCAAAAAATATTGCAAAGTTTTATTTAAACCACCCCAATTTGCCAGCCGATAAAATTCCTTATTGGGATTTTGATGCAGGTCAACAACCCCTTGCCAAAAGAGACGCTTCTGCTGCAGCCATTACTGCATCGGCATTAATGGAACTTGCACAATATGCTAAAGGTGCAGAAAAAGAGAATTACATCAATAGTGCAGTCACTATGATGGAGTCTTTATCAAATGACACTTACAGGGCAAAACCAGGAGAAAATGGCGGATTTATACTCAAACATTCTGTAGGAGCATTGCCATTAAATTCAGAAGTGGATGTGCCACTCATTTATGCAGACTACTATTTTTTAGAAGCATTAAAGCGTTACAAAGATTGGTACTTAAATAAATAAGGCCCCCTTTTAAAAGGAGGCCTTTGCCAGTAATTATAAATATTTAATCTTCTTTTGTTTCTTTAGGCAATTTGGGTGCTTTCTCTTTCTCCTTTTTTTGCAAAGTAAAAACAAGCTTCCCGTTTTCCTTGTCTAGCTCACCCATAATGGTATCCCCTTCTTTAACGCTGTGATTTAGAATTTCTTCGGCCAATGGATCTTCAATGTATTTTTGAATGGCTCTGTGCAATGGTCTTGCGCCAAATTGTACATCGTAGCCTTTGTCTGCTATAAACCCTTTGGCATCCTCCGATAAAACCAAGTTCAATCCCAAAGTCACCAATCGACTCAATACGTTTTTCATGATGATGTCAATGATTAAGAAAATATTTTCTTTGGTCAATGAATTAAACACCACCACATCGTCTACTCTATTTAAAAACTCAGGAGAGAAGGTTCTTTTCAATGCTTTTTCAATAACTGATCTATTGTTTTCATCGGTTTGTTGCACACGCGTCGCTGTTGCAAATCCAACCCCATCTCCAAATTCCTTTAATTGACGTGCTCCTATATTAGAAGTCATGATGATTAAAGTATTTTTGAAATTTACTTTACGCCCTAAACCATCCGTCAAAATTCCATCGTCCAATACTTGTAATAAAATATTATAAATATCTGGATGCGCTTTTTCTATTTCGTCTAAAAGTATCACGCAGTATGGCTTTCGGCGTACTTTTTCAGTTAATTGACCGCCTTCTTCATAACCCACATAGCCTGGAGGCGCTCCAATCAAACGACTTACTGAAAACTTTTCCATATACTCACTCATGTCAATTCTAATCAAAGAATCTTCTGAGTCAAATAAATTTCTTGCCAATGCTCTGGCCAACTCTGTTTTACCCACACCTGTTGGACCTAAGAATATAAAAGTACCAATGGGTTTTTTAGGATCTTTTAAACCAACTCTATTTCTTTGAATGGCTTTTACCACTTTCCCTAATGCTTCATCTTGACCAATAACTTCAGACTTCATTTCCTCCATCATCTTTTTCAACTTGGTAGTTTCAGCCTCTACCATTCTCTTCACAGGAATGCCAGTCATCATACTCACTACTTCGGCAATATTTTCTTCATTGATAGGGAAACGCTTGTTCTTGCTATCTTCTTCCCAATTGGTTTTGGCTTTTTCTAAAGCTTCTCCTAATTTTTTCTCCGTATCTCTTAAGCTTGCTGCTTCTTCGAAACGTTGACTTTTCACCACCCTATTTTTTTCGTTCTTAACTTCTTCAATTTGTTTTTCTAAATCAACAATATCCAAAGGCACATTGATATTTTTCAAATGCACTCTTGCACCTACTTCATCCAATACATCAATTGCTTTGTCTGGAAGCAAACGGTCGGTCATATATCGATCACTTAATCTCACACATGCCTCTATCGCTTCTTGATCATATACAACACTATGGTAATCTTCGTATTTAGACTTAATATTATTTAAGATAATAATGGTGTCGTCTACACTTGGTGGTTCAATAATTACTTTTTGGAAACGTCTATCCAAAGCACCATCTTTTTCAATGTGCATTCTGTATTCATCTAAAGTAGAAGCTCCAATACATTGTAATTCACCACGCGCCAATGCTGGTTTGAAGATATTAGAAGCATCTAAAGACCCACTTGCTCCTCCCGCCCCAACAATGGTATGTATCTCGTCAATAAATAAAATAACGTCTCTGTTTTTTTCCAACTCGGTCATGATCGCTTTCATTCGCTCTTCAAACTGACCTCTGTATTTGGTGCCTGCCACCAATGCTGCCAAATCTAAGGAGATAACTCGTTTATCAAATAGTACTCTTGATACTTTTCTTTGTACAATACGCAAGGCCAAGCCTTCCACAATAGCGGTCTTACCCACCCCTGGTTCTCCAATTAAAATGGGATTGTTCTTTTTACGTCTGCTTAAAATTTGACTTACTCTTTCTATTTCTGCTTCACGTCCAACAATCGGATCCAAAGAATCCATTTCGGCCAACTTGGTAATATCACGCCCAAAATTATCTAATACCGGTGTCTTGGATTTATTTGGCGTTACTGGTTTTGCTTTTGGTGAAGCGCCATAGGCACCTGATCCACCACGTTTTTCTTCTTCAAATTCATCCTCCCCTTCCTCAGAAAATTCAGCACTTGGCGGAGTGGGTGTTGAAGGACTAGAGCCAACCATTCCCAATTCAGTCCTAAACAAATCATAGTCGATATCAAATTGATTTAGAATTTGCGTGGCTATGTTTTCTTTATTTTTTAAGATGCTTAAAAGCAAATGCTCGGTTTCTACCATGGGGCTTTTCAGCGCTTTGGCTTCTAACACCGTTACGCGAATTACTTTTTCGGCTTGTTTGGTCAAAGGCAAACTATTGATGTTGGCTACATTTTTACCAGACTTATCCTTTACAGCCAGTTCTATTTCCTTTCTTAACTCCCCTAAATTGACATTTAACTGCTTCAGTATCTTGATAGCAGTATTTTCCTGATCTCTAATAAGCCCTAGCATTAAATGCTCGGCCCCTATAAAGTCGTTTCCTAATCGCAAAGCCTCTTCGCGACTATAAGAGATGATTTCCTTAACTTGTGTTGAAAAATTATTATCCATATAATTAATTGGAGCTGTTACAAGAATAACGAATATTTTTGACCTAAAGTATGTTGAGTATTACTTGTTATTAACCATTTATTATTAATACCCTATGCAATACAAAACCGAACAAAAGGAGAAGTTTACAGTCATTACCCTTCTTGAAAATAGTCTTAGTTCAAATCTCGTGCCAGAATTGACCGAATTGACTACTAAAATTGGGGCCACTGCCCCTAAAAATCTGGTACTTAACTTTGCCAAGGTGGTACGCTGGGAATTGCCCGTGATTGAGCAATTGGCCAATGCACAACAAGCTTTTTATGATAATAATACCTCATTTGTCATTTGCTGCCTGTCAGATAGCCTTCAAGAAGTGCTAGATATGACCGATTATGCCGAAATGATGAATATGACCCCCACCGAATCGGAGGCCTGGGATATTGTTCAAATGGAAGAGATTGAGCGAGAACTATTGGACAGCGACGACATGGAGTTTTCGACCCAAGAATAGGCCTATTATCCCAATATTTTCCCTCAAGATTAGTTATTTTCGCCGTCATGATTACCGCTCAAACCATTCAACAAATCACCAGCAGAATCGACATCATTGATGTGGTAGGTGAATTTGTGAAATTAAAAAAGAGAGGTACCAACTATATTGGCAATTGTCCTTTTCACAACGAAAAGACCCCTTCTTTTACAGTTTCTCCAGCCAAAGAAATTTACAAATGTTTTGGTTGCGGAAAAAGTGGCAATACCATTACCTTTTTAATGGAGCATGAGAAATATAGTTATGTAG
>Ga0194047_10000516_pt1 | contig 26138 bp, 26 predicted proteins | sample JunL225m_MetaG_2_FD_160070 | JGI IMG/M metagenome (GOLD analysis project Ga0194047, IMG submission 160070) | Anoxic zone freshwater microbial communities from boreal shield lake in IISD Experimental Lakes Area, Ontario, Canada - Jun2016-L221-5m | ecosystem: Environmental > Aquatic > Freshwater... | reverse complement strand
TGATGAATGGTAGGAGTCAAGCGGTGAGATTGCCTAAAGAATATCGATTTAATGACTCAGAGCTTACTATTCAGCATTTTGCTGGTGGAGTTTTACGACTATCAAACAAAAGTTTGTTTGATAGTATTTCAGCTGCACTCAATCTACAGGAGACGGATTTTTAGATTGAGCGTGTGTAACCTTATTTACAAATGAGAGAAGAGATAAAGCTTTTAGATACCGTGATCGCTGCTCATGCGCTAGCAAGGAATTTGTTACTTGTCACCAATAATCAGAAAGAATTCTCAAGAGTCCCTGAATTAAAAATCGAAAACTGGGTCAGAAACATAGTGTTCCTAGCCACAATCAGTTCTCCTAGCCTAATAAAACTCTTTACAATACCTATTTACATTCAAGTGAACACTAATTGACCTCTTAAAATAGGGGTAAATTAAACAATGGAGTTTAGATGGTTGTCATTACCTTACCTGATGGATCGAAAAGAGAATACCCAGAGCCTCTGACAGTGGCTGCAGTTGCGCAGAGCATTGGTTCGGGTTTAGCGAAAGCCGCTTTGGCTGGAAAACTTAACGGTAACCTGGTTGATACCAGTCACCTGATTGATAAAGATGCCAATTTGGCCATTATTACCGACAAAGATGCAGATGGCGTTGATGTCATTCGTCACTCTACAGCTCATTTACTCGCTTACGCTGTCAAGGAGCTCTTTCCAGAAGCCCAAGTTACCATTGGTCCTGTCATCGGAAATGGCTTTTATTATGATTTCTCGTATAAGCGTCCTTTTACACCAGAGGATCTTGAGACGATCGAGCGTCGTATGGCAGAACTTGCTAAAAAAGATGAAGTTATTACGCGTAAGGTGCTCCCACGTAATGAAGCTGTTGCTTACTTCAAATCGATTGGTGAGCATTACAAGTCAGAAATTATTTTAAGTATTCCTGCGGGTGAAGATGTTTCCTTGTATACCGAAGGTAAGTTCACTGATTTATGTCGTGGACCACACGTGCCTTCGACTGGTAAGCTCAAAGTATTTAAATTACTTCGTGTCGCAGGCGCTTACTGGCGTGGTGATAGTAAAAATGAGATGCTACAGCGGATTTATGGAACCGCCTGGGCTAAAAAAGAAGATCAAGATGCTCATTTACATATGTTGGAAGAAGCTGAAAAGCGTGACCATCGCAAATTAGGTAAGCAACTTGATCTCTTTCATTTTCAAGAAGAGGCACCGGGCCTCATCTTCTGGCATCCCCGTGGATGGGCCATTTGGCAGCAAGTCGAGCAGTACATGAGAAAAATATATCAAGATCATGGTTATCAAGAAGTTAAAGCACCGCAGATCATCGATCGTTCCTTATGGGAAAAATCGGGGCATTGGGAAAATTACAAAGAAAATATGTTTACGACTGAATCTGAAAGTCGTGCGTATGCGCTCAAGCCCATGAATTGTCCTGGGCATATTTTAATTTTTAACTCAGGCTTACACAGTTATCGTGAGTTACCGTTACGTTTTGGTGAGTTTGGACAGTGTCATCGCAATGAACCCTCTGGCGCATTGCATGGTCTAATGCGTGTTCGTGGCTTTACTCAAGATGATGGTCATATTTTCTGTACAGAGGATCAGATTCAGTCAGAAGTTGCTGATTTTGATCAGGTGGTTAGAAGTGTGTATCAAGATTTTGGCTTTACTGAAGTAGCGGTCAAACTTGCCTTAAGACCAGAAAAGCGTGTTGGCGACGATGCGATTTGGGATAAGGCAGAGACTGCCCTGCGAGGTGCCCTAAAAACATCTGGGCAGGAATGGGAAGAGTTGCCTGGGGAGGGAGCTTTTTACGGCCCTAAGATCGAATACCATCTCAAAGATTCGATCGGACGTTCATGGCAATGTGGCACGATTCAGGTGGATTTTTCAATGCCAAGTCGTTTGGGGGCGGAATACGTTGCGGTTGACAATAGCCGTAAAACACCCGTTATGCTGCACCGAGCCATTGTTGGTTCGCTAGAGCGGTTTATTGGAATTTTGATTGAAAATCATGCAGGTGCGATGCCGGTATGGTTAGCTCCAGTTCAGGTAGCAGTCTTAAATATTTCAGAGAATTCAGGTCAATATGCACTAAAAGTCGAGCAATTGCTGAAAAAACAAGGATTTAGAGTGGTAAGTGATTTGCGTAATGAGAAAATAACGTATAAAATACGAGACCATGCCCTACAAAAGCATCCATATATTCTTGTTGTTGGAGATAAGGAAGCAAATGGCAATTTAGTTGCCGTGCGTGGTCGAGGAAGTGTTGATTTAGGTGTAATGACCATCGATGCCTTCACAGAGAGACTTCAAGAGGATATTTTCCATAGAGTCGTCACTCCTGTTGCCTCGACTAGCGCGGTTTGAATGATTTAAACAGGAAAGGAAGCAGGTATCGCTACAGAAAAACTGCATCGTATTAACCGGGAAATCACAGTACCTGAAGTGCGATTGATTGGAATTGAAGGACAGGCGCTTGGAGTTGTCAAAATATTTGACGCCATCAAGATGTCTGAAGAGCAAGAAATTGATTTAGTTGAGATAGCTCCAACGGCCGAACCACCAGTATGTAAATTGATGGATTACGGCAAGTTTAAGTATCAAGAAGCTAAAAAAGCACATGAGGCCAAGCTGAAGCAAAAGGTAATCCAGGTCAAGGAAGTTAAGTTTAGACCTGGTACAGATGATGGTGATTATGGTGTTAAGTTGCGAAATCTGATTCGTTTCTTAGAAGAAGGCGATAAAACAAAGATTACTTTGCGCTTTCGGGGAAGAGAAATGGCTCACCAAGAGATTGGTGCGCGCGTATTAGAAAGATTAAAGGCTGATTTGGAGCCTTATGGAACAGTGGAGCAGTTCCCTAAATTAGAGGGACGGCAAATGGTGATGGTTTTATCACCAACCAAAAAGAAGTAGTTGTATACGAAGTGGTAGTTAAGAGCGATAGCTCGATATAAGTGTGTTTGGGTTTTAGAAGTGTCATCATTGGTAGATGACCACCTTATCCGCACAAATTAGTGAAAAGGGAGCAGTCATGCCCAAGATGAAGAGTAAAAGCGGTGCAGCGAAGCGCTTTAAAGTCCGTGGAAGCGGATCGATTAAGCGTGGACAAGCCTTTAAGCGCCATATCCTAACCAAGAAGACAACAAAGAGTAAGCGCCATTTACGTGGTTCAGCTGAAGTTCACGAATCTAACGTCAAGTCAGTTCGTGCCATGTTGCCTTACGCTTAATTGAACTAGGAGAATCTTATGCCAAGAGTTAAACGCGGGGTCACAGCACGTGCCCGTCACAAAAAAGTTACCGACGCTGCCAAAGGTTATCGCGGCCGTCGTAGTAATGTATTTAGAATTGCTAAAGAAGCTGTCATGCGCGCTGGGCAATATGCCTATCGTGACCGTCGCAACAAAAAGAGGGTATTCCGTGCTTTATGGATTGCTCGTATTAATGCTGCGGCGCGTGAACATGATTTGAGCTACAGCGTATTTATGAATGGCCTTAAGAAGGCAGCAATTGATTTAGATCGTAAGGTCTTATCAGATATGGCGATTCATGATAAGCCAGCCTTTGCTGCTTTAGTAGCTCAGGTTAAAACTGTTCAAGCTGCAGCTTAACTATTCTTAAAAGATGGTTGATCTCGACCAACTCGTCGAGGATGCCAAGCGAGACTTTGCTCACGCAAAGGACTCGGTATCTCTCGAGGACGCAAAAGCTAAGTATCTAGGTAAGTCAGGACTTTTGACAGAAATGCTCAAAGGTCTTGGCAAGCTAGAGGTTGAGTTGCGTAAAACTGAAGGTGCACGAATTAATATTGCTCGTGCCCAAGTTGAATCTGCATTACAAGACAAAAGAAATGCGCTTGCTGAGGCAAGTTTGCAATCTAAACTATCACAAGAAGCCATTGATGTTTCTTTGCCTGGAAGGGGAAGAGGTGTTGGTAGTCTTCACCCCGTCATGCGGACTTGGCAGAGAATTGAAGAAATTTTTAATTCTATTGGGTTTGAGGTAGCAGAAGGGCCTGAAATAGAAAATGATTGGTTTAATTTCACAGCGCTCAATAGTCCAGAGAATCATCCAGCACGATCCATGCAAGATACATTTTATATCGATGGACAAGATACCTTAGGTAAGCAATTATTACTTCGCACGCATACCAGCCCGATGCAAATTCGGTTTGCAAGTAATAAGGTCAAAGAATATTTAGCGCAGCATGGAAATCTAGATCATTTTCCAGAGATTCGTGTTATAGCTCCAGGAAGAACCTATCGGGTGGATAGTGATGCAACGCACTCTCCGATGTTTCATCAAGTTGAAGGATTATGGATTGGAAGGGATGTCACCTTTGCATCCTTAAAAGGTATTTATACAAATTTCCTCAAAGCTTTTTTTGAAAATAATGAACTTAATCTCAGATTTAGACCTTCTTATTTTCCGTTTACAGAACCATCAGCAGAAATTGATGTGGCCTTTCCTTCAGGAAAGTTAGCTGGTCGCTGGTTAGAAATTTCTGGCTCTGGTCAAGTTCATCCTACTGTGATTCGCAATATGGGATTAGATCCTGAAGAGTTTATTGGTTTTGCTTTTGGTTCGGGACTAGAGCGTCTTACGATGCTTCGTTATGGCGTTGATGATTTACGTTTGTTTTTTGAAAATGACACCCGCTTTCTTTCGCAGTTTCCTGCATAACTTGAGTTAAAACTGAACATGCAATTTTCTGAATCCTGGTTAAGGCAATTTGTAAATCCTCCTCTATCTACTGAGGAATTAGAGCATACGCTAACCATGTCAGGTCTTGAAGTTGAAGAAATGAAAATGCTTGCTCCACCTTTTAGCAAAATTGTTATTGCTGAAATTCTAGAAGCAACACAACACCCCGATGCAGATCGTCTTCGCGTATGTAAAGTGAATGTTGGTGAAATTGATGGAGTAATTAACCCTCTTCAAATTGTGTGTGGTGCTCCGAACGCCCGGGTGGGGATTAAAATCCCCTGTGCTTTGGTGGGAGCAGTGTTGCCACCAAGCGAGCCTGATGGCAAACCTTTCCTCATTAAGATTGGTAAGTTAAGGGGCGTTGAAAGCTTCGGTATGCTTTGCTCCGGAAAAGAGCTAGGCTTAGGTGATGATCATGCTGGGATATATGAACTTCCGATTGATGCGCCAGTGGGGAAAAATATCCGCGATTACCTTAATTTAGATGACACACTATTTACGATTAAGTTGACCCCAAATAAAGCAGACTGTTTGTCTGTGATGGGGATTGCTAGAGACCTGTCCGCTGTGACAGGATCTGCTTTTATGCCAAACTCGCCTTCTATTATTAAAAGTACGATTGATGATAAGTTGAAGATTCGTGTGGAAGAGCCTGAACTGTGTGGTCGTTTTTCTGGTCGTGTGATGCGCGGCGTTAATGCTAAAGTACCAACTCCTCAATGGATGGTCAGCCGTTTAGCCAGTGCAGGTCAACGTAGTATTTCAGCTCTTGTGGATATTTCTAATTATGTGATGTTAGAAGTGGGGCAACCAACGCATGTTTTTGACTTGCACAAAATTCAAGGGGACATTACCGTACGCTGGGGTCATCCTGGCGAATCTGTAAAACTCTTAAATGGCCAAACCATTCAAATTTCAGACATAAAGCAAAAAATTGGCGTCATTACGAGTGGGAATGAAATTGAAAGCTTGGCAGGTATTATGGGCGGCGATCATACTGCTGTTAATTTAGACACTACTGATATTTTTATTGAATCAGCTTACTGGTTGCCCAATGCAATTCAAGGACGTGCGCGAGAACTTAATTTCTCGACTGATGCAGCCTATCGCTTTGAGCGAGGTGTTGATCCCATGTCGGTTGTTAAATGTTTAGATTATGTTGTTGAACTTATTCAAAATATTTGCGGTGGTCAAGTCGGGCCGGTCACAGATCAACTCCTTAATATGCCAAAGACTAAGCAGATCAAACTGCGTGTTTCTAGAGTTGAAAAAATTATTGGTGTGGCGTTCTCAGGTAATCAAATTGCTGAATACTTTGATCGCAGTCAGTTTTCATATACACGCCAGCATCCTGGTGAAATTCATGAATCTTTTGTGGTGGAGGCGCCAAGTTATCGCTTTGATTTAGAAATTGAAGAAGATTTGATTGAGGAAATTGCAAGGTTATACGGCTTTGAGAATATTCCCGAAGTCGTCCCATCGGCAGATTTAAGCTATCAATCGAAATCAGAGACAAAGCGATCAATTCATCAATTGCGTCATCAAGTCGCAGCGCAAGATTATCAAGAAGTTGTGAACTATGGGTTTATTGATAGATCAACTGAAAGTAATATTTCAAATAACTTAGATCCTATCCTTGTTGTTAATCCTTTAGCTGAACAATTTGGCGTGATGCGAAGTTCATTGCTGGGTGGATTACTGAATAATTTGAAGACAAATATCAATCGTAAGGTTAGTCGAGTTCGTTTATTTGAAATAGGTCGAGTTTTCCTCAAGTCAGAAACAATAACGGAAGGTCCGCTTCAACTGCGAGGGATTAATCAGCCTACTCGCTTAGGTGGTCTAGCTTATGGGCTGAAAGCTGCTGAGCAGTGGGGGCAAAAGACCCTGGCGATTGACTTCTTTGATGTGAAGAGCGACATTGCAAATATGCTTTCTCCGCTGAAGATTGAAACCAGGTCAAATAAAATGCATCCTGCATTTCATCCAGGTCGCTGTGCAGATATTTTTGTGGTGGATGATCTTGGTCAGGCTACTGCTATTGGCTTGATGGGAGAACTTCATCCTAAGTGGCAACAGTATTATGATTTACCGCTTGCACCGATGATGTTCGAAATTGACTGGCTTGCAGTTCAAGACCAGCATCTCCCCAAACCTCAAGAGGTCAGTAAGTTTCAGGCAGTCGAAAGAGATCTTGCAATCGTAGTCAATAAAGAGGTTGTTGCTCAAGACATTTTGGACGCAATGTATCGACAGATCTTTAAAGATCGTGCTCAAAAAAGGGATCATTTAATTAAGAGCATTATTTTGTTTGATGAGTTTAGGCCGTCAAAAGATCAGATGGGTGGACTAAATCCTGACCAAAAGAGTCTTGCATTTAGGGTGACTTTGCTCGATGAAGGGCAAACTTTGCAGGATTCGCAGGTAGAAGAATCCATAAAAACCCTATTAGATCAAGTTCTTGTTCAATTTTCCGCGCATTTGCGTTAGCATATATAACTTATAACAGGATTAATTAATTTGCCATGACCACTAAAACCAATAATTCAACAGCGACGATTACAAAAATCGAATTATCTGAAGCTATTTTTGATTCGGTAGGATTAAATAAACGTGAAGCAAAAGAAATGATTGATGCTTTCTTTGAAAATATAGGACATTATTTAGAAAGAGGCGTTGACGTTAAGATTTCGGGATTTGGAAATTTCCATTTACGTAGCAAATCTGAAAGACCTGGGCGCAATCCAAAAACTGGTGAATTGATTCCAATTAGTGCGCGTCGCGTGGTTACTTTTCATGCGAGTCAGAAACTAAAGAGTGCGATAGATCAAGATGTCGCTGTCTGAAAATCTTTCTCTTTTAGAGGTTGAAGAGAATGCGACTAATCGCATTTTGCCTCCTATACCTGCAAAAAGATATTTTACAATTGGTGAAGTTGGAGACTTATGTCTGGTTAAACCACATGTGCTTCGTTATTGGGAGCAGGAATTTAATCAATTAAAGCCACAAAAGCGTCGAGGGAACCGTCGTTACTATCAACACCATGAAGTCTTACTGATTCGTCGTATTCGTGAGTTACTTTATAACGAAGGCTTTACGATACATGGCGCTAAGAATCGTTTAGAAGAGTTAGAGGCGCAGTGGCAAATTCGAACAGAGCTAGAGGCTGTTCTTACCATTCTGGCCGGATCAAAATCTAAAGCTCAATAGCTAAAAACTCAAACTGATACAATAGTTTCTTGTCGGGGCGTAGCGCAGCCTGGTAGCGTACTTGCATGGGGTGCAAGGGGTCGTGTGTTCGAATCACACCGTCCCGACCAATCAATTGAAGGCTCTCATGCCTCAATATTAATGCCCATCTATATTTCATAAGTAATTTTAATGACTGTCATGCTATTCTAAAAGATAGTTGAGCTTGATTAGATATTCTTTTAGGAAGAATTGCATGAAAAGAAGACCATTTTTGCAAAAAATATCCTTAGGGGCGTTATTTTCTTTCACTTCAACTTTCTCAGCTTTTGCTGCAAGTCGCTCGCCAACACGAAAAATTGGCTTTTTAATTTCTGCCGCAGGTTATGAGACAGCTTGGGATGCTCTGACCTTGAGTTTGAAACAAAAGGGATGGATTGAAGGAAAAAATTTACAAATTGTGACGAAGAAAGTCAATTCCCAAAGGACAGATATTGCAGATAAGGCTAGAGAATTGATTGAACTTGGATGTGAGTTAATCGTTACAACAGGTGCGTCAACAGCAAAAGAGATATTAAAATTAACATCTACACTGCCGATTATTGATGCGGGCATGGTTGACCCTGTCTTGGGAGGACTTGTGACTAGTTTGTCACATCCCAACACCAATCTTACTGGGATCTCAATACTTTTTGATGATATAAGTCTTAAGTTATTGGAGCTTATTCTTTCCTTAGATCCGCAAACAAAAGAGATAGCAACTTTAAGCAATCCCCAAAGCACAACAAATCCAAGAGTGCCAGATAAATTGACAAAAGTTGGGGCAACGATGGGTATTCGTAACCAAGTTTTTTTAAATAATAATGTTTCAGAGATGGCTAGTATTTTTAAACAAATGCAAAGGAATCGACAAAAGTTTCTTATTGTTCTTCAGTCACCTTATTTTGTTTCGAATAGTGCACAAATAGCAAAGCTCGCAATTGAATATAATATTGCCGTCCTCGGACAAGCAGAGGTCTATACTCAGGCAGGGTTTTTTGCAAGCTATGGGGTCGATTATATTGAGATTTTCCAACGCTCAGCAACCTATGTGGATAAGGTATTAAAGGGAGCTAAAGTCAATCAATTGCCTATTGAACAGGCTACCACCCTAGAACTGATTCTTAATTTAAAAACAGTTAAAGCACTTAATTACAAAGTACCACCTAAATTAGAAATCACTGTTAATAAATTTATCAATAGTTAAAGTTAAGCTTTATTGGTTTCTCATAAAGCAATAGCAATCTACGCATTCAAAAGTATTTATAGAAATACATATTGACAATGCTATTCCTTCAGAAAGTTAGAGACCACTTCAAGGAATGATGAAATATTAATAGGCTTTGAAATAAACTCAGCAAAGCCTGACTCAAGAATACTAACTTTATCAGAGCTCATCACAGAAGCTGTAACGGCTAAAACGACTGTTTTATCGAATTGTGGATTTTTTCTGATTTCTTTTAAGGTGTCAATGCCGCTAATACCAGGCAAATGGATATCCATCAGAATTAAATCTGGGTGAAAATTTTCAAGGCGTTGTAAACATTCCTCACCGGATCTAGCTATGTTAACTGAGTAGCCTTTAGCAATCAGTAAATCGTACAACAGTTTGAGATTTAACTCGTTATCTTCGACGATTAAAATAGATTTCATCATTATATTTTTGGGGGTTGAGGTAGATTGAAACTAAAAACGGAGCCAAATCCAACTGTCGATATTACTGAGAGAACTCCACCATGTAATTCTACTAACTTTTTAGTAATAGCCAGACCTAAACCAGTTCCTTCATTTTTGTTGGTATAAAAGTCATTTCCTTGAATAAATTCTTCAAAAATACGTTTTAGATTTTCATCGGGAATACCTATTCCGGTATCTTTAATTGAAAAATTAACCCCTAATTCATCGCGATTGCATTCGATCCAAATTTTTCCATGAGGTAAAGTAAACTTCACGGCATTTGAAAGTAAGTTAAGCATAATCTGCTTAAACCTTTTCTCATCTGCAAAAATAACGCTAGGGAAATCGGTGGGGTCAAAAATTATATTGATTTGATTTAGTACGGCTCGATCTTTTATCATTGTTAAACAACCATTAATTGCCGTATCAAGCTTAAAGTTTCTTAAGTCCAAACTCATTTGTCCAGCTTCGATTTTAGAAACATCTAAAAGATCGTTGATTAAAGAATGAAGATGTTTTCCTGATGAGCGTATATCAGTTAAATACTCTGTTTGCTTGTTTGTTAATTCACCAAAGATTTTTTCAAGAAGAAGGTCTGAGAAACCAATAATTGCATTAAGTGGTGTTCTTAGTTCATGTGACATGTTTGCCAGAAAGTTTGATTTAAGTTTGTTGGCAACTTCCAATTCAAAGGTTTTTTTCAAAAGTTCTTCTGTTCTAACTGCCACCTGTGTTTCAAGTTGAGACTGTGTAGCGTTAATTTTTTGTGACATTTGATCGAAGTCAATCGATAATTCTTTAAGTTCTTTGACCGAACCAAAGTCATATATTTCATTATATTTATTTTGAGCAATATTATGAGCAGCTTTTTGAACTAATCTTAGTGGGGTAGACATTTTTTTCGAAAGGTATTGTGCTAATAAGAAGGCAGCGATCAAGCTAAGCAGAATAAAGATAATGCCTCGAATCATGGAATAGTACAAAGAAGCATAAACTTCTTTTTGGGGGGTATCAAGGAGTAGGGTCCAACCTAAAGGATTGATTTTTACAAAAGAGGTAAATATGGACTCTCCTGCTTCATTTTTTCCAAGAATATTAAAGGTGTTTTCATCATCAGGATTTAATGCAGCCTGAACTTGCCTCATATGAGAGAGGTCTTTGTGCATGAGTACTTCACTTATTTCCGGGCTAGCAACTAGGACACCATTTTTATCGACAATATAAGGCTTCCCAACGCTCTCATTTTCCATTTTAGTAATAGATTTAATAATGAACTTAAGGTTAACTTGTGCAACGATGTACGCATTATTCAAGCCTGGAGTTCTTACGCATATCGTTAAGTATGGTTCCGTATCTTTTCTAAAATACAGTGGACTAAACCACGTTTGACCAAGTTTAGCTTCTTTAAAAAAAGGCTCTAAAGACCTATCTTGATGTCCATTGGAGTTGTCAAGAGAAGTTCTTGAAAAGGCTAATTGTTCAATGCCATACTGATCAACAAAAGAGATGTCAGTAATAGCAGGCGTAATTCGAAGTGTTTTTAGAAGTGTAGTTTTCTTTTGCTCTAGATCTTCATAATCATTATTAGTAAGGCTAGCAAATATGATTGAATTTTCAATCGTATTTAAAAAAACCTCAATTTGAGATGAGGCTAATTTGGTTTTCTCAAGTTGAATTTTTGAAATTGCATCGCTATTATCCTTATAATTAAAATAAAGATTTAGTGAGCCACCCACAACCACAATCCCACACATTACATACATGAGGGGTGAAAAATATAACCAAAATAAGTTTTTATTTTTTATCATATGAATGTTTTGTAACACCTAATTAATGACTCCGACTAGAATGTTACTTTGATCTTAGGATAACAGAATAATGAATCGGCGTAGGTATTTAAAAATCCTTTCAACTGCTTTGATTCTTAGTCAATTTGGTGAAGCTAATGCCGATTCTAAAGTCAAAAATATTGGTTTTTTGATCCCTAATTCGGGTTATGAAGACGAGTGGTTAGGCTTGATTAAAAAACTTGAATCTTTGGGTTGGGTGCAGGGGAAAAATTTAAACATTATTTATAAATATGTCTTAAACGACTACAGCAAGATTCAAAGTCTTGCGGCTGAGTTGGTTCATGAGGGTGTGAATGTCATTGTTATTGCGACGACCACTGTAATTTTAGAAGTTATGAAGCTTGTTAAAGATATTCCTATTGTTGGTGTTGGAATGATTGAGCCGGTGAGTTCCCAAGTCATTGAAAATATATCCCACCCAGAAGGCAATGTGACTGGAACTTCTTATCTATTAGATAACGTTAGTCTGAAGTTACTTGAAACTGTGCGGTGGATGCAACCTAAATCTACTCAAGTTGCAACATTAATTAATTCGGGAGGCAAATTAAGGGAGTATTTGTTTGACTTGTTTCAAAAAGCAACCCCGACCTTTGGATTTGAATATACCAACTATTTTGCATCAAATCCTCTCGAAATTGAAGAGGCATTTAAGAGCATGTCTAAGAAAAGAATTCAATCAGCAATTATTTTACAAAACCCTCTTTATGCTTCACAGCGTTTTCAAATTGCCGAATTAGGAATTAAATACAACATAGCCACTTATGCTCAATGGGATAAGTTAGCTGAAGCTGGTATGTTAACAAGTTATGGGAATGATATATTTGATGCTTATGAAAACGCTGCGGGTTATGTGGATAAAATTTTAAAGGGAACGCCTGTCAGTAAATTACCTCTTTATGAATCATCAGTGTTTAAAAGGGTTATTAATCTAAAAACGGCAAAAAAATTAGGCATAAAAATTACTAAAGAAATGCAATTGCGAACTGACCGACTCATCAAATAATTCATATGGATAATTCTTTAATTCATATTCTTGCCGTTGATGACAATCCTGTTAATTTAAAGCTGATTTCTGCACTTTTAGAAAGTCGGGGTTATCAGGTCTATCTTGCAACGGGTGGTGATGAAGCGATTAAGTTAATCGAAGAAAAAAAACCAGATTTAGTTTTGCTTGATGTGATGATGCCAGGTATTTCAGGTTATGAAGTCTGTCAAAGATTACGTGCTCAAGAATCAACGAGTTTGCTTCCTATTATTCTTGTAACTTCCTTAGATGACTCAGAAAGAATTCAAGGGATTGAAGCTGGAGCCGATGATTTTTTGACTAAGCCCATCAATCAAAATGATCTTTTTGCTCGCGTTAAATCCTTGTTAAGAATTAAATTTTTGCAAGAAGAGATATTGGAAAAAAGTCGCGAATTAGAAGATATAAATATTAAACTTGAAGAAAAAGTTTCTAAACAGGTCAAAGAATTAGAGAAGTTAGGTACCTTAAAAAGATTTTTGCCAGACCAAGTTGCTAATCAAATCTTACTCAAAGACAAAGATATCGTTTTCAATCCACATCGTAAAGAGATATCTGTAGTCTTTATTGATTTGAGGGGGTTTACGACATTTGTGGATTCTGCAGAACCAGAGGAGGTGATGAAGGTACTCACTGAGTACCATTCTGAGATGGGGCGTTTAATCACTAAACATAATGGAACCTTAGAGCACTTTGCGGGTGACGGGATCATGATTTTTTTCAATGATCCGATTCCAATGGAAAACCATAGTCAGAATGCAATTGAGCTCGCTATTGAAATGCAACGTGAATTCCCAAAATTAAGGGATAACTGGAAAAGAATGGGATTTGAGTTAGGATTAGGAGTAGGCGTCACTCGAGGCTTTGCAACTTTAGGGATGATAGGATTTGAGGGGCGCTATGATTATGCAGCAATTGGTAGCGTATGTAATATTGCAGCTAGATTAAGTGATGAAGCCCAAGATGGAGATATACTTTTTGACTTAAAAACTTTTTCTAATATTAATCATATAGATCCTATAGAAAAACTAGGTGGTAAGGTTATTAGAGGGTTTGCGCGTAGTATGGAAATTTTTAGAATCCAAAGATACTGATTCCTTTATATAGTTGATGCAAGCCAAAGTAGTCAGTGTCAATGTGATGAATCTCTCAATGCTGAGAAATGAGTTATTCAATAATTCTCATAGTTCTGATTAAAAGTCATCAACTTAAGGGTATAACCTAGCTTTTTGATTAGGTATTATGCTTAAAATAATAATAAATATAAATCAAACACAAATACATTCGGAGGCGGTCATGAAATTGAACCCATTGGGATTGTTACTCACATGCTTTTTGAGTTTTGTATCTTATAACTCTTTAGCGCAAGTAAAAATAAGTCCTGTTGATATCGGTGGAGTTGTCAAAGGAGTGAGCGGCCCTGAAGCTGGCGTTTGGGTTATTGCTGAGACAAATGATTTACCAACTAAATTTGCCAAAATTGTAATCACCGATGATCAGGGGAGATTTTTACTTCCCGAATTACCTAAGGCAAATTATCAAGTTTGGGTGCGGGGTTACGGGCTCGTTGATTCTGCGAAGACAACAGCTAAACCGGGGCAGTTAATTTCTTTGAAAGCCATTCAGGCACCGACTGCAAGAGAAGCAGCTCAATATTATCCTGGTATGTATTGGTATTCAATGATCAATGTCCCCAAAGCTGATGAATTTCCTGGTACGGGTGAAAAAGGAAACGGCATTCCTGCAGTCATGAAAAAACAGTATTACTGGGTAGATACCCTCAAGAATTCTTGTCAGTCTTGTCATGCTTTTGGACCAAAAGGTATAAGAGAAGTACCTGAGTTATTTACAAAAAAAGCGCAAGGCGACTCAGAGTTAGCTTGGGCATATCGGACGCAAGCTGGTCAAGGGATGGCTAATATGGCCTTAGGTCTTGGGCGCATGGGGCCTGAGAGATCCTTGACGATTTTGGCGGATTGGACTGATCGTATTGCTAAAGGAGAAGTTCCATTTGCAAAGCCAACAAGACCACAGGGGATTGAAAGAAATGCTGTTTACACGATGTGGAACTGGTCAGATGCCAAATATTATTTGCATGATGCAATATCGACTGATAAGCGAAATCCGACACTAAACGCAAATGGTCTAATTTACGGATCTCCTGAAGAGAGTACAGATTTAGTTCCTACTTTAGATCCTAAAACTAATACTGTTGGTCAGATAAGGATGCCTTTCTTAGATCCTAAAAATACATCATCTTTAGAGTTGCCAAAAGCTGAATCTGCGTATTGGGGAGATGAAAAAATTTGGGATGGACATACCAGTATCCATAATTTAATTTGGGATCAAAAAGAAAACTTATGGTTTGCTGCAAAAATGAGACCAAGTGCAAATCCTGATTTCTGTAAAAAAGGATCAGATCATCCTTCTGCAAAAGTAGTTCCACTCAATGAGTCTGCTCGTCAATTGAGCATGTATGATGCAAAGACCAAAGAGTGGAGTTTGATTAACACTTGCTTTACAACGCACCATGTTTATTTTGCAAGAGATAAAAATGATACGTTGTGGACAAGTGCAGGTTCACCTGCCTCAGGTGTTGTCGGTTGGCTGAATACCAAGATGTATTTAGAGACAAAGGACGAGAAAAAGTCACAAGGCTGGACTCCCATTATTCTCGACACCAATGGAAATGGCAAGCGTGATGAATATGTTGAAGCTAATCAAGCTTTAGACCCAACCAAAGATAAAAGGGTGATGGCGGCATTTTATGGCGTTCAACCAAGTCCTCTTGATGATTCTATTTGGGGGCAATCCATGGATGTTGGTTTCTCACGCATTGATCAACCGGGTTACCTCATTCGCTTAGTGCCTGGATCAGACCCAGCAAATACCTCTCTATCAGAAATCTATCAATCACCCGAAGGAACCTTTGGTTCACGCGGAGTTGATGTTGACTCCAAAGGAGTGGCTTGGACAGTATTAGCAAGCGGTCAAATAGCGAGTTTTGATCGTTTGAAATGTAAGGGCCCACTGAATGGACCATCAGCAGCGGAAGGTAAACATTGTCCAGAAGGTTGGACACTCTATCGCTTGCCTGGTCCACAGTTTAAAAATGTAAATGATCCTAAAGGCAGTGCTGATGGGGCCTATTATATTTGGGTTGACTTATATAACACCCTTGGCTTAGGTAAAGATGTTCCTATTGCTTCTTCAAGTGGTGGTGAAGCCCTCATTGCTGTTGTTAAGGGTAAGCTTGTTACTTTAAGAATTCCTTATCCATTGGGCTTCTTTACAAAGAATGTTGATGGTCGGATTGATGATATTAATTCTGGATGGAAAGGTCGCGCTGTTTGGACTACTTCGGGAACGCGTACGAACTTCCATAGTGGTGATGGTGGTAAGGAGCTCCCACCTAAGATATTTAAAGTTCAGATACGTCCAAACCCTTTAGCTAATTAATGAAAGTGTATTTGCATATGAAAAAATTACTCATCCTAATTTCTTTAATTTGTTTATCAAACATTGTAAGTGCTGCAGATGAACCATCACCAGCTGCACTTGCTGGGGCAAATGGCTGTCTCATTTGTCATAATGCTTCTCAAAAATTAGTTGGGCCTGCATTTAAAAGTATTGCGGAAAAATATCAAGGGCAAAGTGATATTCAAAAAACTCTTGTTGCAAAAGTACGCAATGGTGGTGCTGGTTCATGGGGGAAGATTCCTATGCCAGCTCATCCCGATGTTACTGAAGAGAATCTGAATAAAATCATTGCATGGGTATTAAAAGGTTCTCCCGCAAATTAAAGGGGTAAGTCAATGAGTTGGTTACTCGATGTTATTCCAGCACTAATTTACTCGTTAAAGTTTTACTGGCGATAAATTATTATAGGAATAGAAATGACCTTGCGATATAAAAGAAACAGCATCTTACTTACAAGTTTATGTCTTATGGCATCTTCCGTGATGGTTCTGGCGGGAGGTCTTGAAGATGGTTACCCAGACGACACATCAGAAAATGGTCCTGCATTTTTTGGATTTGTTCGTGATGAGCGGGGCACACATATCACTAAAGCTACAGTAATATTAAAAGAAAATTCAGGGCCAACTGTAACCCTTACGTCAAACATCTTAGGTGTCTACAGAACACATATCAGGCCTACAGTTAAAATTGACGCGGTCATAATTTCTTGTGAAAAAAGTGGTTATAAACAAGTTAAATTAGTTCGTCGCCCACAAAAATCGAGCAAGTTGGTTGAAACAGATTGCATTATGCAAAAGAACTAAACGCAAATGCGAGAGAAGTTTCTATTTTGTCTGATTAGCATCTTATCTATAACAGTAGCTCAAAGTTCATTCGGGCAGTTAAGGCTTCAATTTGCCGACTCTATTATTTTTAACGCACATATTTTGCAACAGGATGAAACTTATGTGAGTGCTATTGCAATCAAAGATCAGAAAATCATAGCTATAGGAAGTTATTCATCATTAAAATCGTTCGTAGGTTCGAGAACTAAAAAAATCAATGCTAGGGGTAAGTTGATCATACCTGGACTAATTGATTCACATATTCATGCCATTCGGGCAGGATTGAGTTATCAAAGTGAGGCTAGTTGGCGTGGGATCAAGACCATACCTGATGCTTTGGACTATATTAGAACTGCGGCTAAAGCTAAGCCAAAAGGAACTTGGATCATTATTGCTGGCGGTTGGGTACCTGAACAATTTAAGGAAGGGCACTTGCCCACAAAAGAGCAGTTGCTAAGCGCAGCGCCTGACCATTACCTTTATATTCAGAAGCTTTACTCCTCTGTTTTTATTTCTCCAGGAGGAATAGAGGCGCTCGGAGTGATGTCTAATTCTGAATTACTATCTCGTCTCGAAGTTGTACAGGACAAATCTGGTAATCCAACAGGGTGGTTAAATGGTAATGCTCGCACGATTAGCGATTTATTTGAGTTTCTACCTCAAACCACATTTGAAGAAAAGTATTTAAGCTCCAAATTATTTTTTAGAAAATTAAATCAACTGGGGTTGACTGGTGTCATAGATCCTGGAGGGTATAACTTTCCTATAGAGTCTTATGCAATTTTATGGAAGCTTCATCACGATAAAGAACTTCCGATTCGAATTTCTTATAGCTTTTCGGCGCCCAAACGTGATTCTGAGTTAGAGGATTTTAAAAAAATAATTCAATCCAGACCTGAGAATGATGCTCTACTTCATTGGAATGGGATTGGTGAAAATGTCACTTGGGGGATGTATAACAATGAATCTCCCACGGAAGAGGATCAAAGGCAATTACAAGAGGTTTTACAGTGGGCTGCTGCTAAAAAAATTACAGCTACTTTTCATTGGAATAATAATGAATCTATTAATCGGTTGCTTGATGTAATTGAGCAGGTTCAAGCGACTTATTCCACCGCCGATTTACGTTGGTCGATTGCCCATTTAAATAATATTGATGATAAAACTTTATTACGGATGAAAAAATTGAGTCTTGGTTGGTTGGTTCAAGACGCCCTCTATTTTCAATCAAGAGGTTTTGAGGAAAAGTATGGTTTAGATGCGTTGAAGAGTTCCCCTCGTATTCGTCAGGCGATGACTATGGGGTTACCTGTGGGTGCAGGTACTGACGCTCACCGTGTCATGGATTTTAATCCATTTATAGCGATTGAATGGCTTATTAGTGGGAGAAGCATTGATGGAAGACTTGGACGAGAAAGCTCTCAATTATTAACACGATTTGAAGCGGTTTCTTTGTATACCAATGGAAGCGCTAGATTTTTGCCAGACCATCCTTTACGAGGAGATTTGGCGGTAGGTAAATATGCTGATCTGGCAATTCTTGATCAAAACATATTTACTATTCCTATTGATGAAATCAATCGAACACAGTCAGAGTTGACAATGGTAGGAGGCAAGATTGTCTTTGCTTCTGGCAATTTTCAATTTCTTGAGGAAAAGTAGTAATTAATTTTGATGAAGTTTGAAGGTGGAAAAATAATCCTCTTTTCTTCTTACTCATATAATGTATTGAATAACCATTAGAAACATAGGGATTAACAATGAATAAAGTACAGCTAGGCCAGTCTGATTTGAGAGTCACTCCAATTTGTTTGGGGACGATGACTTTTGGTGAGCAAGTTCCAGAGTCTACAGCGCATCAAATTTTAGATCGAGGGTTAGAGCGCGGAATCAATTTTATAGATACTGCTGAAATGTACTCTGTGCCTACGCGAGCAGAGACATTCAATATTACTGAGAAAATCATGGGCAACTGGCTTAAAAATAGTCCAAGTAAGCGTGAACAGTTTTTACTTGCGACTAAAGTTGCTGGCCCATCTCGCGGTATGCCATGGGTTCGTGGTGGTAGCTCTAATGTAACGCCAAGCGATATAGAGGCTGCATGTCATGGAAGTTTAAAGCGCTTAAATACGGACGTGATTGATTTGTATCAAATCCATTGGCCAGTAAGGCATGTTCCCGTGTTTGGTATTCGTGATTTTGATCCTAAACTGGTTAACTCAGAATTAACTTCAATTCATCAGCAACTTGAAGCGTTGGGTAAGTTAGTTACCGCAGGTAAAGTACGTGCTATCGGTTTGTCCAATGAGACACCTTATGGGGTTGGGGAATTTGTTCGTTTGGCAGACCAGCATGGCTTACCTAAAATTGCAACAGTGCAAAATCCTTATTGCCTAGTCAATCGTGTGGTTGAAAATGCGCTCGATGAAAGCTTATACATGTACGGCGTATCTTTACTTGCGTATTCTCCACTAGGGTTTGGATTGTTAACTGGTAAGTATGATCAATCTGGTACAGCGGGACCGAGTGCTCCAGCTGATGCGAGAATTGCAAAATTTGAGTCAGTTCGTAAACAACGTTGGGGTAGGGATACTGCACTTGTAGCTGCAAGGCTTTATAACGCACTGGCTAAAGAACGTGGGATGACGCCAACACAGATGGCCCTTGCTTTTTGCTATACCAAGTGGCAAGTGGCGAGTACGATTATTGGGGTCACCAGTGTGGCTCAATTAGATGAGAACTGTGACGCATTTGGTACAGTTCTTGATCAGTCAACCATTGATGCAATTGATGCTATTCGGGCCGTACATCGCGATCCTGCGTATTGAAATTAGCTTTAATGAATAGTGGCTAAGGTAAGTTAATAACTTTGCTGGGTCACTATCCTTAGTTATTATCCTTAGTCATTATTAACAGCAAGCTGAGTTAACCATTAAAATGATTCCATGACTGCTCGCCCCGTAACTGCAATGATTGGTATCTCATTGGTCATTATGCTTATCGCATTAGACCAAACTATCGTAAGTACAGCTTTACCCAGTATCGTTGCAGAGCTTAAGGGTTATACCTTGTATCCTTGGGTTGCAACGGGGTATCTCTTGACAAGTGCAGTTCTTATTCCGATTGTTGGTCGGTTGGGGGATATCTATGGCAGAAAGTCATTCTTAACATCTGCTATCGCGATATTCACTATCTCATCTGTGTTATGCGCGCTCTCAGGAACGATGATTCAACTGGTTGTTGCAAGAGCATTGCAGGGTATTGGTGGCGGCATGTTGATCGGTACTGCATTTGCTTCGATTCCAGATCTTTTCCCGGAATTAAAGGAGAGGGTTAGATGGCAAGTCATGATTTCTTCTGCTTTTGGAATTTCTTCAGCAGTTGGTCCTGCACTAGGTGGTTGGATGACAGAGCATTTTGGTTGGCGTAGCGTTTTTTATGTCAATATTCCTCTGGGTGCTTTGGCACTTGCCGTAGTGTGGCGATATTTACCAGTGATCATTCATCATCAAAAAGAAAAAATTGGATTAGACTGGGCTGGAGTTATTCTTCTCATTCTTGCGCTATCTACTCTCTTAGTTACATCAGAGTTAAGTTCATCCTTAGGGTTTTTAAGTTGGATATTTTGGAGCTTAATTACACTCTCTATTGGCTTTGGATATCTCTTTATAAAGCATCAGCTCAAAAGTACGTCACCGATAACGCCATCCCATCTTTTGAAGAACCCTGTAGTTAGGACGCTTTCATTACTCGCTTTCTTTAGTGGATTTATGTTATTTGTTTTAGTGTTATATATGCCACTACTACTTCAGGCAGGTTTCTCTTTATCACCTAAGGTGGCTGGTGGTTTGGTGACTCCTATTCTTGTAACGATGACTGTAGGTAGCATTATTAATGGGCGATTAATTACGCGGGTCCACAATTCGCGATATCTCTATCCGGGCGGTGTTTGTTTTTTAATACTAGGAATGCTACTCATATCTCAGGCAGATCAGTATAGTGATGACCTTTATTTATTAATTTCTTTTGCTATATGTGGGTTGGGGCTTGGTTTTCAGATCCCCAATTTAATTGTGCAAATGCAAGCAACAGTTGCTAGAACGGATTTGGGTTCCTCATCGGCCTTGATTCAGACCCTAAGAACTGTAGGAGGAATGTTTGGAGCTAGTATTGGCGGGCTAATTGTTAATGTTAGCTTTAGTAATACGGTAGGCCAGCATTTAAATCAACTGGGCATTTCAGACGAAAGTGTTATCAATTTATTGAGCTCTCCGCAGATATTAGTAAGAGAACTTGACCAAGAAAAGTTCCAACAAGTTGCCAATCATCTTGGTCTGAATGCGCTTGAATTATTACAGCAAGCTCGATTATTTTTAATTGAGGGAGTGCATCATGCTGTTTGGTTCACGATTATTGTTGCTATGATTAGTTTCATAATGAGTTTAAAATTGCCTAATATTTCAAGGCAACAAGAGAAAACTACTTCGATTTAATTAATGAAATAGTCTTATTCCATCGCACAATTTCAGAATTAAAGTACTCTGTATTTTGTTGGAGGTTTCCTCCCATGGGAACTAAGTCATTGATATCAAGCTTTTCAATCACTTCTGGGCTTTGAAGTGCCAAGTTAATAGCTTGATTAATTTTTTGTTTGATTTCAAGGGGTGTATTTTTAGGGACAAATACGCCTGTCCAAAGATCATCTCTTAATTGGGGATAGCCAGCCTCAATCACTGTAGGTACATTGGGTAGGCTCGCTAAGCGTTTCTCACTGGATACGGCGAGTACTTTGACCTTACCTTGTTTTGCAAACGGAGTCACACCAGTCATTGCTCCACAAGTAATCGGAGTTTCACCACTGACTGTGGCAAGGAGTGCTGGGCTTGATCCTTTGTAAGGGATATGAGTAACATCAGACTTCCAGATAATACGAAATAAGTTTTCACACGTCATGCTAGGCGGAGTCCCGTTACCAGCTGTAGCGAATGATAGATGTTCTTTAAGTGCGATTTGGTGTAATTCTTCAAGATTATTTGCCTGAATTTTTTCATTCACAAAAATACCCATTGGTAAGTTACTCGCAAATGATACGACTTCAAAATCTTGAGGCTTATATCCTGCTGACGCTCCCATTGAAGTGGCATTGACAATAATTGATGGTGAGACAACCAATATCGTATAACCATCTGGGGCTGAGGTAGCAGCATTCTGTATGCCGATACTAGCACCTGCGCCAGCACGGTTCTCAACGAAGACTTGTTGCTTCAATATTTCTGAAATCTTTTGTCCAATAATGCGAGCCGTTACGTCAGTTGATCCACCTGGAGCAAAAGGTACGACGAAGCGAATCGGTTTATTAGGATAGGTTGAATTCTGGGCAAAGAGCGAGAAAGAGAATGTGCCTAGGGTGCATATCCAGGCTGCTAAAAAGTGTTTTGTATATTGATTCATGATTATTCTCCAGTATTAATCTTGTCCGTCTATCAAAATAAATGCAATCCGAGCTGGAAAATCTGATCGGTTAGCCCAAGCATGATTTGTCCCGCGTTGAATTAATACATCTCCAGCTCTTAAAACTGTTTCCTCTGTTTCCATAATTGCCGTCATTTCACCAGCAAGAACGAGGGCGTAGTCTACAGTTTTAGTAATATGCATTCCAGGATGATCTCCCGGCTTTAAATCATGCCCTGCATCTTTATAGAGTTGCGAGAAAGTAGCATCTTGAAGTCGTTTGATTTCAGCGGGATCTTTAGGCTCAGGTGGATAGTCAATAATACGCAGAACGTTACCAAGCGGGGCAGGTAGAACACCCACATGCTGTGTGATCGTATCTGGCGCATGAACTTTGACTGGAGACTCTGTCGTTCTCCATAGGTTAGTGACGCGGTAACCTGGACGCTCGGGAACCTTCTTGATAGATGGTGAAGGGCCATCTTCTAGAAAAAAAGATTTTCCAGATGTGTTGTTGTCTGTAATGACTCTGCGAATAGGAGCTAAAACATCAGATATTGTTTTCATCATTGTTTTGGAATGCCAATTTCATGGACAACTTTTGCCCACTTATCGGCTTCAGTTTTTAAGTAGTTATTAAATAGGTCAACGTTACCACCTACGGCATCAAATCCGATAGTTGCTAAACGCTCTTTAAATTGAGGATCATTAAGAATTTTTTGAATATCTGTATTGGTTTTTTCTACGATATAACGTGGCGTCGATATGGGCATAAAAACACCAACCCAGGTATAGTCTTCAAACCCTGGGTAACCAGATTCCGCAACTGTAGGAACATCGGGGAGTGTAGGCAATCTCTTTGCGCTTGTAACGGCAAGTCCTCTTAGGCGACCTGCTTTAATAAATTGACTAGCGGCCGGCACAGCCACACTGCTAAATTGAACTTCTCCAGAGAGTGCTGCATTGACTGCAGGGCCTGCCCCTTTGTAATGAATAGGTTCAACATTTACTTTTGCTAGGACCTTAAACAAATATTCAGCTGAAAGATGTGGGGTGGTTCCTTCACCAGGAGAGCCGTAATTTAACTTACCTGATTTTGACTGTTCAATTGCTTCTTTAAGTGTTTTAGCCTGAAGGCTAGTACCAGCAATAATGATATTTGGGCTAGAGGCTACATTTGCTACACCGGTAAAATCCTTTTCGAGACTATATCCCGGATTAGAAAACAAGCTTGCGTTGACTGCAACTGAGCTTGTGTTGAGCAAAATTGTATAACCATCTCCTGGTGATTTTGCAACCATTGCTGTGCCGATATTGCCATTGGCACCGGGCCGATTATCAATAATGACAGATTGCTTCCACGATTCAGCTAATTTTTGACTAATGAGTCTAGCAATAATATCAGTTGGACCACCGGGTGCGTAGGGGACTACAAGCTTAACGGGTCTATTAGGAAAGTCACTAGGACTACTTTGTGCTGAAGCATAAAAGCTTAATATCACACAAAAGAATGTGAATATTAAGGATAGTGGGTATCGGGTGTGCAAGTTTTTCATGGGGGGAAGTAAATCTGAGGGCTAATCAGCGAACTGTCTCTTTAATCATTTAATTAGTATGAACTTTCTTTATAGAAAGATTGATAAAACTAAGTATAAATACGGATGAAAATCTCTGAAAATGACTTGAAAAGACAATAAAATATTTTTTTAAGCATTTGTTTAAAAATAACCTTTGGGTTTAAAATAACTTTAACTAAAATAGATTTTTACTATAAAAATTGTGGAGATAAGGTGTTTAATACGTATTTAGAAGCTGCAAGTGCTCAAAAATTAACGGGCGCTATTCCTGGTGACCCATTGAGTATGGATATTTTAGTTGCTCGCGCAAAACAAGATCTTTATTTCAAGTCCCTTAATCAAGATTTACCGGAAATCTCTGCGACTACTGATTATTCAGTAGCGGGGCCTCATGGGAATATTCCGGTGCGGATGAATTATCCAAGTCAAAACACAAAGTTGCCGTGCATCATTTTTATTCGTGGGGCTGGATTTTGGGCTGGAGCATTAGATTCGCACGCAAGAACAATGAGAAGTCTAGCTTTGCTTAGTAGTTGTGTCGTGTGTGCCGTTGATTATCGTCGTGCACCTGAGTTTACATATCCTGTTCAGAGAGATGAAGTTTTGTCGGTAATCTCTTGGCTCAAACAAGAACAAGAAAGTTTAGGGATAAGTGCTAATCAATTGGTTATTTTTGGAGAGTCCGCAGGCGCTACTATTGCCTTGTCTGTCGCATTAACTCTTCGGGATCGAGAGGACTCCTGTTTAGCAGGACTTACTCTCTTTTATTGTAATGCGGCAGGGCCAAAGCCTACATCTCGAGCATATTCACAATGGGTATGGGAGCAATATTTAGGGCATAAAGGGTCGTCAAATGATGCCAATGCTGTACCTTTGCTGGACTCAATGAAAGGTATGCCACCTGCTTGGATTGGAGTTGGAGAAGACGACCCATTAATTACTGATAGTAAAGAATTGTATGAAAAAATGACGGCGCATAATCATCAAATCACTTTTAAATTATTCCCTAACCTACCCCACGCCTTTGTGATGTTTACGGGATCATTATTGCCCGCCTACAACGCATTAAAAGAAGCGGCACTAGCTTGCAGTAATTTTTTTAAAAAACATTAAGTTTATTACTCACTATTGGAGAAAAAAATGTACACACGATTTACGCCAACTCAAGAAGAAATGAAAAAGCATATCGCGCGTTTTAAAGAAGTTCCATCGGTCAAAAAACTTCATCTTGAAGAAAAAGGAATTCCACCTGATGTATTGGAGATGATTACTGCAAAAATTACTCGTAACATCATGTCTCCAGGCCCTTTGCCTGGACAACTTTCACCGCGTCCTGCTGTTGAAGGCGGCGATGCAGGTGTGTTTCGCTTAGGTATTGCAACATGCCCTCCTGGACAGGGCCCTGGGCTCCATGTGCATTATAAGACGCATGAAACCTTTATGGCTTTGACTGGGCGCTGGGAAATCCAATGGGGTGATCACGGTGAAGAATCGATTATCTTGGAGCATTTAGATCTAGTTGCTATGCCACCTAGAGTCACGCGTCGCTTTATTAATCGTGCCGATGAGGATGCACATTTAATGGTGATTATTCAAGGTGAGCGTGAAGAATTCGATGACGTTGATCGTGTTCCAGCAACTGCTAAGGCTATTGCTGATAAATATGGTCAAGGAATGGTAGATAAATTAAAAACTCTTGGATGGAAATTTACGATTGGTATGGAATCGTAAAATGGCAGTGCAAGTTGACGTAAAACGACGTAAGCTTCTTGAGCAGTCTGGAAAATTTCTTACGGGATCTTTATTAAGTTCTCTCGGACTTCCATTGAGCTCTTTTGGACAAAATATTTCTTCCTATCCTAATAAGCCAATACGGATTGTTATTCCTTTTGCAGCAGGCGGTACTCTTGATGCAATGATTCGTCCAATCAGCCAACCCTTGTCGACGGCATTGGGGCAACCGATTATCATCGAAAATAGGGCTGGTGCAAATGGTATGATTGGCGCTGAGATGGTTGCAAAATCATCTCCAGACGGCTATACGCTTTTTGCAACTTCAGCATCTTTTGTTCTTAATCCGAGTATTTATAAAGATATTAAATATGATGTGATCAAAGACTTCACTCCTATTTCTAGTTTAATGAGGGGCGTTGGCTTTGTACTTTTAGTTCACCCATCAGTTCCCGCTAATACATTACAAGAATTAATAGCTCTAGATAAAAAGACGAACTCTCCTTTAGCATATAGTTCCCCAGGTATTGGTAATACAGTTCATATTGCTTCTGAACTTTTTAATCAA
>Ga0194047_10000515_pt1 | contig 26171 bp, 26 predicted proteins | sample JunL225m_MetaG_2_FD_160070 | JGI IMG/M metagenome (GOLD analysis project Ga0194047, IMG submission 160070) | Anoxic zone freshwater microbial communities from boreal shield lake in IISD Experimental Lakes Area, Ontario, Canada - Jun2016-L221-5m | ecosystem: Environmental > Aquatic > Freshwater... | reverse complement strand
GTATTCCTGTTTTTTATTTTGTGAATAAGAAATAATTTTTCACTTGCAGATAAGCGCAGATCTATTTATTAAATTATTTTACTGTGAAAATCTGTATCAAATTTTTTGAAAACTCAATTTGATTTTTGGTGCTTTGGATGAAGCTTTCTTCTAGGTTTGTGAAAAGTTTGTCCCGGCAAATTTTTTGAAACGATACTAATGTTTCCATCACGTTCAAGGATGGCAAGTTCAACATCTGAAGTGCCTATAACGCCATGTTCTCGCACAACAGCTTCAAGCTCATCTTCTGTAATTTTTTCTCTGAGTAACGATTCTTTATTAACTACTCCTTTATATACAAGCATCACATGATTACCTTCAATCAACGCTGTTACTTTTTGATTTTTGAACATCAACAATTTGAAAAAATAATTGATCACAAATAAGGTAAGAGCAGCTATCATTCCTCCGCCAAGCGAACTGTCTGATCCAACCATCGCATTTTGCACAGCATTACTAATGAGTAATATTAATACAAGATCGGAAGTGGAAAGTTGCGATAATTCTTTTTTGCCAAACATTCTGATGGCAATAAGAATAAATAAATATACAGCAACTGATCTGATAATAATTTCAAACAGAGATGAAAATGAAGTAGTAAACATGCTGCTAATATAGAAGATTTTTTAAATTGGAAAATGAATTATTGCTTTCGTATTCATTAAAAATAAAACAAATAAAATGTTCGCTTGTTTATTTATTAAATAATTTAATGACATGAAAACCCTAAAAATATTTTCTGCAATAGTGCTCATTTCATTAGTGTTTTCAGCTTGTTCTCAAACTCAAAAACAAACTAATATGGAAAATTTACAAGTAAATAAATCTGAAGAAGAATGGAAAAAGCAGCTCACTCCCGAACAATTTGAAGTGCTTCGCTTAAAAGGAACCGAGAGAGCTTTTACGGGAAAATTTGAATCGCAATGGGATTCGGGAATTTATGTTTGTGCAGCATGTGGAAACGAATTATTTAATTCAAATTCAAAGTTTGATGCTGGTTGTGGTTGGCCTAGTTTTTATGAAGCCCTGGATAAATCAAAAGTGATTGAAAAGAAAGACATTTCTCATGGAATGGTACGTATAGAAATTATGTGTGCAAATTGTGGCGGACATTTAGGACATGTTTTTGATGATGGTCCGAAACCAACAGGATTGCGCTACTGCATCAATTCCGTTTCGCTTGATTTCAAAAAGAAAGACTCTACAATTGTGATCAAAAAATAAACTGAGTTAAATTTTATTTCAAAAAAAATCCCCTCAAAATTTTGAGAGGATTTTTTATGCAATATTTTTCTGAATTAAAATTTAAAGATTCCGCCAAAATTAATTCCTACAAACGAAAGCACATCCGAACCATATGCTAAACGGTTATAGATAATTAAATTATTAATTGCCGAGAAACGAAGTTTTACTGATTCACTTAATTTACAATCAATGCCAAACTGAGGAGCGATAACTGCATAATTTTTTGATTCTGTGGTAAGTTTTAAGTTTCCGGTAGCCCATCCGAAATCCATACCGAAATAAGGTCTCCACTTATTATCCGATGGTTGTTTAGCACCCGGTTTATCATCAAATGATGCAATATAAACTTTTACTCCAAGTGTAACAGGAATAAGGTATAAACTACTGCCATCAATTAATGGTGAAATTTTGCTGTCGTTATTTTTGTTTGCAAAAGTTAAATATCCTGCATTAATCCCTCCAACTAGATACTCACTAAAATTGTATGATGCGTGAAACGTGCCACCAAATCCATTTTTAGCTCCTCCGCCAAGATCATCAGTTGCAATTGCGTAGGTTAATGTTGCACCAAAATTGTACTGTGCTTTAGCTGTATATGAAGCAATTGTTACAAACAATAAAACTGTTGCAAACTGCTTTGTTAGGTATTTCATATTCATAAAAATGATGTTATAAATTAACGGTAATACTAAAACATTTTCGTTAAATAAAAAAAAACGCTTTCAAATTATACCGAAACACTAAGGAAAATCACATGCACTTGTGAGGTTTGTCACATTTTTCAAAAAAGGCACTTCTTACTTTTGTTTTCGATTTGAGGCTTTTTTCAAAGTAACGCCAGTCTTTTATAATTCAATAACCTTAATTTGTATCAAAGGAATTAACTATTTGCTTTGATTAAAACAGATGGATTATTAGCATTGGTTCTAAAATATTAAAATTGCGTTTGTTGAACAATAAAATTTGATGGCTAAAATTACGCACGAGCAAAAAATTACTTGTTATCACTGTGGTGATGATTGCGATCATTTTCCGATTGAATCCGAAGGGCTTTCATTTTGTTGTGTTGGATGTAAAAACGTGTATGCGATATTATCAAATAATAATTTATGTGATTATTATAATTTGGAATCCAATCCGGGAACAGCTGTCCGAAATCCGGTTTCAAAAACAAAATTTAATTATCTGGATGATGAACAGGTTTTAAGTAAGTTGATCGATTTTAATGATGGTCATATCCAAAAAATCACTTTGTTTATTCCTGTGATGCATTGTAGTTCATGCATCTGGCTTCTCGAAAGTTTGTATAAGCTTGATAAAGGAATTGCAAGCTCGAGAGTGAATTTCTTAAAGAAAAATCTTTCGCTTACTTTTAAATCAGATACCACTAGTCTCAGAAAAATTGTCGAACTTTTAAGTTCAATTGGATACGAACCGGCTATAAATTTAAATGATGTTGAAACACAAGTAAAGAAAAGTGAAAACAAAAGACTTTCCTATCAGATAGGAGTTGCAGGCTTTTGTTTTGGAAATATCATGCTCATTAGCTTTCCTGAATATTTTGGCTTAGATGAATTTGCCAAGGAGAATTTTTCGCGCATGTTTGGTTTTCTAAATATGATTTTAGCATTACCGGTTTTTTTATTTAGTGCTCAGGATTATTTTATCAATGCAATAAAAGGACTTCGTAAAAATCATATTGGTATTGATGTTCCTCTTGCTCTCGGTATTTTTGTTTTGTTTACACGCAGTGCTTATGAAATTATTTCCCATACCGGAATCGGATATTTTGATACGCTTGCCGGACTTGTCTTTTTTCTGTTGATTGGAAAATGGTTTCAGCAAAAAACATTTGATACCCTTTCATTTGAACGTGATTATAAATCTTATTTTCCTATTGCTGTAGGAGTAATTATCAATAAAACAGAAACATCAGTGCCCGTTAATAATTTAAAAATTGGAGATCGAATCATTATTCGAAACAATGAACTTATTCCGGCTGATTCGATTTTGATGAACGGAGATGCAAATATTGATTTCAGTTTTGTAACAGGTGAATCAGCAACAGTTCGAAAAGTTTTAGGAGAAATAATTTATGCAGGGGGGAGACAAATAGGAGAGACCATCGAACTTGAAGTGACCAAAAAAGTTTCTCAAAGTTACCTCACTCAATTATGGAACAGTGAGCATTTTGCCAAAGAGAATGAAAATCATATTCAAACTTTTCAGCAAACGGTAAGCAGGTATTTTACTTTCGCTTTAGTAATTATCGCACTTGTATCTGCAATATGGTGGTTGATATTTGACCCTTCACTTTCGTTAAATGCTTTTACTTCTGTTCTTATTATTGCTTGTCCTTGTGCATTAGCATTGTCAAGTCCATTTGCTTTAGGAACTGCCATGCGCATTTTAGGAAGGAATAAATTTTATATCAAATCTCCCGAAGTTGTTGAGCAAATTGCAAAAACAAAATCAATTGTATTTGACAAAACAGGAACAATCACTCAATCAAATGAAGCTAAAATTGAGTTTGTTGGTAATTCATTATCAGAAAAGGAAATTCAAATAATTGCATCTCTTTCTAAACATTCAGTTCATCCCCTTAGTAAAAAAATATTTTCGTTTTTTTATCAATCCAAAGTTTTACCTGTTACAAATTTTAAGGAGGAAACAGGAAAAGGATTGCAAGGTTTTGTAGGTAATGATGAAGTGAAGATTGGTTCCTATAAATTTTTATTTTCTGACGAGAGCGTTAACTCAGATAGCCCTGATCTTTTCACAAAAGTGTATGTGATGATCAATAATGATTTGAGAGGTTATTTTAAAATTGAACATTCCTATCGCAAAGGATTGACACCACTTATTTCACAATTGAAAAAGCATTTCAGTCTTTATTTGCTTTCTGGCGACAACGATGGCGACCGTAAAAATATGCAAGAAATATTTGGTGATGATGCAGAATTATTTTTCAAACAATCACCAATGGGGAAATTGAATTTTATTGAGCAATTGCAAAAGCAACATAAGCATGTGATGATGATAGGCGATGGATTAAATGATGCAGGTGCATTGAAGGCAAGTAATGTTGGAATATCTGTAAGTGAGAACACCTCTCATTTCTCCCCGGCATCTGATGTGATAATGGATGCATCAGTTTTTAATAATACTTACCGCTTTATTCAGTTTGCCAAAAACACCACAAAAGTGATTAAAATCAGTTTTATGATATCGCTATTTTACAATATCATTGGATTAAGTTTTGCGGTTCAGGGAAATTTATCACCATTGATTGCTGCGATTTTAATGCCTTTAAGTTCAGTTACCGTAATAGCTTTTACCACAATTGCCACAACCTTGTATTCAAAAAAAGGAGGACTAGAATGAGTGTAATGTATATTTTGATAGGTTGCAGTTTGCTTATGGCAATCGGTTTTTTAATTGCATTTATCTGGTTCGTAAAATCTGGTCAGATGGATGATGTTTATACCCCATCAGTAAGAATATTATTTGATGACATTGAAAACAAAACAACTAATTCCAACAAAAACGAACCAATAAAAAATGACTAAAATCAGAAATGAGTGTGAGTGGAGTCACACTTTACAAACTGGTATGTAATATTTTCGTGACAATAAATCTTAGCAAAAATTAATCTTTCTTTATGCAAATTGAAAAATTCAACTACGACAACAAAATAGTACGCAACTTCGCCATTGCAACGATGATATTTGGCGTTGTGGGCATGCTTGTTGGGCTGCTAGCAGCAATTCAACTCTATGCACCGGTAGCTAATCTTGGCAACCAATTCACCACTTTTGGTCGTATTCGACCATTACACACCAATTCAGTAATTTTTGCTTTTGTGGGAAATGCAATTTTTATGGGAGTGTATTATTCATTACAACGTTTGTGCAAGGCGCGAATGTTTAGTGATTTTTTAAGTAAATTTCATTTCTGGGGCTGGCAGTTCATTATTGTTTGTGCTGCAATTACACTTCCGTTAGGAATTACATCATCAAAAGAATATGCCGAACTAGAATGGCCAATTGACATTATGATTGCATTGGTTTGGGTAGCTTTCGGTATAAATATGATTGGTACAATTGTAAAACGTAGAGAAAAACAAATGTATGTAGCCATATGGTTTTACATAGCAACATTTGTTACCGTTGCGATTTTACATATCGTTAACTCAATCGAACTTCCTATCAGCTTATTTAAAAGCTATATGGTGTATGCCGGTGTTCAAGATGCTTTGGTACAATGGTGGTATGGCCACAATGCGGTTGCATTTTTCTTAACAACGCCATTTCTTGGAATGATGTATTACTTTCTTCCAAAAGCAGCAGGACGTCCTGTTTATTCTTATAAACTTTCGATCCTTCACTTCTGGGCTTTAATATTTATTTATATATGGGCAGGTCCTCATCATTTATTATATTCTGCATTACCTGATTGGGCTCAATCTTTAGGTGTTGCATTTTCAATTATGTTGATTCTTCCTTCATGGGGTGGTATGGTTAACGGTTTGTTAACTCTTCGTGGAGCATGGGATAAAGTAAGAGAAGATCCAATTTTAAAAATGTTTGCCGTTGGTGTTACAGCTTATGGTATGGCAACTTTTGAAGGTCCAATGCTTGCACTTAAAAACGTAAATGCGATCGGTCACTTTACTGATTGGGTGGTTGCACACGTTCACGTTGGTGCTTTAGGATGGAATGGATTATTAACTTTTGCAATATTGTATTATATCATTCCTCGAATATTTAATACAACAATATATTCTAAGAAATTAATGAATGTACATTTCTGGTTAGCAACTCTTGGTATCGTATTTTATGTTGTTCCAATGTATATCAGTGGATTTACTCAAGGTTTAATGTGGAAAGAATTTGCAGCTGATGGTTCACTTCAATATCCTGAATTCTTAAAAATCACCCTACGAATTCTTCCTCTTCACATGTTAAGATCTTTGGGTGGTGTTTTATATTTATCAGGTTTCTTAACTTTAGTTTACAATATTGTTAAAACCATGCAACAAGGTAAACTTGTGGCTAACGAACCTGCAGAAGCACCGGCAATCGATAAATCAACATTATTTGTAAAAGGAGAATTCTGGCATTCAGTGCTTGAGAAAAAACCTATTCTATTTACAATTCTATCGATAGTTGCAATTCTAATCGGAGGTATCATTGAAATTATACCAACGCTTACTATTAAATCAAATATTCCAACAATAGCAAGTGTAAAACCATACACACCGCTTGAGTTACAAGGTCGCGATTTATACATTCGTGAAGGATGTAATGCTTGCCATACACAATGGGTTAGACCTTTCCGTTCAGAAACTGAGCGTTACCAAGGTGAATATTCAAAAGCGGGAGAATATGTTTATGACCATCCATTTTTGTGGGGTTCAAAACGTACAGGTCCTGATTTGATGCGCGTAGGTGGTAAATATCCCGACAGTTGGCATTACTTACATATGATGAATCCTCGTAATCCTTCACCGGGTTCAATTATGCCTGCTTACGGATGGTTAATCGACCAAACATTAAATTCATCTAATACCCAAGATAAATTGAAGGCAATGAAAACTCTCGGTGTTCCTTATTCGGATGAAGAAATTGCAAATTGTAATAAGATTCTTTCTGATCAAGCTGAAAAAATCACAGCAAACTTGCAAAAAGATGGAATTGCAGTTACGAGTGATAAAGAAATTATCGCATTGATTGCTTACCTGCAACGTATCGGTACGGATATTAAAAAACAAACATCTAGTAATTAAAAGATATGCATCAGTTCTTAGAAAATGTAACAGGCTATAATACTCATCTAATTCTATCCATGAGTATTTTTATTGCCTTTTTTGTTGGCTTGTTGATTTACGTATTAACGGTTGATAAAAAGCATATCGAAAAAATGAAGAACATGCCATTTGATAAAAACGAAAATCAAAATTGAATATGAAAAAAATAATCTTATCAATAATTGCACTTTCTGCATCACCAGTTCTATTCGCTCAGAGCGCTGCAGAAGCTAATATCGGAGAAGGATATTATGATATTATTTTATGGATATTAATAGCTATTGCTGTTATTGTTCTGATCATTACCTTTTCTCTGTTGAATTCTATCAATGAATTAAAAAATAAAATTGCCGGAGATTCAGGTTCTGAACATGCTAAACTTTCTCTTTGGGAAAAGCTACTAAGTTTAAAACCACTAACGATGGAAAAAGATATGGACATGGGTCATGAATACGATGGTATTCGTGAGCTTAATAACTCTGTTCCTATCTGGTTTAACGTTTTGTTTTATGGACTGATAGTTACCGGAATTGTTTATTTGTTTACCTATCATGTATTTAATATTATGCCATTGCAAGCGCAGGAATATAAAAATGAAATGGCTGCAGCGCAAATTCAGAAAGAAGCATATTTAAAAACTTCGGGTAATGCTATTGACGAAAACACTGTAAAACAAATTACTGATGTTGCAAAATTAGAAGGTGGTAAAAAGATATTTGTAGAAAGATGTCAAGTATGCCATGGTGAACATGCAGAAGGAAAAGTTGGACCAAATCTTACTGACGAATTTTGGATTCATGGTGGAACGATTAATGCCATTTTTAAAACTATAAAAGAAGGAGTACCCGCAAAAGGAATGGTGTCTTGGAAAAATGTTTTGAAGCCTGAAGAAATGCAATTAATGGCCAGCTATGTCTTAAGTTTGCAGGGTACAAAGCCTGCTAATCCAAAAGATCCACAAGGTGAAAAATTGGTAAGTGATACCACTAAAATTCAAATTGATAGTCTAGCAAAAAAATAATAGCCTCAATAAAAATATTACTTAACCCCTTCCTAATCCGAAGGGGTTGTTTTTTTTATACATTTGCATTCTTAATTACACATAGAAATGTCACACCACGAAGCAATACCTGAAGGAACTGACAAATTCAGAGATACGATTTCATTAATTGATGATTCAGGAGAAAGAAATTGGGTGTATGCAAAAAAACCTAAAGGTAAATTACATACCGCCAGATCGTTTTTTGGTTATAGCTTAATCTTTTTTTTATTCCTTGGACCATTTATAAAAATTAATGGCCATCCTTTTATATTACTTGATATTTTAAGCCGAAAATTTATTTTGTTTGGCTTTCCTTTTTGGCCTCAAGATCTTCCATTATTAGGGTTAATTCTTATAACCGGTGTTGTTGCAGTTATTTTATTTACTGTAATGTTTGGCAGACTTTGGTGTGGATGGTCTTGTCCACAAACAGTTTTTATGGAACTGTTTTTTCGAAAAATTGAATTCATGATTGAAGGGGATTTCAATGAACAAAAAAAACTTGATGCTTCACCATGGACAACTGAAAAGATTTTCAAAAAAACACTTAAGCATATTATATTTTATACGCTTTCAGTTTTTATTGCCAACATATTTCTGGCATATATTATTGGTGCTGATGAATTGCTAAAGCTTATTACCGATGGACCAATCGTTCATTGGGGACAATTATTATCACTCATTATTTTTTCTACAGTATTTTACTTCGTATTTGCCAAATTCAGAGAGATTATTTGCATTGTTGTTTGTCCTTACGGAAGATTACAAGGTTTAATGCTTGATAATAATTCTTTAGTTGTTGCATATGATTTTGTAAGAGGAGAACCAAGAGGTGCGATTCGTAAAAACGAAACTACTCAACATGGAGATTGTATTGATTGCAAAAGATGTGTTCAAGTTTGTCCTACCGGAATTGATATTAGAAACGGTACACAACTCGAATGTGTAAACTGTACAGCTTGTATTGATGAGTGTAATGATGTAATGACAAAAATAAAACGTCCAAATGGTTTGGTACGTTTTGCTTCACAAGAACAAATTGTAAATGGAACACAACATGCTGTTTCATTTAGAAGCGTTGCATATGTTGCTATTCTATTCGTATTAATCGGGGCATCGGTTTATTTTGTGTCAACACGTAAAGATATTTCAACAGCAATTTTAAGAACTCCAGGAATGCTTTATCAAGAACAAGATAGTTTGCATGTGAGCAATATGTACAACTTCGATGTAATAAATAAAACGTTTACAGAACAACAAATTGATATTAAAATTGTTGAACCTATAGCAGCCGAACTAAAAATGGTAGACAGAAAGTTAAGCCATATACAACTCGGTGAAGATTCATTGGCAAAAGGTTCATTCTTTATTATCCTACCAAGAGACAAGATCATTAGTAATAACTCTGAGATAAAATTTCAGATTTGGAGTAATGGTGTTTTAATTGATGAACTAAAAACCAATTTTATTGGCCCTGTAAAATTAAACAGCACTAAATAAAAATATTTTAGGATTTAAATAGGATAATTAGTTTTTTAAAAAATCATAAACAAATAAATAATGAAATTAAATTGGGGTCATAAACTTGTGATTTTTGCAATACTATTTATGGTATTTATTTTCTCGATGATAACGTTTATGATCAGGCAAAATGTGGAATTAGTGGAAAGTGATTATTATGAAAAAGGAATCAAGTATCAAGATAAAATTGATAAACTTAATGCAATAAAAGGGCTCGATCACGCTATCAGATTTGACTCATTAAAAAACGAATTGGTTTTTGAAACTGCTATGGGTGGTAATGTTTCGGGAGTACTAAAATTTTATCGACCATCAGATTCAAAAATGGATACTCAAATTCCGTTTACATTAAATGAAGAAGGAAGATTTGCTTATAATGTTTCATCACTAGCAAAAGGACCATGGAAGTTTACTTTCGAATGGATGGTTGGAACACAGGCAATGGCTGTAGAAAAAGAAATTACCCTTAAATAAAATGTTTTTTATAACGGCATTTTTAACTGGTTTACTAGGCAGCTTTCACTGTGTTGGAATGTGCGGACCAATTGCACTTGCGTTACCAACAATTGGAAATTCTTTTAAAGAAAAAATAGTCAGTCGCTTGCTCTATAATTTTGGAAGAATAATTACTTATTCATTTCTTGGTTTATTATTTGGAACGTTTGGCTTTGGTTTGAAACTTGCCGGTTTTCAGCAAAGCATTAGCATCGGTGCAGGTGTATTAATCATCATTACTGTTTTATTAAATGGAAAACTAAGCAGTAAATTTTCTTTCAGTTTTTTTTCGGGAAGTTTAATTGGAAAATTATTTAAACAAAAATCTTATTTCTCAATGTTGGGGATAGGTTTATTAAATGGCTTATTACCCTGCGGATTTGTTTACATCGCAGTCATTGCTTCAGTGGCCTCACAAGATGCATTTCAAGGAGCTTTATTTATGATGTTATTTGGATTAGGCACTTTACCCTTAATGTTTGTGGTTAGTTTAATAGGACAATTTTTATCTATTAAAATCAGGTCTCGCATCAATAAATTTACTCCAGTTTTTGCTATCCTAATTGCGTGTGTTTTTATTTTAAGAGGAATGAATTTGGGTATTCCATATCTCAGTCCTCAGATTTCAAACGACCAAACAACTGTGAAAGAATGTTGTAAACCTGTGCAGGAAATAGGCAAAGGGCAATAACAAAGCGGTCAGACGCATTACGCGTCAGAACGCATCCTTTCTTAATTACTATAAAGAATTTTAAAAATAATCAGTGAAATCTGTGGCTAAAAATAAGCCAATAGCAGTCAGACGCATTACGCGTCAGAACGCTTAAAATTCAAGAGCATTTAAATCTTCAATTATTTTGTAAGAGGAATATTAAATCCTCCTTCAAGTGTAACCATATATGAGCCGAAAACATGTGTAGCTCTGCCGGCTCCGTCCTTTCCAATTCCTGTAGATAAATAATCTGCCCAGGCAACCTGAAAACTTGGTTGAATAAAAAGATATTTGAAAAGATTTATTCTACTGCCTAAAGTTCCTCCAACCACAAATCCCTGAATCCTGAACCAAGTATCCCATTGCTCTCCGAGAACTGTTGAAATGGAATATGAAACCAAAGGTCCAATTCCTGCTTTTCCAATTAAATTTACATCGATGTATTTATTAGAATATAGTTTATGATACTTTACAATATTCACCATCATATAATTATTTCCGTTTGTATGTTGAAGGTGAACAAAATTAGAACTTACAAATGTGTCCTTATCAATTTGATTGCCTCTGATATTTCCGGTAACATGAATGTTTGTGTTATCATACACCACATATTTTAAATGATCCCAACTCCACTCTATACCTAAATGATGTTTATCTTTAAATATATATCCGATATGAAAATTATACTGAGGAATGGTAAGGTCTTCTTTTAAAAATTCTCTTAAACCGTTCTGAAAACCAGATCTGTCGTGAGCTGCAGCGTTCACTAAAGTAAAATCATAATTATCATTTGTGTTGTTTTTAAAACGGATATCGCTATTCGTATATCCTTCACGGTTATATCCCCAACTGAGATAAAATGTGCCTTTCATTTTTTTTGGTTTTAACTCAATCTTATTTTGAGCTTTGGAATGAAACGCATTTAATAATAGAATTAAACAGATTAGAACTTTTGTAGTGTTTTTCATGATACTTTAAAGGTGCAAATTATAGCAATGCCAATTAATAAAATATTTAATTTCTAAGAATATTTAAAATATGTAGAAATATTATTGACCTTTTTCAAAGTCAAACAACAATCAACTGTCAACTTTTTTTCTTAAACTTGATAAACATAAAAAATATCATGGACGAGAAATTAGATGGCATTAAAGAATTGCTCATAAAAAAATCTTATACCAAGCAACAGATTTCGAAAATTACAAAAGAAGTTTTTGATCTTTTTAAAAATGAATTGAAATCTGTTCAGGAATATTTATCTCCTCAAATAGCAACTGCTGCGCCACTTGTAGAAGTAAAGTGTTACGACAAAGGTGATTTTGAAGTTCATTTAAAATTTTCGGGTGATACGCTTGTGCTCATGATGCATACCAATATTTTCGACTTTGATACCAGTCATATCATTCATAAAAACCCATACATAAAAGAAGATAAAATGCGCTCGTTTTGTGGAATGATTCAGGTGTATAATTTTTTATCCGACTCTTTAAAATATAACCGAGAAGGTGATTATGGATATTTGATTGGACGAATATTTATCAATAAAGAAAAACATTTTTTTGTGGAAGGAAAACGACCACTTTCTTTTTTATACCACGATATCGCTTGCTGTGAAATTAACAGCGAAACAGTTAGTAATATTATTAAAGACTCGATGAGTTTCTGTTTAAATTTTGATTTGGTAGTTCCTCCAATTGAAGTGGTAAGTAATATTTCTGTTGAACAAAAAAATCAGATGAGTTTTAGCTCAGGTATGCCCACTTCAAAACGTTTGGGTTTTTTAATGAGTAAAGATATTGATGAGTTTGATGAGAAATAAGTTATTGAGTTAATGGGTTATTTGGTTGAATGGTTTATGTCAGGTCGAGCGGAGTCGAGACTCTTTTTCACTCTGTGTTGACTAACTTCCAAGTTAGTGTCAATTTAGAAATAAATATAATTCTTCATTTATTATTTGCCATGAATTCGTACTAACAAGATGTTAGACGAACGCATTTTATTATTCTTCAAAGAAATCTTCATCTAGTTGTTTAACCTCATAAGTTGATTTAATCTGTATTCCAACATTAAATTCATGCATTAAATCTACCAGTTTGTTTCCGTCAAGTAGGATGATTTTATGATGTGCATTTTTTGCCTTTTCTATTGCGCCAATATCAAATAGAGATGTTGTTACAAATACTCCTTTATTAGTATCACCACTCATTGCACCGATAAAATTTCTAATGTCTTTTTCTCGAACCTTATTTTCACTAAATCGTTTCGCTTGAATATAAATTTTGTCCAGTCCCAATTTATCTTCGTTAATAATTCCATCTATACCTCCGTCTCCTGATTTTGACGTTTCAATAAATTCTCCATATCCCATTTTCTTAAGTAAAATTAGTATTACTTTTTCAAAATAATATGGATCAATAGATTTTAGTTTTTCTAATAAGTCGTTTTTTACTTCACTTTCAATTTGAGTAAAACCCTTGTCTATCAAATCTTGTGGAGAAGAGGTAACTATTTCTTTGAACTCTAAATTTTCTTTTTTTGACTTAGTATTTTCCTCAGTATAAAAGTTCAGAGTTCCAGAATCTTCAACTATATTCTTCAATGTTAGTTCACTCTTTTGTTTTAATCCTTTTTCCGTAATTTTTACATTTCCTCTTTCTGGATAAAATATATAACCTCCTTTCTTTAAATATGATTTTCCCCAAGCTATGCGATTATTTATTAGAATTTCACCAGTCTTTGTTTTTTCTGTTAATTGTTCTTCGGATAAGTTTGAAAAATATTTTTCAATTACAAGTCTTTGTAGTTCTCGGGTATGAATAACTTCACCTTTGCTTAAGATTTCTAAAATTGGAATAAATGTTTCGTGAAATTTTGGTATTTCTATACTCATATTTTTGTTTATATAATTATTTAGTGCTCTGTTTACATCTCAACTAACTCACTTTAGAAAGCAGTTTTTTCTTTATCCATTTCCTTTTATTTAAAGGTATCTGGCTATCAATTTTTTTTCAAGTGCTCAAAACCTTAAGCAAGGTATAAAAATATTTGCAAGGTATATCGCTTCTTAAACCAATATATAGGTTCCGATTGATAAGACAAAAAAATCAAATACCTAATATTTCCAACAACACAACAACCAATAACAAAACACTACATCACAATCTTTCTTTGATAAACGATAAAGGAATAATCGTATTTATTTTTTTCATCAGCTTGATGAAATTCGTTTTTTATTTCTTGCCAATCGTGTTTATCAAAATGCGGAAAAAAAGTATCTGCATCAAACGTATGATGAATTTGTGTGATGTAAATTCTGTCGGCTAATTGTAACGTGAGATCGTAAACTGTTCCACCTCCTGTAATAAATAATTCGTGTTCGTTATTTGCTTTTGCAAATGCAATTGCCTCTTCAATATTTTCCTTTACTATGCAACCTTCAATTGTTTTTGGTGTACGTGAAATGATAATATTGGTGCGGTTTGGCAATGGGCGACCAACAGATTCAAATGTTTTTCGTCCCATCACAATATGATGCCCGGTGGTGGTTTGTTTAAAATAGTTTAAGTCGGCAGGAAGGTGACAAAGCAATTGGTTGTTTTTCCCTATTCCATTTTTTTCGTCAGTGGCAACTATAAGTGAAATAATCATGATTCAAAGTAAACAATTTGAAAGGAATTATTGTAGGAAAATATTATTTCCCCAACCCAATTGCAATACCGAAGCTATGAGAAATGCCACTCACATCAGGTGTTTGAAAAGATGTTAATTTTGAAATTTCAGGTGCATCAGCATTCAAAGCCAGATTAAAATTTATACCATAATAAATATCAAAATAAGGACCCGCCTGAAACCCAAACTTTAACCCAAAAGTATTTAAACTAACCCCTTTTGCATAGTCTTGATATTTATTTAAACCATTATATGTGTTCGGGTAATGATTAGCATAATTTGCATTATCATAAAATTCGGTAAATGAAATATTATTGTTGTATTTACCAAATCGGTAATTTGAACCGATATAAAATCCTATAGGCCTTTCATCAATTTCACTTAAAAAATATTTGCAATCATAAATAATTCCCCAGTAGGATGTATTTGTATAATAGGAGCCGTAAACGTTATCTCCTAACAATACTTTTTCATTATCATATTTACTTGTTTCTTTATCTAATTGGAAAGCCAATCCTAAATACAATCTGCTTCCAAACGAGTGTACATAACCAAATTGATAATACCCTATAATGCTTGATTTGTTAATTATTTCATACACTCCACCAAAAGTAACACCCACACTTTGTGCCTTTGTAACATATGGTTTGCTAATGGCAAAAAACAAAATAAAAAGTGTGATAATAGATTTATGAAACATTTTTTTATTTAGTTGGAATATGTTTTTCATAGGCTAAAATTTATTACCAATTAAGTCCCCAAAGAACTCCGAAACCAAAAGTTTGACTTGAAACAATCGGAGAGTGTAACAAATTGATATTGGTAAATTCGGCAGGATCTTTTTTTGCTGAAAAGTTAAAATCGATACAAGCAAATAAATCAAAATATGCTCCTGCCTGTACTCCAAATTTTAAGCCCAGTGTATGAACAGTGATATCTTGAGAATAGGTAGTGTATGGAACAGGTGCATTGCCGTAATTCCATTGATATCCATATTGGTTATAAAATTGAGAAAATTTTGAATCAACTCCAATCTTTGAATATTTATAATGTGAACCTATATAAAACCCTGCAGGAGTTTCATCAAATTCTTTTAAAAAAAATTTAGAATCAAAAGCTACTGCCCAATAAGTGCTTCGACCAACAACATAATCAGCATACAAATTTTGATTTAATTGAGAATTACGATAGTTGTCATAACCGTATTCGCTGCCTGCTAATGCATAATGGAAGGTTCCTCCTAAGCAAATTCTATTTCCCAATCCATGAATATAACCGCCTTGTATTGAAAAAATATAATCCTTTTTATCTACGTTTTCAAATAACCTTTCGTAACCCACACCAAAAGTAATTCCCTGATTTTGGGAGAAGGATGTTAAGGGCAAAAAGAACAAAATAAAAAAACACCGATAAACAGATCTATTTCTTTTCATCAGTATAATTTATATTTAACATTTGAATAGCTTCATTTATTGGGATGCAAAATGCAATGCCTTCAAAACCTTTACTTATTACTTTTAGCGTTACAATTCCAATCACTTCACCTTCTTGGTTGATGAGTGGACCTCCACTATTTCCTGGGTTCACACTCACATCAGTTTGGATATACACGTGTTCTTCAAATTTTCGCTTGCCGCTTACAATTCCTTTAGAAACAGTTTGACCCAGTTCAAGAGGCGAACCTATTGCAATCACTTCTTCTCCAATTTCAACTTTATCAGAGTTACCCAAAGCAACCGGCAACATATCAATCGCCTGAAGTTTTAGCAAAGCAAGGTCATTGGCTTTATCTGTTTTTATCACATCAGCATTTAGTGTAAGGCTCTCATTTAACTTTACGTTAACAGATTTTTTACCTTCAACCACATGATAGTTTGTGATAATGTATCCATCAGATGAAATGATAAAACCACTTCCAATTCCATCGTTATGTTCAATTGTTACAACCGATTTCACAAGATTTTTAATGATAGATGTTAATGGCTTGCCCTTATAATCGGGTTTGTATTTAGGGATAGAAATAGTATTTGAATTTTCCTTTTTTGAAGTGGTTACATTTTTGTTTTTATATTCTGCGAGAACTTTTTTATAAGCTTCTTCATTATCGATTAATTTATAAAGAGAAAGTAACAAAATCGAATTTAGAGATTTCCTTTTTTCGGAAGATCCGATAACTGCAGATTCTATATCATGAAATTGATAAATAACCTCGCTGCCATTATTTGAATGAGTGAACTCCCAGGTGATGTCCATTTTAACATAGTAGCTACTTTTTTCACTTACATATAATAAATTGAATTTATTAATAATCGGTGTGAGAAAAATCTGTGAATTTTTAACATAACTAAAATCTCTTTTTGAATTTTCTGAGCATTCTCCTGCATCAAAAAAAGTTTCGTCTAATTCCTTACAAATTGATTCAGAATATATTCTCGAATCGTAGGTTGTTTTGTTAAAAAATATTTCTGATTTCCCTTCCTTTCCAACAGTTTCTCCTTCTTTAAGTTTCCATTTAATATCACCCACACTTATAGGAATTACTTCTTCATCTTTTCTTGCAATTCTTTTCATCGGTATAAAAACCGAATCCATATTATATTGATAAATGGTACCCGAAATAAAATCAGGAATGCAAGGAATGCAAAGTAACATGGCATCCAGAAAAATAATACCCGCATTTTCTTTTACACCTATCTCAGTATTGGCTGCAGCATAATCCTCTTTTTCGAGAAGTAATTTTAATGGTTTGGTGGCCTTTAAATTAATATTTACAGGAGTTTTTCCTAGAACTTTACGTCCTTCACTGTTTAAAACAATTGCCCCTTTAATATTCGATTTTACATAAACACCTTTCGGTTTTGATCCAGTCAAAATGATTCCACAGCTGTAAAAAAATAACAGCGGAATGAATAAGAATAATATTTTATTTTTTACGATTTTTCTTGTCATTTTTATCTGATTGGTCGATGGTAATAAATCCGTAACGGTAATCTTTTCCTCTGCTTGAATAAACCAATGTTTTGTCATCCATATAATAATTTCTTTTAGGAATAAATATTGGTTCTTTTTTAGCATCTCTTTCTTTATAACTTTTTTGATAAATCTCTCTGGTCATTTCACCTTCGGAGTCAATAGTAGTAAGTGCTAAAACTGCTTTGTCAACATTAGGCATTGCTTTTACATCGATAAAAAGTTTGCTGTTCTTTTTAGTAGTATTTGTAATCCTTTTATAATTGTCTTCATTATCATAATAAAGGAAATACATTTTATTGTCTTTAACGATTAGTGAATAAGATAAATAATAACCACCATCGTTTGTAGTAACTGATGTTTTTGGAATTGTAGTAGCCCATCCGATTTTACCATCAGGGTCAATATTAATTACAATAATATCGTTGTAATGATAATAATAAGTTGTGGTTGTATAAGTAGTGTTTCCGCTTCGGGTAGTAGTAGTTACAACCTGTACCCAATATTGTTCTGCTACCAAAACGGTACCCCCATCTTCTCTTTTAATCATTTGGCGAATATCATAATTGAACAATTCATTACCCTTATCCATTTTCTTTTCGGTCATATGTTGTGCTAACATATCGTGATCAAATTCCTTGGTGTTTTCAGACTCCAATTTTTTGGTTTCAATATCGATACGTTGGTAAAAAGCACCTGTTAAATAACCTGGTCCTTTATTAGAATAAAACCCCGCAATAATCAATTTGTCGTTTTTATCATCAATACTATAAGTGATATCGGTAATGTATTTTGTACCTAAGGCAACTTCATATTCTTCGATCCTGTCTTTTGTTTGATCGTAAATTAAAACGATGAATTTATATTTTGGTTTCCCTTTTTCTTTTTCATTTTTATTCAAATCTTTTCTTGCCATCATCACAATTTTTCCACTGTTTGAAATACTGTAATTTTGAATCGAAAATTCTTTGTCTTTATAATTCATCTCCACATTCTTTTCCCACTGTAATTTGAAATCAGCATCAAATACTTTGAAAGCAAAACTTTCGTTCTTCGTTTTTTTGTCGTAAGGGTTTGAATGGTAAATAAATATTTTCCCTTTATCGTCAGACATTAGAACGCTGAATGCTCCGGAGTTTGAAGATTTAGTTGCAGGAATATCATCAAGTTCAACCCAATCGTCATCGGTATTAAGTTGATTATCGAATGACTTATAATAGAGGAAGTTTTTTTCAGCTTTTTTATCAAAATGTGTAGCAAAAACACACACCTTGTTTTTTGTATTTATTGAACCATTTGGCTTAAGTGTGATCTTATCTTTTTTATAAGAAAACTCTTTTTGGCTAAGTAATTTGTGGTTGAAATTATAAGATGAAATAAGTGGATTGGTAGTTCCGAATATCCACCATCCGTGTTTTACTGCACCTGATAGATAATACGATTCTGCATCGTAACCCAACAAATCACCATTTGAGGAAACACCACCTTCGGATCTTTGGCTTGGTCCCCATTTAAAATTTACTTGTTGAGCATTTACCACTGAATGAATAAGCCCGGTGATAAGAATTAAGGAGTAAAAAATTTTTTTCATATCTTAAGATTTTATGTTGAGCAATTTATAAATAATTCGCACAAAAAAAATTGACGATTATTAATAAATAAAAAAACCGGAATGAATCCGGTTTTTTTGGTATTTTTTTTTGTAGTCAATTAACCTAAACTTTTAATTTCGCTTACCAATTCTGATAATGATTTTTTAGCATCACCAAACAACATCGAAGTTTTTGGTTTGTAGAATAATTCATTTTCAATTCCTGCATAACCTGCTTTCATACTACGTTTCATCACAATCACAGTTGCAGCATTTTCAACATCCAGTATTGGCATTCCGTATATTGGTGATGAAGGATCGGTTTTAGCAGCAGGGTTTACAACATCATTTGCTCCAATAACAAGCACAACATCAGTAGTTGCAAACTCCGGATTTATTTCTTCCATCTCTACTAATTTATCGTAACTCACATTACTTTCTGCAAGCAATACATTCATATGTCCCGGCATACGACCGGCAACTGGATGGATAGCATATTTTACGGTAACATCATTTTTTTCAAGCAATTCTTCTAACTCATGAACAACATGTTGAGCTTGTGCAACAGCTAAACCATAACCTGGAACGATGATCACTTTCTTCGCATATTTCATCATGATAGCAGCATCTGATTTTGTCACTTCTTTAATAGATCCAACAAAAGTTGTTGACGATGCAGCAGCAGTTGCATTCGAACCGCCAAAGTTTCCGATCAATACATTTGTAAGTGAACGGTTCATCGATTTACACATTACAACTGTTAGTAATGTTCCGGCCGAACCAACTAAGATACCACCGATAAGCATTACGTTATTGCTGTATAAAAATCCTCCGCAAGCCGCAGCCACACCTGTAAAAGAGTTGAGCAACGAAATTACCACAGGCATGTCTGCTCCACCGATAGGGAATACAAACAATACACCATATAAAACAGATAATACTAATATGATATAGAAAACAGAAGTGTTTTCTATGTTTCCTGAAATCATTAATGCTGATAATCCTAAAAGGGAAATTAACAGACCAATATTTATAAACTGACCGGCAGGTAAAGAAAAGTCTTTGATTTTTTCTTCTAATTTTCCGTAAGCAATAATACTTCCGCTAAAAGAAACTGTTCCAATAACTAGTCCTGCAAAAATGGTAATTAATGTGCCGGCACTTGCTGTTTCATAATGACCAGAACTAACCAAATGTCTGAATTCGATCATTGAAATTAAAGCAGCACAAGCACCACCCATTCCGTTAAAGAAAGAAACCATTTGAGGCATTGCAGTCATTTTAACTTTCTTGGCAATCATCCAACCTATAACGGTACCGATAATTAATCCTCCAAAGATGAAACCTAAGTTTCCTAAATGCTCACCAGTTTCTGTTGTGTATAAAAATATGGTAGCAAAAATTGCAAGGATCATTCCTCCGGCAGCAATTAAATTTCCTTTACGAGCAGTAGCAGGATTTCCTAAAAATTTCAATCCAAGGATAAAAGTTACCGAGGAGATTAAATATATGATTTGTAAGATATTTTGCATCGTTTTTATTTTTTCTTTTTAAACATTTCTAACATTCTGTCGGTAACAACAAATCCTCCAACCACATTTAAAGTTCCCATGATAACTGCTGTAAAACCAAGTATCAAAGAAATTATTTCGTGGGCCTGACCCATTACTATTATTGAACCGATAATAACTACACCATGAATAGCATTTGCACCACTCATTAAAGGAGTGTGTAATACAGAAGGCACATGTCCGATTAATTCAATTCCTACAAAAATCATTAAAATGATTAGGTAGAACATTTCAATATGTTTTGATATAAATTCTAATATAGTTTCCATTTTTTATTTTTTGATTACGCAGTTTGAACTAATGATGGATGAACAGCTTTTCCTTGATGAGTAATTAATGTTCCTTTGGTAATCTCTTCTTCCATTTCCCATTTAAAGCCATCTTTTGTTGATAGGTGTGAAAGTAAATTGAAGATATTTTTCGCATACAATTCACTCGCATTTTGTGGAAGTGTACTTGGTAAATTACTTTGTCCAAGAATTATTACACCATGCTTTACAACAGTTTTATCCAATTCGCTTAACTCACAATTTCCACCTTGTTCAACAGCCATATCAACAATCACGCTTCCAAGTTTCATTAATTTAACTTGTTCTTCAGTAATTAACACAGGAGCTTTTTTGCCCATTACCAAAGCTGTTGTGATAACAAGGTCAGCTTGTGCTAATGATTTATTTACTGCTTCTTTTTGTTTTGCTAAGTATTCGGCCGAAACTTCTTTTGCATAACCTCCTTCAACTTTTACAGCTTCTTCAGTTTTTACTTCAATATATTTTCCGCCAAGAGATTCTACTTGTTCTTTAGTTTCTGGTCTAACGTCTGTAACTTCTACGATAGCACCCAAGCGCTTTGCTGTTGCAACTGCTTGTAATCCTGCAACCCCTGCACCAAATATTAATACACGAGATGGAGTGATGGTTCCGGCAGATGTCATCAGCAATGGAAATATTTTCCCCATTGCATTTGCACCCATAAGTACTGATTTGTAACCTGCTAAGTTGTCTTGAGAACTTTTTGCATCCATGTTTTGAGCACGAGAAATTCGAGGAATTGCATCCATCGAAATTGCACTAATATTTTTCTCAGCCAATTTTTTTACAAGGTCTGGATTAAATGCTGCATATAAATAGGAAACTAAAGCTGTACCGCTTTTCATTAACCCAATTTCTTCATCTGTTGGAGCATTAACTTTAGCTACAATATCTGCCGATGAAAGTAACTCGCTTTTGGTTGAAGCGATTACGGCACCTGCATTTGTGTATGCTTCATCAGCAAAGTTAGACTTGTAACCGGCTCCTGTTTCAATTGTACAAACATATCCGGCCTTAGTAAACTGCTGAACAACGGAAGGAGATAACGCCACGCGATTCTCTCCTGTTTTTGATTCTTTTAATACTGCTATTTTCAAACTGTTTTAAATTTTTATCGCTGTAAAACTAAGGTATTCACCCCTTTTATTGCAACATGATTATTATCATGGTAAAAATTAAAAATGGATGAAATCCCAAAAACAAATATTTTACATCAGCTCAAACTGTTTTTCAGAATGTTTTTTATTCCCAAAATGTTGCAGACTGATATTTTAATTTTTGCTATCTAAATTTTACAATCAATTTATTTGTTTAAAAACTTGGCGTTAATAATTCAATAAATAGCATTCTCAAAAAAAATAAAAAATAGTATTTGCTTATATAGAAATCATATTTTTATTTTACCAACAGAAAGCAACTAATTTTTTTTCAAAATTTTTGCTTGACAAAAAAATAAAAATATTATTTTTGTTATCGAAAAGTTTAACCAAGAAAATGAGCAAGTCAAAAAAACAGACTCTTAAAGACAAACCTGAAAAGAAAGCTAAGGCTTCAGAAGAATCATCTCCAAAAGTTGCACCTAAAAAATTTAGTGAGGATGATGAAGATTTGGAAATTGATTTGGATGATGATAGTGATGCAGACTATGGTAAAAGTCTCGACTTTGATGATGATGATGACGATGATGATGATGATTTTTAATCATCATATAGAATTATTATCATCTCACCAAATACAGATCAGGCGTTTCTAACACATTGCTTATATGCAATGCCCTATCTACTAATCTGATTTTTAACTTTATTGTATCTGAATGGTTTGGATAATCGCGTGGAACCGAGAATATCTGAACTTGAATTTCGCCACGAATAGCTTTATGTGTTCCATCAGGTGTTAAATTTCCAATCCTAACATCATTATTTATCGTATCTGATCGGAATGGGAAAACCGGCTGTGAATAAATTCCATTTATTTTATTGTAATAATCAACCCAAATATTATTTGCATACCTGTTCGAATTGGATTTGTTGGTGCCTAGTGTATCTATATTATAAGGAGGATTTGTTTCGTCTGCAACCAAGCCGATATCACCATCGCCATCTTTGTAAGTAAATGATACGATAATTGATGAGTCGGTATTGTTAGGGTAATATATTACGTAGGCATCTTTAAAAACTATGGCAGGAACAATAGGATATATTTCGTTTCCTTTGCACGAGTATAAAAACAGAGATGCGAAGAATGAAATAATTAAAAATGCTTTAATGTGAATGATGGATTTCAATCTAAAAAATTTTATAAGGAAAATATTTGATTCAAAAATAATGAATTTTGATGAATTAGCGCTACAGCTATTCTCTTATCAAAATTTGTACAATGAGGTTTTTCGAAAATATATTTCGGGTGTGGCTTTAAAAACTGAAATAATTAATATTAATGATATTCCTTTTTTGCCGGTATCTTTTTTTAAAACACATGAAGTGAAAACCGGAGATTTTGAAAGCAGTATCATTTTTACAAGCAGTGGAACAAGCGGAAGTGTTAACAGCAAACATGAAGTAAATGATGTTTCGTTATACGCTTCATCTTTTAATAAGGCATTTCAACTTTTTTATGGTGATGCGAATGAGTATTGTATTCTAGCTTTATTGCCATCATACCTCGAACGTGAAGGTTCGTCATTGGTTTATATGTTTGAAAGTTTGATTAAAGAATCAAAGCATCCTTTTTCAGATTTTTATTTACACGACCTTCAAAAACTAAAAAAAACATTGCTCACACTTAAAGAGCAAAAGCAAAAAACAATTTTGGCAGGAGTAACTTTTGCTTTGTTAGATTTTGCTGAAGATTTCCAAATTAATTTTCCGGAATTAATTGTGATGGAAACTGGTGGCATGAAAGGCAGACGAAAAGAAATGGTTAGAGAAGAAGTTCACGAGCTCCTGAAAAAATCTTTTGGAGTTCGTACTATTCATTCTGAATATGGGATGACAGAATTATTATCACAAGCTTATTCAAAAGGTGAAGGAAAATTTGTTTGTCCGCCTTGGATGAAAATTATCATCACAGATATCAATGACCCTTTTCAGATTTTACCGGATGGAAAAACAGGAATAATAAATATAATAGATCTCGCAAATATTTACTCTTGTGCTTTTATCAAAACTGAAGATATTGGATTGAAATTTTCAGATGGGACCTTTGAAGTGCTTGGCAGAGATGACAACAGTGACCTTCGAGGTTGTAGTTTGATGTATTTATAGCGAAAAAAGTATGATTAAAATTATATTTACAACTGTTTGAATAGCAATTTTATTTTTCTTTTTTTCTTCATAATAATCTTATTTTTGTTTCCTATTTTTCAACTTTTAAAATTCATTATTTATGACTACAAATACTATTGTTGAAAAGGTTTTAAGTAAAGCTGCAAAAGCATACATTAACCTTACTCCGGCCGAATTAGTGGAACATGCTATTAAAAATGGTGAGGGAGTGTTAACCGATACAGGATCACTTATGGCCGACACCGGTGAGTTTACCGGACGTTCTCCAAAAGATAAATTTTGTGTTGCTGATGCAAAAACTGAAAACACTGTTTGGTGGGGTGATGTGAATGCTAAATTTGAGCCGGCAAAATTTGATGCATTACTTGAAAAAGTGATCAACAATTTTTCAGGAAAGCAAATTTATGTTCGTGATTCATACGCTTGTGCTGACCCACGTTACAGATTGAATATTCGTGTATTCACTGAAACGGCTTTCAATAATCTTTTCTGCCACAATTTATTTTTACGACCAACAGCCGAAGAATTAAAAACCTTTGAACCTGAATGGTTAATTATTAATGCACCAAGTTTTAAAGCAGATAAAACTGTTGATGGAACTCGTCAGCATAATTTTACCATGATCGATTTTACCAAGAAAATTATTTTAATTGGAGGAAGCGGTTATACAGGTGAAATGAAAAAAGGAATCTTCACAGTATTACAATATATTTTACCTCAGGAAAAAGGTGTGCTTTCAATGCATTGCTCAGCAAATATTGGAAACAAACATGGTGATACTGCAATTTTCTTTGGCTTGTCAGGTACAGGTAAAACAACACTTTCAGCTGATCCTGATCGTAAGTTGATTGGCGATGATGAGCACGGTTGGGCTGATGATTCGGTGTTTAACTTTGAAGGTGGTTGCTATGCAAAATGTGTTGACTTAACCAAAGAAAAAGAACCACAAATTTTTGATGCCATTCGTGAAGGATCATTATTAGAAAACACACGTTTTATTCCCGGAACTAATACAGTTGATTATGCAAATATTTCGGTAACAGAAAATACCCGTGCTGCATATCCAATTTATTTAATTGATAATATCGCTGTTCCTTCAGTTGGAAAAGCTCCTGAAAATATTTTCTTTTTAACTGCTGATGCATTTGGAGTTTTACCTCCAATTTCTAAGTTAAATGCCGGTCAGGCAATGTATAGTTTTATTAGTGGATACACTGCAAAAGTTGCAGGAACTGAAGCTGGTGTTACTGAGCCTCAGGCAACTTTCTCAGCATGTTTCGGAAAAGCATTTTTGCCATTACATCCGGGTAAATATGCTGAAATGTTAGGAAAGAAATTAAAAGCAAATCCAAATATCAATGTATGGTTAATTAATACCGGTTGGACTGGTGGTCCTTATGGTGTTGGTTCTCGTATGAAATTACCTTTAACGCGTGCTATGATTACTGCTGCTTTAAATGGCGAATTAAACCATGTTGAATTTGAAGCGCATCCAATTTTTGGATACCAAATGCCAACATCTTGTCCTAATGTTCCTGCTGAGATTTTAAATCCACGTAATACCTGGACAGATAAAGAAGGATACGATGCACAAGCAAATAAACTGGCAAATATGTTTGTGAAAAATTTCGAACAATACGCAAGTGGTGTAAGTGCTGAAATTTTGAATGCTGCACCAAAAGCACAACAACATTCATAAACCTCACCCCAATCTTCTCCAAAGGAAAGGGTGTTTTTGAGAAAATAAATTATCATTGTAGAGACGTTGCATGCAACGTCTCTACTTTTTTAAAACATGTCTCTAATTTTTATAACACGTTTCAAATTTTATAACACATTTCAAATTTTATAACACATTTCAGATTCTATAACACGTTTCAATTTTTATAACACGTTTCAGATTTTATAACAC
>Ga0194047_10000514_pt1 | contig 26186 bp, 24 predicted proteins | sample JunL225m_MetaG_2_FD_160070 | JGI IMG/M metagenome (GOLD analysis project Ga0194047, IMG submission 160070) | Anoxic zone freshwater microbial communities from boreal shield lake in IISD Experimental Lakes Area, Ontario, Canada - Jun2016-L221-5m | ecosystem: Environmental > Aquatic > Freshwater... | reverse complement strand
TCAGACGATATGGTATTATAACCATAAGCGTATACACACAGCATTAAAAATGTCACCGGTAAAATTTAAAGAAACATCGGCGGTTAAAGACATAGAAGACTTGTCTTAAGATATGGGGACTTGACAAGAAGATAAAATCTCCAGATAATATAGGTTAACTTCGATGACACCTATTTATGAGCTAACAAGTATCCTCTCGATGACATTTTGTATGAGCTAACTCGTACTATTTTATACTTTCACCTAAATAATGTATGATATAACCACTATTGATTAGTATTAACCTTACGTTTTAATATCGTTATATGGATTACAACAGACTTTTTTTTATATATATCTTTGTTTTATCACTTTGTTTTGCCATTTCTCCCTTTATCATACATATTTTATATAAATATAAAGTATGGAAACAAAGAGATGAATTGAAAATAATTGAGAATCAGATGAAAAAGAAGCCAACACCTAGAATGGGTGGAATAATATTTATTTTAGGAGTTTTTTTCACAACATTATTATTTAATTGGGATAGGCAATATACATATGTCCCAACCGGTGTAATGATGATGGGAGCTGCTTTGGGTGCTACTGATGATATTTTACAAATTTTTGGTAGAAAAAGAGCTGTTACAACTTTTACAGATGGAATTAAAGGTATAGTAAAAGATTCTATTTTTAGAAAAATTATTAATATTTTATTAATTCCTTGGCGAGCTTATTCTTCTCTTTTTTCTGGTTTCAATTCATCGGAAGGCAAGGAGTTATTTCCGCATGAAAGAATTTTTATTTACTTAATAATAAGTGTAGTCGTAATGTGGTGGTTTTATTTTAAACTTGATTTACCTGGAAAAAACGAGTTATGGCTTCCCTTTGGCATGAGCCTGACTATAGGCTGGTTAATGATACCTTTTATTATTGGTATAGTTTTCACAACAACAGTCGCTGTAGCCCTCACTGATGGTCTAGATGGACTTTTAGCAAGTCTTGCAATTGTTTCTTTTGCAGCGTTTGGAATAATTTCTGTACTTCAAGGTGCTTATTCATTAGCTACATTTTGTGTAACTATGGTTGGAGCTTTGATGGCATATCTGTATTTCAATATTAAACCAGCAAGAATATGGATGGGAGAAGTGGGATCTGTAGCCTTGGGGACTACATTAGCCACTGTAGCAGTTTTATTAAATAGACCTATTCTACTTATTATTATAGGTTTGATGTATTTCATAGATTTCTTTTCTGTATTAATACAAGTTTATGGTGTAAAAATATTTCATAAAAGATTATTACCAATCGCACCAATACACCATTGGTTTGAAAAACTAGGTTGGGATGAGAGTAAAATTGTTGTTCGCGCATTTATAGTTGCATGGGTTATTGCTGTAATTGGAGTATGGCTTTCTAGAACATAATATTATCTATCCAGCTTTTATAAAATAGGGGTGCCGAACTTGTCTTCATCATATTATTCTCCCCTTTTATAAAGTGATAGCTCAAATTATTTAATAATATTTATTTGTAACTATTTAATACGTAATTAGCCCTTCGACAGATGTCCGTTAGGACAGAGAGGTTATTGTATTCATTCCCCAATCCTCTCCTTCGAAAGGAGAGGTGCTGAGCAAAGCGAGGCTGTGAGGTCAGTTCATGGGTTTGCACCACCCTTGGTCCCCTCATCGGTAAGGAGGGGAAAATAAGCCCATGTCATCTGTATTAATTCCCCTCTAGCAAGAGGGGTGCCGAAGGCGGGGTGTGTTCATTCCGTCCTATTTTAAATTATTCCGACGAGAGCCCTCTCCTCTTACGCTAAAGCTACAGAGGATTCGGGATGACATAGAAAGGGATTAGAGGCTACATGGATTCCTGCTTTCGCAGGAATGACAAAAACTTTTATTTCTCAATTCGTAATTTTTAATTTCCCTTTTATTATTATCAGAAAAAAAAAGAGGTCCGAAGACCTCTTTTTTTTTACTAATACTTATTTCTTAATAAGTTTACTAATTTGTTTTTTGAAGGCAAATACAGACGCTGCTGCAATTACAAATAAAAGTATAAAATATAAAGAGACTTCTACTCCAGGTATCTTGTAATCACTTAAATAATTTTTATAAATATCTGGAACACTTTTATATATATCAGCTGATGAACCACCAACTGCAGATAATACTGCTGCAAACATAAATAATCCACCAAGAACCATTCCGTAAAAATAGCTTTTTGCAATTTCCAATGATCTTGGATATGCCTTAGTTACTCCCGTTAAATCTAATGCGTATAATACAAAAAGTGTAATATATGTTAAGAAAAATATCCACATCCAACCAGCTTTTCCCATATAGTAATACAAATTTTCCCCTGCAAAAATTGGAGCAAACATTAAGAAAAAACCTAATACTAATAATGCAATAGAAATTGTATCTAATAAATTTCCAAGTAACCACTTACCAAAAGGTGTTTGTCCAAATGGTACTGATGGAGCATATTGAGGTTGAGCGAATTGTGGCTGTGGATAAACCTGTTGTTGCTGATACTGTTGTGCTGGCTGAACGGGTTGTTGAAATTGTACCGGCTGAATTGGCTGAACAGGCTGAATTGGTGTTGTAGGATTAACTTCTGGATTTACACTTTGACCTTCCACTGGATTTTGATTGTCAGGCATTGACTTAATTTTTCATAAATAAGTTTTGTATTAAAAGTATACTCTATAGCTAAAAATATCGCAATTTTCATCGTTCTCGTATATAATATGCAGATTGAAGTAAGTGCCCACATACTTATTATAATACGTGCTGTAGAAGCTCGTTTTATGTAATTGCCGAATCGTCTAATGGTAGGACTGCGCCCTCTGGAGGCGCCTATTGGGGTTCGAATCCCTGTTCGGCAGTTTTTAACTTTCTCATTACATTTTACAATCCTAGCGTTTTATATGACGATTGAACGAAGACAAGCCAAAATAGAAGATACTGACTTTGCTAGATCTGTTCACCATACTGCTTACAAAGATGTTGTTATACGTCAATTTGGTTCGTGGGATGAAGAAAAGCAAAATAATTTTTTCAATAGCGATTGGAAAAATATTGATCGAATGGAAATAATATTATTTGACGATATACCGTGCGGTTATTGTCGATTTGATTACGAGAAAGATCAAATTATAGGACACGAACTGGTTATTTCTCCTGATTTTCAAGGTAAAAAAATACCTATTCGTCTTGGCGCATTGAAACTAAATCGGGCTTTAAACTTGTATAGAAAATTAGGATTCAATGACGAGAATACAGATGAAAATTTTGTAGGCATGGTTTATTATCCTGAGTGACAAAATTGTTTTAAATAAGACTTCTTTTCATCCAATAAGAATAAAATAACTGACAAAACGACTCAAAGAGATGTCTTCTTTGTAGCAACGAAATAATCACTTATCTGCTTCAGATCTAAATTCAATGTGAGATATGCAATGACCTTCGTTTTGCTGAAGCATAAAAATTATGCTATTTGCGACATCATCTGGATTCATTGCCCAACTCCAGTCAGGATAAGGTATATCATTAGCATATGCAATATTTGTATTCATTCCTCCTGGATAAAATCCCATTACACGTATTCCTGTTTTATTTACTAGCATTTCTTTTCTAAGTCCTTCAGTCAAGCCAAGTACAGCATATTTACTTGATTCATAAACTGTCCAATCAGGCCATGTTTCTGTTGATAATATACTTCCAATATTAATAATACTAGATGCCTTTTTCATCATTGGAATTATTTCATGACTCATATACATCAGCCCCAAAACATTTATTGCAAAACTATCATGAATTTCCTTAATACTATGCTCAATAAATTTCTTATTGTATCCAATTCCTGCATTGTTTATGAGTATATCTATTTGACCAAAATCTGATTTTATTTTATTTACAGTATCAATTACTTGATCTGACTTGCTAATATCACATGAATAAATTTTGTATTCACCACCATACTGATTTAATTCGTCATGCACTGTTTTAAGTTATTCTTCATTTCTTGCTATAAGCGCAACATTAACCCCTTCTTTAGCAAGTTTAATTTCTATTGATTTGCCTAATCCAGAATTAGCGCCAGTAATAACTGCATTTTGTGATTTAATTGATTGCATATTTTTTAATTCATATATAATTATAGCAAGTGATTTATTAAAATCCTGATTTTTTATTATGGCTTATTTACTGTCATCCTGAGTTTTTTAACTGTCATCCTGAGCTTGTCGAAGGATGATGTAATGAATTATACAATAGCCTTATCTATAAACATATTTTTCCTATACCTTTTCATTAAGCTAATACTACAAGATATAACAGAATAAATCATGAAACTGTAAAATTTCTTATATTTTTGCACTTCAATAATATATAATAAATTATAATAATTAAATAAATAATTATGGTAACAACAGGACTTAGTGGAAATGAAATTTACTGTTTGAGAAAATTAGGTTACGCACCTGGTGAAATTATTGTTGGAAATTCAATTTGGTCTCTTGGTTTTCTAGGATCTCTAACATCAGGAATTAGAAATCTAACTGGTGGTGAAATTCCAGAAATTACATCACTGGTTTATCAAGGCAGAGCCAATGCAATTTATAGATTGGAATATGAAGCACAGCAAAAAAAAGAACGTGGTGCATTGAGTATTCGTAGTGATTTTATCCATCATTTAGGTACAGGAAATATTGAATTTTTATCAGTTGGTTCGGGAGTACATTCACATGAAAGTGCTGAAAATGACCAATTTACTTTTTCATCAAGTTTAGACGGAGATGAAATGTATTGTAATCATGATGCAGGTTATGACTCACGTAGATTTGTTTTTGGTAATGTAGCATATGCGGCAGGACTTGGACGAAATATTTTAGGTACATTCAAAACCCTGGCTAGAGGAGAAATTAAGGAATTTTCTGATATTTATAATAAAACTAGACATATTGCATTACAAAGAATTATTGATGAAGCAAAAAAGAATAATGCTAATTCTGTATTGAATATTAAAACTAAAGTTATGAATTATTCACCTGGAATTAGCGAAATGATAATGATAGGTACGGCTTCATATAATAATTCTCTACCACAGGAATTTATACAAAATCCCGTGACATCTGATCTTACCTCAACAGAATTATGGAGCATAACAAATATGGGGATGATACCTATGAAACTTCTCATGGGAACCTCAGTATATTCACTAGGTATTACAGGAAGCATTTCTTCGTTTTTTAAATCATTTACAAGAGGTGAAATTCCTGAATTAACATCATTAATTTATGAAGCTAGAGAAAAGTCTTTGGGATTAATTAATGCAGAAGGCAATGCCATAGGAGCTGACGACGTAATTGGAACTAAAGTATATATGTATGAGTTAGGTGGCGGTTTAATTGAATTTTTAGCCATTGGTACTGCAATAAAAAAAGTTGATTTCGTAAAAACTAATACAGAGCAATTAATTCCACAAGCATTTATCGAAGATAGAGACAGCTTTTTCGACTGGCATGGACTGACTTTAGGGAACGTATCTGAACCATCGGTATAAGAAAAAAAATCCCCTTTTTACAGGGGATTTTTAATAATAATTTAATTCATCATTTCACCATGGTGCATACCCCTACCGGGTATTTTCCCGTTTATTACTTTTGAAATAATATCATCGATATTAGCTGTCATATTATCAGCTTGAGTCTGAGTAATTTCACCATTCTTTACTTCTTCAACAATTTTATTTTGAACAAATGTTTTGATATGTTGTTTCAATTCATCTGCAGTTTTGCCTTTGGAAGTAGCAATGTCTGTTAATGAAGTACCAGCCCTAAGTTGAGTTTCTAGATCTGTGGTTGTAAGACCAAGAAATGAGGCAACATCATCCTTAGCTGCTTTCATATCAAATCCTCTTCCCATCATTCCTCGACCTTCACCCATTCCACCGCCTATTCTAACACTACCACTAGCAATATCAGCTTTTATTTTATCGGCTTCAGTTTGAGTTATTTTTCCATCTTTTACATCTTGATCTATTTTTTCACTTTCAGCTTGCTTTATTGCATCTGTTAATTTTGTTTTATCAACGCCAGATATTTCAGCAATACGTGTAATTAATTGGTCTGAATTGTTTTTCTGATTTAGCGTTTGTGCAGAAACTACTCCTACTGTAGCTGCTGCAGCCGCAATAACTAATGCCATCGAACCGATCATTACTTTACGTTTTATCTTCATATAATATATTTAATAAATAATGAAACCCTGCGCTAAGTTTCATTGTAATAGTATATTATTGCTATGAAAAAGATGTGAAGGGAATTAAGTTTCATTACTTGAATAAAATAAAACTCCCCTTAAATAAGGGGAGTTTAAATATCTTAATTAGATACGGTAATTGTTAAAACAACTTTCCAAAATTTCTTTTCACAATTTTAGTAATTTCTTCTACTTTTCCTGACTTATATTTATCTGGTGAAACCAATGGAGTCATAGATTTCAATGCCTTTGTAGATTTTTTCTGATCAATATTATTCAAATTTATAGTCTCTATTTGAGGCTGTGTAAATGATTTTATGAAATCAGCCAAGTCCATATCAGGATTCTCAGATCTTACAGATCTTGAGAATTTAATTATCATAACCACCAAAAAGATAATGATACCAAACAATAAATTAAATATTACCGTTCCTTGACCAGTATTTACAAGTACAGGAGTTGTTGTAACTGGTGTAGTTACCACAGGCGTTGTTACTGAAACTACGGTTGTACTAACAGGTACTGTCGAAGTAATAACTGCAGTCGTAACTGGTATTGATGAAGGAACTGTAGATGAAGGAACTGTAGACGATGGAACTACAGATGATGTTGTAATTGTCGTTACTGGAACCGTAGTCGTTACAGGAACAGTTGTTGTTACAGGAACAGTTGTTGTTACAGGAACAGTAGTCGTTACAGGAACAGTTGTTGTTACAGGAACAGTTGTTGTTACAGGAACAGTAGTCGTTACAGGAACAGTTGTTGTTACAGGAACAGTAGTCGTTACAGGAACGGTTGTCGTCACAGGAACGGTTGTTGTTACAACCTGCTTTCTTCTAACCACAATACTTGCTGGACTTTCACCTTGGCTTGGTGATGCTGTACATTGTATTGCTGATGAATTGAAAGAAACTAGCTCCCAATCTAAACTATCGATATAAATATTAAATGGTGAATTGAAACATTGAACCCCAGTTAATGTAGCGACAGCACCAACATTTGGCGCACCTGTCCTTTCACTTCCTTGATTAATTATTGTTGCAGGATCAAAACAATTTATATTACCAACTCCACTTTGACCAGCATTTGTTAAGCCAGCTTTAATTATTCCACCAACTATTTGATTTGTATTAGTTGTAGAAAGTTTAACAACGATTGCTCCATCAGTTAAAGCATATTGAGGTGTTTGATTTGTAATACTGACTCTTACTGTCTTATTTGCATATGTATTGTAATTACCAACTGAATAACCTGTCATACCACCACATGATAAAGCCTGAACTCCAGAACATGAAGAAGGATTAGTACTAAAACATTTACCACCAGTAACAATATTTGAACTTACATTAGTTGAACTTAAACATGATAATCTATTTCCACTTACAGGATCACAATCAACAGATTTTCCATCAGCACCAGGCGCACATTCAGCACCATTCTTCAAACACATATTTGCAACTTCTATGCTACAAGCATATCTATCAGCTGGATTACCCGCAACGGTACTCGAATCCATACATAGTGATGTTCCACACATACATCTAGCATGATTTGTAGCGGTACCACACGGAGCAACACATAAGCCAACTTGGCACACACCACTTTGACATTGATTATTTGTCGAGCAGGATTGTCCTTCTGCTAGATTTGAAGGAGTATTTACAACTGCTGTTGTAGGAATCGGTGTAGCAGGATTGCATTGTTGAGCTGTCATACATCCAGTTGGACCACATTGATTTTGTAAGCCTGAACAAGCATAAACACCACAATAGAGACCATTTCCACGATTAGCAAATGGAATACAAGCAGTGTTACTATTTGCACATTCCCATCTCTGATCATTTGCATTTGCCCCCAAAGGACTACATTTGTTATAACCACAGTAAACTCCATTTCTTCCATTTTGAGATTGAGCTACCTGACCAACATTTTGATCTGTAGTACAACCATAATAATTTGTATCATTTCCAACACCTTTATTAGCACAATGATAGGTAATTTCTCCATTTTCGCCGGGAATTTTATCACTACATTGTTGAGTCCCCGCACCACAAAATTGACCATGAGCTTCAGCATATGACTGACCAGGGATTAAACTTGAAGCAGGAGTACATTGAGCTGCATTTATAGTTCCAGAACCATTATAAAAAATGATAAATGGAATAAACATTGCTAAAAAGCCGATTATTGAGAGTATAGTTAATCCCAAAAAAACTTTTCGAACAGTTTTTTTCTTTAATTTCAATCTAGGCATAGGAAGTGCGATTATATATTTTTAGAGCAGACATTATTATATCATTTAAACATACATAGGTAAACCTTAATGGCTTCCAATATGGTTTTATTGGTATATGTTTAAATTGTTTGTATCTTTATTAACGTATAAATTATGTAAATATTTCACTTATGGACTCATATAATTACGTATGATATTGCCTTTATGTTACAATTATTAGATTTTTTAAATTTTTTAAGAATAAATGCCGAATAAACATTATCATATAACAACTTTTGGATGTGTGATGAATTCTTCAGATAGCGAAAGAGTCGCGACTGTTGCTGAATTGTTAGGCTATATTCCATCGGATTCAATTGAAAGTGCTGAATTGATAATAATTAATTCGTGTTCTATTAGACAAAAAGCAGAAGATCGAGTTGTGGGAATGGGGAAAAAAATATCAAGTTTAAAAGAAAATAAGGAAATTATTACGATTTTAACTGGATGTATGGCAAAAAGAGAAAAAAGATCTGAAGAAGTAAATGAAAATAAATACGAAAAAAATTTGAAAAGAATTATGCCATGGCTTGATTATATTGTGGATATCAAAGATATTCATAAATTAGGAAATATTATTGGCGTAAAGAATGAGATAAAAGCTGAAGAATATCTATCCATAAAGCCAAAAACATATAATAATTTTACTAGATATATTCCCATATCCACTGGATGTAATAAATTCTGCACATATTGCATTGTTCCATTTGCCAGAGGTAATGAAATTTATAGACCTTATTCAGAAATAATTGATGAAATAAATGATTCGTTAAAATCAGGTGTAAAAGAAATTATTTTATTGGGGCAAAATGTAAATTCATGGAGGGGTTATAAAAATAGCAATGAATATATAGAGTCTAAAGATCCTCACAGGTTAACGAAAATTTCTATGCCAGAAAATATGCTTGATTTTGCGGATTTGATAAACGATATTGGAAATTTACTAGATAAATATATTGAAAATTCTGGGAAAAAAGTATGGTTGCGATTTACTTCTTCTCATCCATATGACATAGATAATAAACTTATTGATGTAGTTAAAAATCATACTTCAATAGCTAAACAATTCCATTTCGCCCTGCAATCTGGAAATAATGCAGTTTTAAAAAGAATGAATAGACATTACACAATTGAAAATTTTATTGAAAAATGTAATTTAATAAGAAATTGCATACCCGGGGTGGGTATATCCACAGATATTATTGTTGGCTTCTGTGGAGAAAGTAACGAAGAATTTCAATCTACAGTTGATGTAGTAAACGAACTAGCATTTGATCAAGCCTTTATTTCTGAATATTCTACGAGGAAAGGCACAGTCGCAGACCGAGTTCATAAAGATAACATTACAAATGATGTGAAAGCAAAAAGAAAAGAAATTTTGAACGATATTTTAGGTAAAGGAATTAAAGTAAGAAATCAAGAAATGTTAAATCAAGAATACGAGGTCTTGATTTATAAAAAGAATAAATTAGGTTATGTAGGCAGGACTGAAAGCAGTAAAGATGTAATAATATCATCTTTGTTAAAAGAAATAGACTCTCCAATTGGCAAATTTGTAAGAGTCAAAATAATATCTTGCAATGACTGGAGTTTGACTGGAGAGTTAATTAAATAAAATGTCGCCTTTTGATAAAGCTTGTACTGAGCCTGCCGAAGTACTCAGGGTGACAACTATTTTTAACATCATTTTAAAAATCCACTCTAGCAAGATGGGTACGCACTTATCTTCTAAAATCCCTCCCGCGAGTGGAGCCTGTTTTGTTTTCATATTCTCTCCTTATACATAAGGAGAGATGTCCATTAGGACAGAGAGGTTAGATTTTTCGCAGGAATGACAGATACGGCGGAAGGGTGGGATGACATACTTTTTTACTTTACAAAAAATCATTCAAAAAATAATTTTTTAATTCTTGTCATTTCTTCTGGGTACAACTTAGCTTTTAAAAATGTATTTTCGAGTCCACCATTAATTATTTTCCCTTGTAATACCAAATCTACAAATTCATCGAATGTGACATACTTCAATTATATTTTTTCACCACGATCTAAATGCTGTTCTGCTATTTTTTTACAATCTTTAACAATAAGAATATGTAAAACAAAATCCATTTTTGACACAGGTCTTTCCGCCATTAAGATTTCATAGGTTTTAAAAGTATATCCTGATTCTTCTAGTAATTCTCTTTTAGCCCCTTCAATAAAATCTTCTCTATTTTCAAGCATTCCACCAAGTAAACCAATGTATGGTTGTTTACCTGGCTGTTCCTGTGTACTAATCAAGATAGTTCCATCTATCCATAATTGGAATAACTAAAGCAACATCATTTCTTTTTATTTTTTCAAAAGTAGCATAAGTTCCATCGAACTGAAGCTGCTGCCATTGGTACACATCAAATATAACACCAGAAAAGACTTTTACCGCATCTTCAGGAATTGGTTGAGAAATAGGTGGTCTCTCGTACTCCATAATAAGTATTGCTAAAAAATATTTACTGAGTATAATATCACATTAAAATTTATTCTAATGACTTGACTCGAAAAGGAGATATTCTAAAGTTCAACGATATGAGTAATGATGATGTTTATAAATTTTTGATGGAAACACAACAAGATAATCTTTTTGGATCGGATAATGAAAATTACATATCCCCATCCGAAAGAATACGTTTATTAAACGAATCGTTTAGAACAGCTATATTATTCATAAAAAATAATAAAAATGATTTTAAAAAATTTAAAAATGATTTAAAGAAAGCAAATATTATCATAACCGAAAGTAGCGACGGATCTTATAGATTTAGAGAAAGAAATATTGTAGAGAAAAAAAACCGACCATCTTATATTAGAGATGAATCTTTATTTATAAGTTCTAGTGATAAATTATTACATTTTGAGCAATCTACTGTTGGAGAACTCGGTAATTCAACACTAATTCTAACAACTGACGAAAACGATAAATTAGAAGCTGTAATGGGCCAAGAGACATGGTCTGATAACACAGATTTTACTTTTACAGTTGACTATCCTATTAGACAGGAAGACATAGTCATTTTTACAGATACAACATTACAATTCAATAAAAAAAGAGTGACTACTTCTATAGGGGAATTTGCTCAAGTCCCCCCAACTGATATTTTAAATAAAACTGAAATTTTTATAAAAAAAATTAATAAAGCCTTAGGAATTAATACCCCTTAACATTATATTTTTTCTCAATAAAGTTGAGTACGTTTCCTTCAGCTATGGAGAGCGTTTCATCGATACCATCAAATAAATTATCCATTTTATAAATATCCTCTTTTTCCATCCATATATTCTCGCCTCCTTCAAATCTTTCAATAAAATCACCTCTTACATTTTCGACCTTGAAAACCAAATAATATTTATCCTCTAGTAATATATTGTTTTGGTCATAATCCATTTTATGCTTAAATCCCATTAGCGAAATATCCCCGTCGTAACCGCTTTCTTCCAGCATCTCGCGTCGGCAGAATTCCAGATGTGTTTCGCCCCATCTAGCTTTACCTCCCATAAATCCAATATATCCATAATATGGCTGTTTTAGTCTTTTCTGTACTAGATAAAATCTTTTACCATTCTCAACTCTTGTGCAACATATCAAGGAAGTTAATTTAGGCTGTCGTTCCAGCTTATTTGTATCAGTATCAAATCTATTTGCGAATTCTTTACCAACAGTTGTAAGAATATACTCACCTTTATCATTCTTTGAAATTAAATTTAATTCCAGAAGTCTTTTTACATGAAAATTGAAATGATCTGAAGTGATTTCCGTTTTATTTAAATCAGAATACCTCGCACTAGGCTGAAACAATAGAACACGAAGTATGTCTGCCTGTACTGGATGTATATCGAATTCGACCTTCATTTGTAAATAAGTAATAAGTTATTGTAGAATCATAATCACTTTATCAGACTTAGTCTAGTAAAGTCGACTTTAGTATATATTGAAAATGTCATTAAATAATCCCCCCCCTGAAAATAGAACTAATAAAGAAAGCGTTCATAAAGTGAATGCTCTTTTTGATAGATTTATTAATTTAAGAAATAATATTGAGTTTGTAAAAGCTGAGGGATATCCTATTGAAAAAGAATTAAGGAATAGAGGCCTTATATATGATTTATTAAATGATAAAAATATTATAATATTAAAACCCAAAACTTCAATTGATGAACCCGATAAATTTGCCTCTATTGGTATAAATAATAATCAATTAATAATTGAATATGACATTAAAACTATACCTGTCGATAGTATTCAAAAAAGCGAAAGATCTTATAAAGCAATTACCCAATATTTACTTACACTTATACCACTATTTCCAAATATCAAAAATACAGTTTTAAAAAAGGTTATACAATCAAAAGTTTATAAATTATTTAGAAATACTTCTAATGTTTTAGTTGGTAACAGATATTATTTTGGCGAATTATATGATATTTATAAGTCTGAAATTAATAATTTCATTAGTAATGATGATTTTGATCAAAGATTTATTGTTGAAAGTGAGTTAAATAATTTAAGCAGAATATTAGATCAAGCAGAATACACATTTAATTCATATATGAATTAAATTTGAGCCACATAATAAATAATTTTTAGCAATCTTTACACTTTTGTGCTAAAATATTTCCTTACGGGATTATAATATAAAACACTGATCTCCGATTATATATTAATTATTTTATATGAAAAGATCGGTTAGTTATTTCAAAATAGCCCTATTATTCGGTGTTTTATCAGCACTCTTGGTTGCTATCGGTTACTTGGTAATGGGTAGAACTGGAGCAATAATTTTCTTTGTTATATCACTTGTCATGAACCTAACTTCATACTGGTTTAGTGATAAAATCGCCCTATCTATGTCAGGTGCACAACCATTGGATGAATCACAGGCTCCAGAAATATATTCCGACATTAGAGAATTGACACAGAAGATGAATATTCCCATGCCTAGAGTTTATATGTCTCCTGAGATGCAACCAAATGCATTTGCTACGGGTAGAAATCCCAAACATTCAGCAGTATGTCTGACTCAAGGAATCGTCAGTATGCTAAATCGAGATGAATTACGCGGTGTAATAGCACACGAATTGAGTCATGTAAAAAACTATGATGTTTTAATTGCTACAGTTGCGGCAGTATTCGCAAGTGCTATTTCAAATATTGCAAATATAGGCTTATTTTTCGGAGGTGGAGATAATGAAGACCGCAATCCTATTGCTTCTATTTTATTAATAATAATTGCACCAATTGCAGCAATGATGATCCAAATGGCGATTTCAAGATCTAGAGAATTCGTAGCAGATGCAACAGGTGCAGAATTTACTGGCAGACCAAGAGATCTCGCGAATGCATTAATAAAAATTGACAATGCTGCACATCAGATCCCAATGAATGTTAATCCTGCTGTTGCGTCATTATACATTGGTAATCCATTTGCAGGACAAAATATTTCTTCATTATTTTCGACACATCCCAAAACAGCAGATAGAGTAGCAAAATTAATGGAAATTAACGTTAGATAATTTTTTTATATTATGTTTATTAATATTAAGTGTTTGGCTCAGGCATGTGATGAGTTAGAGATTCCTTATAAATTTATAGATGATAATAAAAATTTTTTATCATTAAACATTAAAGGACAAAGCAAATATTTCATAAATACAATTACACCATTCAATTCGGAAATTGATTCAAAAATTTGTACAGATAAGGATTTTACATATCAGCTTTTGCACAAAGAAATTAATATGCCAGAATCGATTGGTTATATAGATCCATTTATTAATAAAAAAAATTTACAATATGTAAAATTTCAATCATTTGACGATATAAAAAATGATATATTATCAAAGTTTTCGTTACCACTAATCGTTAAAAAAAATAATGGATCTTTCAGCACAAATGTATTCTTATGCCGAAATGAACATGAAATATTAACAGCAATAGAAACAATATTTAATCAAAAATCAAAAGATTATGATTATTTACTTCTAGCACAGGATTTTGTAAATATTGTGATGGAATATAGGGTAATAACATTTGAAAAAAAAGTTTTACTTGTTTACGAAAAGAGTACTTTTAAAATGCGGAATGTACGTTCTAATGATACAAGTTACGAAAACATGCACGCTCACAGGGTAAATAATGATGAATTTACATTGAAACTTGAATCATTTTTATCTCCATTATTTGATAAATTTGATTTAAAGTTTTGCGGATTTGATATTGCTGTAGATAGAGATGGAAATCTTTCAATGATCGAAATGAATTCCAAGCCATGGTTTGACAAATTTGTTTTGTATAACGGAGAAAGACCTCTGATAGACATGTATAAATACATATTGCAAAACGCGTAATTTTTTATATTACTTTTTATTTCGAAAAGTTTTTCAATATCTAATCGAATTAAACAAAATTCTAATTCACCAGACTCATAATTATTTCATACGAAAGATCTGGTAATTCTAGCTCTATGATATTTTTAAAATTGTTAAATGATATTAGAATAATTAAATCGGGTTCTATCCCTAGTTCAAATGCAATAAATTCAATAAATGCTGTTTTTTTACCATCAGAATTATAGTAAAGATCAGTGCGCAAGCGAACTTTGAAACAATCGCCAAATACGCCGATTATTTTATTTTCTTTAACCGAATCGATTATTTTGAACCTAAATTTCATATGCCAGCCAATAAATTTCTTCCAGTCATATTTTGTGGCACCTGAAGTTTCATAAGATTACAAATTGTAGGCGCTATATCTGCTAATCTGCCAAATTGAAGCTCAACAGGTTTGGCATCTTTACTAACATATATAAAAGGAACAGGATTGGTAGTGTGTTCAGTATTTGGCATACCAGTTTGCAAATCAATCATAACTTCGCAATTGCCATGATCACCAGTGATTATTAGCGCACCGCCCATTTCTAGAACTTTTTTATAAATTCTATCCATACATTCATCAATTACCTCAACAGCTTTGATTGCTGCATCCAAATTACCTGTATGACCGACCATATCCGGATTGGCAAAATTCATTAATATAAAGTCATATATGTTCATATTTAACCGATCTATCATGAAATCTGTAATCTTGTACGAACTCATTTCCGGCATCATATCGTATGTAGCAACTTTGGGTGAACTGATGATTTGCCGATCTTCACCTTTGAAAAGAACTCTTTTTCCACCATCAAAGAAATAGGTAACATGTGCGTATTTTTCGGTTTCAGCCAAGCGTAATTGCGTTAACCCCGCTTCTTCAATAACTTTACCTAGTGGTGAGACTACATTTTCTGGTAAAAAAGCAACATCAGCATTAATACTTTTATCGTACATCGTCATTGTTACAAAATGAATATTTTGTGGAACAACTGCTCTTTCAAATTCCATAAATTCACTTTGAGCAAAAGCCTTTGATATTTGTGTTGCCCTATCTTCTCTAAAGTTGAAAAATATCACTGAGTCATTATCTTTTACGACAATTTTATTATCACCTTTAACAATAGATATTGGAGTAATAAATTCATCCGTTTCACCTTTGGCATAAGCAGCCTCTATAGCTTTTTTCGGATCATCAAATGTGACTTGTGAACCCTGAGTAAATAAGTCATAAGCCATTTTTGTTCGATCCCATTTATCATTTCTATCCATAGCATAATATCTGCCTACTATAGAAGCAATTTTTCCAACTCCTCTCCTCTTACATTCTTCCTGAATTTGAATAAGATAATTTCTGAAATCATTTACACCGCTATCTCTTCCATCAGTTATGCAATGAATAAAAACCCTATCCTTCAATTTATGCATCTGCGCAAACTTTAACAATGAAAATAAATGCTCTAAACTAGCATGTACTTCTCCTGTAGAAACCAATCCAATCAAATGTAAATTACCATTTGTTTTACTAATATGTTCTACAGCATTTTCAAATGCCTTATTATTATAAAAAGATTGATTAATTATTGAATTATTAATTCTAGGGAGATATTGAAAAACGACATACCCAGCACCAATATTTACATGACCAACTTCACTATTCCCCATAATTCCATGAGGCAAACCAACATGAGAACCAGATGCATATAAATACCCATGCGTATATGTTTTCCATAACTTGTCCATTGTCGGCGTTTTTGCATTTGTAATAGCATTACCTCTGGACGGAGGAGCCATTCCATATCCATCAACAACAACAAGTACAACAGGTTTTGGTTTAGTAGGCAGCATTTTTTTCAGTTAATTATTTATATTTATTATAATTATTATGTAATGAAAAAGGTAATCTTACTAGACTGCACTGGATTGGCACCCGCAGCTGATGTATAAACTTCAGCATACACAACATAAGTTCCAACCGAGGTAACTGTTGTAAGATCCCAATCAAAAAAAGGAGTATTTCCTGATTTTGTAATAGTACTACCTATCTGATAAGTAGCACCTCCGTTTTTGCTTGCAAAGAATTTAACTGTAGTGACTTGATTATTTGGATCCGTTATTGTTGTTGCTATATGAACTTTTGAATGTGCTATAGAAGCATTATTAACAGGCGCAGTAATAGTAATATCATAAGCAGCTTTGACAATTACATTAATAATATCCTGTCCAGTTTTTCCGCTCGCATCTGTATATACAGCCTTAATAGCATAGGTACCTGGTAATGTACCAGCTGGTATTAAATAAGATGCAGTATATGGTGATGTTTTGACTTCAGTAATAAATGAAGTATAAAATGTATATTTTATGCTTCCATTTGTTCCAATAGTACTAGATGTCAATTGTATAGTATCACCAGCACTAAATTGTGTACCATTTGCTGGAGATGTTATCTTGGTTAAAATAGAACCGTCTGCTGTTCTAGGATCATTACAAGTTTCAGTTGGCTCCAAAGGAAGTCCCATTTTTTCAACCACATATGCATCAATTTGCTTTTGAATTAATGCACTACCAGTTAAGGTTTCATATTTCACAAATTCCTTATCATAAGCTTTACCTGCCAATTCATCTGCTGGTCCTGCTAATTTCAAGGTTCCATTACAATCGGTGACTCTTAATTTTTTATGATTATCATCTACTTTTGGCAAATTACCTTGAGCAAAAAGTCCTGATCCTTTTTCACATTGTGTTTCATTTGTAGCAATTAAACCAGTATCTATACAAATGCTAGCAGTAACAACCCCTGCAGGTCTTACAAATTTATTTTTTGGAAATTTCGGCAGTACACTTTTCATATAATCAGTCCACAATGTCTGTCCTAAATTTTCACCGACGGCATACTTATTTAATGAAACTTTAAGCGTATTATTACCTGCCCACATACCTGTAACTAAATCTGGACAGAAGCCCCAAAATACGATTTGACTAGAAGAGCCGCTAATGGAATCATCAGCTGCATAAGTACCTGTTTTACCAGCACAATCATATCCAAAAGGTCTTACACCCTCACGTCTTCCGTTATTAACATATGAAAGTGTAGTGTAGTCTTTCAAAATATCGTACATTAAATATGTATATTTTTCATCAACTACTCTTACACCTGGATCATCCGTTTTTTGAAATATCAAATTGCCGTCTTTATCAGTAATTTTATTAATAGTATACAAATCTTTTCTCACTCCACCATTTGCAACGACTTGAAATAATTGAGCATGACTCCATGGTGTAATTTCTGGCGAACCTAATGTCGATTGAACACCCATTTCTTTAACTCTAGCCACTTCCGCATCTGTATACCCCATTTTCCCCACTAATTCTGCATAATTATCGACACCACCAATCAGCATTGACTGTGTTGCAGGTATGTTTAGAGATTGATTTAGCGCTTCTCTAATTGGCATTGATGGAGTTTGTCTATTTACTACCGAATAGTTTTTTGGCGCATAGTCTGGATAAATTTTTAAACCATTGATATTTGCAACAGTGGATTCAGGACCAGCACCTTTTTGAATAAATGCATTCATATAATTAGCAACCTTCATAGAAGAGCCCATATGCACGCCGCTTTGAATAATATCAACTTGTCCATTGATTAATTCACCTTCATTTCTATCAAAACCTGCTGAACCAACATATGCATATACACCACCAGTTTTTGGACTAACAGAAATTAATGCAGCGTTTTTTGCACCAAATAAATCCCAAAGTGTTTTGTTGAATCCAGGCCATTTATCAGTGGTATTATCTATTTTTGATGTATCTTCCTCAGCTTTAGCCTGCATTTCCCAATCCAAAGTTGTATAAACTCTCAAACCACCAGAATTAATCATACCATCTATATCACTATCTGTTTTCTCGGGGTATTTTGCCTTTAGTAGTTTTTTTAATTCTTGATTCACGACTTGAACAAAATGTGGAGCTTTAGATTCGTTTTTTGCAAAATTATATGTAATAGTTTCATCTTTAGCTTCTTTAATTTTTTGCTGATCTAATTTATATCCCTGATCTTTATTTAAAGTATCAGCAATTTCATACATGTTATCCAAAACATATTTTTCTCTAATTCTATTCAATGGAATCATCGTCCCATCAGGCTGTTTTTGTTGATTACTAGGATCGTTTTCTAAAGTTGGTGCAAATGTGGATGGAGATTGAGGAATACCAGCTAGCAGTGCAGCTTCTGCATATGTTAAATCTTTCACATCTTTGTTGAAATACACTTTGGCAGCTCTTTTAATACCTGTAATAGTACCTCCAAAAGGGATTGAATTTATATATAACTGTAGAATTTCATTTTTACTAAATTTTTTAGTAATTTGAACTGATAAAATCATTTCTTTAACCTTTCTTTCTATATTCTGTTTATCACCAACCATATTAACTTTTACAACTTGTTGCGTTATGGTACTACCACCTTGTGTACCTTCTTTTTTAATTACAGTATTAATGAAGGCTCTAACAACACCCAGTGGATCAACACCTTTATTCTGAAAAAATGTTTTATCTTCAGCAGCGACAAATGCGGCTCTTACATAATCTGGTACATCTTCAATTTTTATAAATTCCCTACTTTCATTTCCAGAGATTCTTTTTAATTCAACATTATCTGATGAATATATTATTGAATCACCAATATTACTAATAGCACTGAAAGGATCGTTTGGATTATATGTCGTAAGGCTTTTTGATACTTCAGCAACGTATGAAGCAGCAACTATACAGCCAGATAATATTGCTAAAAGAAATACAAAACTTGCAACAATTGCAATACGTTTTAAAAGTATAATATATGGATTTCGTGGCTTTCTTTTTCCCAGCTTTTTGGAATCGCCTTTAGATTCGCCAAATATTTTTTTTAACATTGCAAATTTATAAAATTCTCTAGACTTCCTATTTCTATATAGCGTGTTAATTGCTCTTTGTCTTTCTGTAGCTTTATCAAATTGGTTTTTTGTAACTCTCATAGATGTTATTGATTACACTTTAATTTTAAATGTATAAAATTTTATTAAAATTTTCCAGTACGTTTTACGTAAATTAGTATAACTCATTTTATTACCATTCGCATACTATTGTATTATACATCACGGGGGACAATTAGCAGACGGGGCAAAAACTTGCTAAATTTTATAGTCTGTGGTAAAAATCTGCTGTCATTAAATTTTAAACATAATTTTATGAGTTCAAAAGACAAAGGAAACAATATACCAGTTCTACCTATCAATGGAAGAATTGTAATATTGCCAGAAGAAAAGCAAAAAGTTACCGCCAGTGGCTTGTATTTAGCAGATTCCAGCTCATCATCAGACAAACCTCAGGTTGGTACTGTTATAAGAGTTGGTCTAGAAAGAGTAGACGATGAAGGCAATAAAATACCTTTCAATGTTAAAGACGGAATGAGAGTTTTATTCAAAAAATATACTGGTGATGAGATTGAATGGGAAGGAGTAAAATATATCCTTCTTGAAGAACGAGATATCATGGCAATATTTGAAGACTAAATCTTATTTATTAATAAAATATTATGGCAAAAATTGTAATATCAGGAGATGCCGCAAGAGCAAAGATAAAAAAAGGGTTAAACAATGCCGCATCTGCAGTTACATCTACATTAGGTCCCAAAGGCAAATTAGTCGCGATTACAAATTCATTTGGTGCACCAACAATAACAAAAGATGGTGTAACAGTAGCCAAAGCGATAACTTTTGCTGATCCAGCAGAAAATATTGGTGCAGAAATTATTAAGCAAGTTGCTTCAAAAACAGCCGATGTAGCTGGTGACGGTACAACATCAGCAACTGTTTTAACACAAGCAATTTACGAAGCTTCACAAAGATATGTGACAGCAGGGGCTAATGTTTCAGAAATTAGCAGAGGTATTTCACTTGCTGTAAAAGAAGCAGTAAGCATTATTGAAAAAATGGCTGTTTCTATTTCCACTAAAGATTTAGATAAATTAACAAATGTTGCTACTATAAGTGCAAATAATGATGAAAAAATTGGTTCAAAAATTGCTGAAGTATTAGCAAAAGTAGGTGCTGAAGGTGTAATTACTGTTGAAGAATCTCAATCATTAGAACAGTTTTCTTATGAAGAGGTTACAGGTTTGCAAATAGATAGAGGTTACATTTCATCATACTTTGTAACTGATACAGATAGGATGGAAGCAATTATCGAGGATGCATATATTTTTATTACAGATAAGAAAATTTCAAGTGGCAAAGAATTAGTAGCTATTTTGGAAAAAATGGTTCAAGGCACTGGTAAGAAAAATATAGTTCTTATTGCAGAAGATGTTGATAGTGAAGCACTTGCAACTTTAGTTTTAAATAAACTTAGAGGTGCATTAAATATTCTAGCAGTGAAAGCTCCTGGATTCGGTGATAGAAGAAAAGAAATGCTACAGGACATTGCCGTAATGACTGGTGCAACTGTTATATCAGAAGAATTGGGTAGAACTTTTGAGAGTGTAACGACAGAAGACTTCGGTAAATGTGGCAGAGTTGTATCAACCAAAGATGACACAACATTTGTAGAAGGCAAAGGAGATAAGAAAAGTATTGATGCAAGAGTTTCACAAATCAAAGGACAGATTGATAATACAAATTCCGACTACGACAAAGATAAATTATTAGAAAGACTTGGTAAATTAACCGGTGGTGTTGCTGTTATTAAAGTAGGAGCATCTACTGAAGTGGAAATGAAGGAATTGAAGGACAGAATCGATGACGCACTTCATTCGACCAGAGCTGCATTATCTGAAGGTATCGTAGCTGGTGGTGGTGTAGCATATTTGGATGTCGCATCACAATTGTCTAAATTTAAATTAGATGGTGACAAACAATATGGTGTGGACATATTAGTAAAAGCTTTACGAGAACCTGCATTAACAATTTTGAGAAATGCAAATGTTGATGCACCTGACAAAATTGTAGCCGAATCTGGAAATGGAGTTGGTTATAATTCATTAACTGGCGAAGCAAATATTGATATGATTAAAGCTGGAATTATAGATCCTGCCAAAGTTGTAAGAATTGCTATTGAATCAGCAGCATCAGCAGCCAGTACATTGGAAGCAGTTTGGCATGTTATTGTTGAAGTCAAAGAAGATAATGAAAAAGATTCCAATCCAGGTATGGGTGACATGGGAGGAATGGGAGGAATGGGAGGAATGGGTGGTATGGGAATGGGTATGTAATAATACCTATTTTGTAAAGGGAGCACGTAAGTGTTCCCTTTTTTTTCAGTACAGGCTTTGTCGAAGGGAATGTCACCCTGAGCACTTCGGCAAGCTCAGTACAGGCTTTGTCGAAGGGAATGTCACCCTGAGCACTTCGCAAGCTCAGTACAGGCTTTGTCGAAGGAATGTCACCCTGAGCCCGTCGAAGGGCGACTGTCGGAAAAGAAAATAAAGCATATAGAAAGTATGTCATCCCGAATAAAATGAGGGATCTCGTTGGATTTTCTCCCTCCTTACCGAGGAGGTGATCAAGGGGTGGTGCAAACCCCTTCCGCCCGCTGAGCGGGCACCCTCCCGAGGGAGGGAATTAATACAGAACACACCCCGCCTTCGGCACCCCTCTTCACAGAGGGGATTGGAAAACACAAGCCCCTTCTGTCATTCCTGCAAAAGCAGGAATCCATGTATCCTCTTATCCCTTTCTATGTCATGCCGAATCCTCTGTAGTTTTAGCGTAAGAGGAGAGGGATCTCGTCGGATTAATTAAAAAAAATCTAGTTCAGTGGTATAACTTAAGAAAAAAAAGGCTGCAACCACGCAGCCTTTAGCTTCTAACACTACAAATCTATAATTTTAAAAATTCATTTGTGACATAAACAAATATACTTTCGAAGTCCATGAATCATGAGTTGGAGGACAATATATTGGACCAATACTATCAGGAGTATTATAACCCCTTGCATAATAAAAATTAGCTAAATAATCAAAATATTGATCTAGAGATTCATCATATGATGAGAATCTTTGAGATGTAAACCATCCCCAACAATTGAAATCTCTGAAATTGACACGACAAAATCCCGATTCAACACCCGATATTGCAACCATTAATCTAGCAGGAACACCATAACTTTCTGCAAGTTCTGCTATTTTCATACCGTAGCCTGCAAGCGGTGAATTTTTTGATGTTAAAAACCCATCGATTTCATTAGCTTGATTTTGCAATCTAGCAATTTTAGCTTGTTCTGCAGCAATTCTTTCTAGTTCTGCAATTTGTGCTGGTGTCAAAGGCTGAGGCTGAAGTTCTAATTCAAGATTATTTATTAAATAGTTTTTATAGTTATCGGTATTTAGATACTGATTTATCTCATGTGCTGAAGCAGCATTTGCATGAGTACTAAGTGGTAATATGAAAAATTGGAAAAAGAATATAATTAGTACAAGAGTTTTTACTCTCGCAATATTCATTAATTTATGTGTAGACACGAATAAAAAAATAAAATTAACCCTCTACTCTCCTTTATTGAATTTAATTAAAAAAAATAATTAAAAAAAATAATTAAAAAAAATAAAGTCTGCCTTGAGTGAGCGGACGTTAGAAACGAGTTACAATATATCTTGGATATACTTCAACGAACATATTTCCAACAGTCACCAGTATAGCATAAAGTTTTTAATGTTTCATTATTATGGCAAAAAGCATTTACTAATAAAGAACTTTATGCTATTTTCTCTTAATAAATTTCTTCTATGTTGAACATTTTTTCAACAATTAAATTTAAAAATAAACGTGCTTTCGCAGCACGTTAAATTAACACCTCAAAATTTTATATCCACTTTTTACAAATTAATTTTCTTTATAATAAGAAGAGGTGAAAGCAAGTTTTAAATAGGATATAATCCAATATTATTATAAATCCGCTTATTAATGCGGTATCATAACATTTGGACAGAACTGAATTATTTATTAAATTTTTACGATGTCAACATTAAAGGAACTTCGAGATGTCAGAATTGACAAATTAAATAGACTAAAGGAATTAGGTGTAGATCCTTTTCCAGCGAAGTCATATAAATCCGTTAACAATCAAATTATTCACGATGACTTTGAAAATTATGAAGGTAAGGAAGTTATAGTATCTGGTCGTGCAGCAGCAGTTAGAACTCATGGTCAGCTAGCTTTTATAGATTTGAAAGATATGAGTGGAAAAATTCAACTTTATATAAAACAAGATAATTTAAAAGATGCTGATCATAAAAATAGCGAAATAAATTTTGATGAATTAAATTTATTAGATACAGGCGACTTCGTTGAAGGTTATGGTATCGTAACAAAAACAAAAAGAGGTGAAGTATCTGTCGAAGTAAGTAAAATTAGATTATTAACAAAATCAATACGCCCTATGCCAGATGCATGGGATGGTTTGAAAGATAAGGAAACAAGATTGAGACGTAGATATCTCGATACAAATTTAAATAAAGAAGTTTTTGATAGATTTTTACGAAGAGCAAAATTCTGGGAAGCACATCGAGATTTTTTCAAACAAAATGGTTTTTATGAAATGAATATTCCAGTTCTAGAATCAGTAACTGGTGGAGCTGATGCCAATCCTTTCGTTACACATATGGATGCATTGGATACAGATTTTTATTTAAGAATTTCTCAGGAATTATTTTTGAAAAGATTAATCGGCGGTGGTTATGAAAAAGTTTTTGAAATCGGACCTAGATTTAGAAATGAAGGAATGTCAGATGAACATTTGCCAGAGCATATGGCTATGGAATTCTACTGGGCATACGCTGATTTCAATGATGGAATAAAATTTATTCAGGAATTATTTAGATATGTATATAACGAAGTTTATGGTACTTTGAAATTTCATATAAAGGGATTCGATGTAGATTTAAGCCAAGAGTGGAAACAAATAGATTTTACAGAGGTTATTAAAGAAAGATTTAATGTAGATATTTTTAACACAAGCGTGGATGAAGTTTATGCTGTTTTGAAAGAAAATAAAGTAAAACTCGAAGGTGAAAAGAATTTAAACAGAGGCATAGATAATTTATGGAAACTAATTCGTAAAACAATAGGCGGACCAGCAATTATGATTAATGAACCTAAATTTCTATCACCATTGGCAAAATCATATTTAAATAATCCTGAATTAACACAAAGATTTCATCCAGTAATTGCAGGTTCTGAATTGGGTAATGGCTTTTCTGAACTTAATGACCCGCTAGATCAATATAGTAGATTTATGGATCAACAAAAACTTAGAGATTCTGGAGATGCAGAAGCACAAATGATGGATATAGATTTCGTCGAAATGTTGGAATACGGTATGCCGCCTACATTTGGATGGGGACATAGTGAAAGAAATTTCTGGTTTTTCGAAGACGTACCTGCCCGAGAAGGAGTACCATTCCCACAAATGCGACACGAAGTTGATGAAGTGACGAAAGGAATATATCCAGAATTGTACAAATAATGTGATACAATACCCAAAATACACTGTAAAAGCCTAAGAATGGTGAAAAATACCGATAACAAAAAGAACAATATTTTTGAACATGGCGTTATTTCCGTGAAAGGAGCTAGGGTTCATAATCTCAAAAATATAAACATTGATATACCCAAGCATAAACTTGTCATATTTACTGGACTTTCTGGTTCAGGGAAATCTTCTCTTGCCTTCGATACTATTTACGCAGAAGGACAAAGACGATATGTAGAAAGTTTATCATCGTATGCACGACAATTTTTGGGTTTAATGGAAAAGCCTGATGTTGATTTAATTACTGGTTTAGCACCTGCTATTTCAATTGATCAAAAATCAGCCTCACACAATCCCAGATCCACAGTTGGTACTGTTACTGAAATATATGACTATCTTAGACTTTTATACGCACGCACTGGTCACGCTCATTGTTTCAAATGTGATTCAGTGCTTCAATCCAGAACAATTCAAGATATTGTTGATGAAATAATAGCCCTCCCCCACTCTCTGGAAAGAAGAGACGATTCTTCAATAAAAATAATGATTCTTGCGCCTTTAATAAAATCTAGAAAAGGAGAATACGAGGAATTATTTAGCAATTTATCAACCAAAGGCTTCGTCAGAGTCAGAGTTGATGGAATGGTTAGAAATCTAGAAGAAGAAATCAAACTAGATAAACAAAAAAAGCACAATATTGAGGCTGTAATTGATAGACTTGTTTTAGAAAAAAAACATTTATA